>TARA_R110002126_G_scaffold255504_2_pt1 | contig 11149 bp, 6 predicted proteins | sample TARA_R110002126 | Tara Oceans TARA_R110002126 (sample SAMEA4397536) | marine metagenome | biome: Polar Biome; feature: [DCM] deep chlorophyll maximum layer (ENVO:01000326); material: water (ENVO:00002006), including particulate matter (ENVO:01000060) such as... | depth 30 m
GCCGACAACGCTGAGCCAATGGTACCGGTAAAGTAGGTAATAAACAGCATGCCCAGCAAACTGCTGCTAAGCAGGTATGGCGGCGCTGCCAGCACAAAGCCAATAAAGGTGTACTGGTTTAAAAACACCAGAAAATTCAGGCCGCCAATCAGGTAAGTAAGCAGTAACAAAGGCTGGCGCAGATGAAAAGCATGGTTTTGCAGCGCCTGACGCAAACGAAAAGGCTGCGGAACAAAGCGTGCTGACACCGGCAGATATCGCCAGATAAAATAGCAACTTAGCGCACTTAATAAGGCCATTGGCCAGAACACCCATTGCCAGTGTCCAATATCAGCCAGACTGCCAGCCAGCAACCGGCCGCCGATCCCACCGAGGGAGTTGGCGCTAATGTAGTAGCCCACTGCAGTAACCAGCGCCGGGGGGGAATATTCCTCGCCCATCCACGCTATTGCTATGGCCGGTAAACCACCCAGGCAAACACCCTGAATGGCCCGCCAGCACACCAGCGCTGCAAAGCTCTCTACCTGGGTCAGGGCCAGCGTGCTCAGCGTAACGCCTGATAAGGTCAACACAAGTAAGGTTTTACGGCCCCAGGCGTCGGACAAAGAAGCATAGACTAATAATGATAAACCCAGACCCAGGGTGGCAACAGTATAACTAAGGCTAACCTGCAGCGGACTTAGCTGGAACTCGCGGCTTAGCTGCGGCAACAGTGGCTGCAGTAAGTGCAGGTTGGCGAATACCACCATAGCGGCCAGACACAACGCGAAGCAACTTCGATAAAAAGCAGCTGATTTATACTGGATCACAGCCAGGCTTTGTCATAAACAGCATCCATCGCGGGGAAAACAGCAGTATAACGACTTTATCAGGCAGTTTCGAGCAGAGGGCAAGGCGTGTATCATAGTGCCACAACCCCTTGTTACTGGTACCGTATTTGCTGTCGTTATTTCTAAACGCACCGCTGCAAAAAAAAGTCGCCGCCATTGCCCTGCCCATGGTGTTATCGAATTTATCGGTGCCTTTATTGGCGCTGGTCGATACCGCGGTAAGTGGCCACCTTGAGCACGCCTGGTATCTGGGCGGTGTTGCGCTGGGGTCCAGTTTAATCAGCCTGTTATTTTTTCTGCTGGGCTTTTTACGGATGAGCACCACCGGCTTAACCGCCCAGGCGTATGGCGCTGATAACAGTGCAGGCCAGCTGCTATGTTTAAGCCAGAGCCTGTTGGTGGCGTTGCTGCTGGCCCTGCTGCTATTAGCAGGGCAATCGCCACTGGCCGAGCTGGCATTTAGTTTTAGTGACGCCAGTATTGAGGTTAACCAGCAAGCGCAGCTGTATTTTGGTATTCGGATCTGGAGCGCCCCGGCGACCCTAATTAATCTGGTGTTGATGGGCTGGTTTTTAGGCAGGCAAAATGCCCGCTATCCCATGTGGATGCTAATAGTTACCAATCTGGTGAATATTTTGCTCGATTTACTGTTTGTACTGGGCTTTGGCTGGCAGGTGGCAGGTATTGCCGCTGCGTCGGTTGTTGCCGATTATGCCGGCCTGCTGCTCGGCAGCTGCTTGTTATTGCGCAGCGTGGTTGCTAAAACACTGCTTAAAGAGATGCTTAGTCAGCTTGCCAGGCTTACGGGATTACGGCGGCTGTTTGCCCTGAACCGGGATATTTTTCTGCGTAGCTTATGCCTGCAAAGTGTGTTTGTGTTTATTGCCTTTCAGGGCGCGGCATACGGCGATAATACTGTTGCGGCCAATGCAGTACTGCTGAGTTTTCTGATGCTGGTATCTTACGCCATGGATGGTCTGGCCTATGCGGCCGAAAGCTTAGTGGGTAAAGCTATTGGCGCACAAGACAGCAAGCTGTTGGGTAATACATTAGGCTTACTCGCCCTGTGGTGTTTAATCCTGGCATTGCTGTTTAGTGGTGGCTATGGCTTGTTCGGCAATGTTTTTGTCAGCTTACTCACGTCATTAACCGAGGTAAAACAACAAGCCGCACTTTATCTGGGCTGGATGATCCTGCTGCCACTCCTGGCCTGTTGGGCTTACTTCCTGGACGGCGTTTTTATTGGCGCAACCCAGGGTAAAACTCTGCGTAACAGCATGGTTATTGCACTTCTGGGCTTTGCGCTGAGCTTTTACCTGCTGCAAAGCTGGCAAAACCATGCATTGTGGGCGGCACTATCTGTTTTTATGGCGCTGCGCAGTATCAGTCTGGCACTGGTATTAAAGCGCCAGTGGCAAAGCGACTTTCTGCTAATTCCAAAAACATAAAGGGGTGCACTAATGCACCCCTTTTGCTTCTGACTAACGTGTTTTCAGCACAGTTAGCCCTAATTTATACCGTGCATCCTCTTTTTCAGCCAGGGGCTGATCACGAGCATAAAGACACCGATACCTATACCAACATACATCAGAAAGCTGAATAGCTCAGTATACCCCGCCAGTGCCGCGCCAACGTCAGCAACTTCACCGCTGGGTGTATCAATAGCAGCTAATTTTGCCAATTGGGTCGCCAGCAACTCTGAGTAAGCAGTCGCCAGGAACCAGGCGCCCATCATTACTCCCACTACTTTATGCACTGCCAGTTTAGTTACTGCTGACAGCCCAACCGGTGATAAACACAACTCGCCCATGGTGTGCAGCATATAAGCGAGCACCATCCAGCCGGCACCAACCAGTCCCGCTTCATTTGGGAACTGAGCACCCAATACCAGCGCGCCGAACCCTAAACCAGCCTGCACAATGCCCAGTGCAAATTTAACGGGAGTACTGGGTTCCAGATTACGGCGCCCAAGCGCTATCCAAAGCCAGGCAAACAAAGGTGCCAGCGTAATAATGAATAGTGGATTTAATGCACCATACTGGCCTGCTGTAGTTTCAAAACCAAATACATTCCGGTCCATTACCCGATCTGCATAGAGAGTCATTGATGATGCTGACTGTTCAAACAAGGCCCAGAACACCACGGTAGAAAACGTCAGCACAATTAACACCATCATCCGGTCACGTTCTACTTTTGTGCATTCTTTAACCATAAACCAGATGATGCCGGCCAATACAATAAAAGACAGCCCCAGCAAGACACTGTGAACCACAGGGTTATACTGAACTAATTGCCAAACGACGAAGAGTGCAGGCAGCGTCGCCAGATAGATCAACCATTCACGATCAATAAATGCAAATATCTTTTCTTTTAACATCACAGGGTCATTCGGTTCGGCATAACCATACAGGTATTTCTGACCGGCTAAAAATACAATAAGGCCCAACACCATGCCAATGCCTGCAAGACCAAATCCCCAGCCCCAGCCATAAACTTCACCAATGTAGGTTACCAGCAATGTGGCGATAAAAGAGCCGGTATTGATACCCATATAAAAGATAGTAAAACCAGAATCGCGCCGGGCATCCCCCTGACCATAAAGCTGACCAACGATGGTCGAAATGTTAGGTTTTAAAAAGCCTACACCCATGATGATCAGTGCCAGCGAGAAGTAAAACACCTGAATAGCGCCGGTATCCTGCACTACAACACCGTTGTCCACATAAGCCTGGAAGCCCTCGTAAGCTAACCCAAGATGGCCCAGACATAACAAAATGGCCCCGAAGGTTACAGCCTTTCGCATTCCGAGATACCGGTCAGCCAACATACCGCCAATGACCGGCATTGCATAAACCAGTCCAGCATAACTGCCCAATACATCAAGGCCACCAGCGTCGCTGAACAAGTGATACTTCGTTAAATATAACAACAGCAAATACTTCATGCCGTAAAATGAAAATCGCTCCCACATTTCAGTGAGAAAGCACACATAAAGCCCGACCGGATGGCCGAGAAACTGTGGCTGATTGATTGGCGCCGCAGCGGCGGTATTAGTTACAGTCATGGGTTCCCCAGTATTATTAGAATTATCTGCTCCACCTTATAGGCTGGTAAAGCTACCCAGATTATGCAGCTGTCGACCGTCTATGTCATTAGTGGAGCGATTAAAAGCAAAAAAAACCTAAAGTATGAACAATCACAGCCGATAACCTCGTTAAGCTATAATTTAATTATTAGTATCATCTGCCAATAAGAGGTCATTACTATGGCTATTACACCAAACACACCGCTCACTCCGACCAAGAGCAATATGCCGGCACCTGCTACAACTCCGGCACCGAAAAGCGGCGATAATCGCCAGGTTGAAAGCAAAGGTAATGAAAACAGTGCCGCACAAGCTAAGCAAGCTCAGAATGTTGCTATTTTACGCGCTAATGAGCAAGTGTCATTAAGCAGCAATAACGACTCACTCAGCTTGCTTTACAAAACGGCGCTGGAAGGCATAAATGCCGAGCTGGAGCCGGTGTTTGGCGAAAATGCCGCTCAAAAAATCTATGACAGCGGCATTGATACCTCGCCTGAGGCCACTGCTGAACGAATCGTCGCCTTTGCAACCGGTTTTTACAGCCGATACAAAGAGCTAAACCCGGGCCGCTCAGAAGAAGAGCAGCTGGACAGCTTTATGACAATCATCGGTGGCGGTATTGAAAAAGGCTTTGCCGATGCTAAAGATATTCTGAAGGGTTTGAAAGTCTATGAAGGTGAAGTTGAGTCTGGCGTGGACCAAACCTACGCCAAAGTAATGGCCGGCTTAGATAGCTTCCGCGAAAAAATGCTGGAGCTGGCCGCAGACAAAAGTGAAAACGCTGACAACGCCCAGACTCAGTGATCCGGGCGTCACAGCTTGAGAGGTGCAACGGTTTAGATCTCGGGGTGATCTATCCGGGTGACTAACAGCTGATCAATTTTGTAGCTGTCGATATCGACCACTTCAAATTTATAGCCACCGTGCAGCACAAAATCGGTGCGCTTGGGTATTTTACGCAAGGTAAACATCATAAAACCGGCAATGGTTTCGTAGTTTTCCGGGTTAGGGAAACTATCAATATCCAGCACCCGCATAACATCAGCCAGCGGTGTTAAACCTTCAACCAACCACGAATTAGCGTCACGTTTCACAATTTGCTCTTCCTCAGAGCTCACCAGCTCACCCATCACAATACTCATTACATCTTTTAAGGTGATAATTCCGACCACCAGCGCATACTCGTTCATAATAATCGCAAAATCGACCCCGGTGGATTTAAAGTGTTCCAGCGTTTCATATAACGACAAGGTATCGGGAATAATCAAAGGTGAACGCACTATTCCTTCTTTTTTCAATGAGATAGGTTGGTCATGTAGCACTTGCATTAATATATCGCGGGTATCCACATACCCAACCACCCGGTCCAGCACTTCATCACAGACAATAAACTTGGCGTGCGGGTGCTCGGCAATTTTGGCTTTAATATTGTCTTGCGACTCGTTATTGGTGAAAAAAATCAGGCTTTCACGCGCGGTCATCGCCGATGTTACCGTGCGCGACTCCATATCAAATACGTTTTCCAGCAACTGATGCTCGTGTTGCTGCAATACCCCGGCCTGAGCACCGGCATCCATCATCGCTATGATGTCGTCAGGCGTAATGTCGTCCTTGCGCATTGTCGGCACATTAAACAAACTGAAAAATAAATTGGCCAGGCCATTAAACAACCAGACAAAGGGTTTAAGCAGTACAATAAGCAGGCTCATTGGCCGGACAATTTTTACCGCAATTTTTTCAGGGGCTATCATGGCCAGCCGCTTTGGCATCAGATCCGCGAACAAAATAAACAGTGACGTTACAAAAAACACGGATAAACCAAACGCCACAGCCGGCACCCAACCGGCTTCTGTGAACATGGCCAGAATTGATGCAAAATAAGGCGTGAAAGCAGATTCACCTAAAATACCGCCTAGGATGGCTACTGCATTCAGGCCAATTTGCACCACAGTAAAAAAATTGCCCGGGTGCTCCTGCAGCATCAGTACTTTTTCTGCGCCAAGATCCCCCTCACTGGCCATTAGCCGTAAGCGCATTTTACGCGATGCCGCCAGGGCAATTTCAGATATAGAGAAAAAGGAACTGGCCGCAACCAGCAGCAACATAATAAACAGGTATTCCAGGGTACTCATAAACCATCCAGCCTGCACCAACAGCAAACCATTCGCCGCGGCTATCCACACACGGCTGTTATTATAGCGTTAATCTGTTACAAACAACGCTAAGCTTATGAAAATAATCAAACAGAATACTTGTTATTACGCAATTTGCAGCTGTAATTAATTGCCAACTAGGCTATCTTCTAAGCAGTTATATGTTGTGGATCTGGTTTTATGTATCAGCGGTTATACCTGCATACCTTTTTAATGAGTCGGCTGCTTTGGCCACTGCTGTTATTATTTGGCCTGATGGTACAACCCGTCTTAGCAGAGCAAACCCAGGCTACAGCGCTGGAGCAACAACTTGATCAATTTCTGGTATTGTCCCGCACTGACGCCACTGCCGCTGATGCGTTTTTAAATGACTTATATCTGCGTCATTATCAACTACCTTCTGCCGAAATCGATCTGGCCAGCACGGCGCGACTGTTGTCCTATCAGGCCATTGCTTTGTTGTATCAGAAACAACAAACTGAAGCCGATATCATTCTCAATGAGTTACAGGCATTAGCGGCTGAAACTGAAAACCCCGATATCCTTAGTGAAATTCTGGCCACCGAAATTGAGTTTCTGCTTTATAACGGCGATTTGTCTGCGGCAATTCTCAAAGCCGACCGTCTGGAGCTTATTGCAGAGCAAGCGCACATTCCGCGGCTGCGTTATTACGTTCATAATTTGTTAGGCCGAATGTTTAAAGCCGATAGTCAATTTGAGCGTGCTTTAACACACTTTACCCATGCTCTGGACGCCGTTATTGCGACCGACGATCAGTTTACCCTGCGCCGCCGATCCTTTTTAAACTTCTTAATTGCCCAGGTTTACTCTGATTTACAAAAATGGCCGGAAGCAAAAGCGCTGACCGAACAACTTATCAATGAAACTCAGAAATACCAGTTTGAAGAATTTTTGCCAGATTTGTATTTAATGCTGGGTTTTATTGTTGCCGAGCAGCAAGATTTAGAAAATGCAGTTACGATTAATAAACAGGGTATAGAAGCAGCAATAGCAGCCGATAGGCCGGGTATCGAGCTGACTTTTCAAAACAATATTGGTTCTATTTACATTGAGCAGAAAAAGTATAGCGAAGCTAAAGCCACCTTAACCGCGGCGTTAAAACGTGCATCCTCACTAGAGGATGAGCTTAATAGCAAGATCATTGAATATAATCTTGGCTACATTGATGTTATGGAGGGCAAACATGCAGACGGTTTAGCTCGAATGCTAAATGCGTTGGCGTATTTTCGGGAAAACGACACCAAAGCCCAGTTCGAGCCGCTGCTAAAATCCCTGGCCGAAGCCTATGCCGCCGCCGGAGATTATCAGATGCAGGCTGCCACGCTGCTGCAACAGCTTGAATTGCGCGCTGAAATTCTAACCAGTGAGCGGGAAAAAAGTGTTGCCGAGCTGCAAGAGCGCTATGAGACAAAAGCCAAAAGCCAGCTTATTACTATTTTAGAGCAGGAAAACAATTTAAAGGCACAGCTACTGGACAACCAGAAACTGCAACAGCAATTGACAGGCTTGTTCAGTCTGGTGCTGATTTTTGCTGCCATTTTGCTATACCAACTCTACCGTAAAGTGCGGATGTCGAACCGCAAACTACGTGAAGCGAATAAGAAGCTGGAGTTTCAGTCGCTGCGAGACCCCCTTACCGGCCTGTTTAATCGCAGGGCGTTACAGGAACATATGCAGCGAAGAGCAAAATATGGCAGACGCCAAAACGACATTAGCGCTCACACCAATGGCTTTTTATTGCTTGATATCGATTTTTTCAAAAAAATTAATGACAACCATGGCCATGCCGCCGGGGATGAAGTATTAAAGCAATTGAGTGAGCGTTTAAGCCAGGTCTGTCGTGAGGAAGACCTGGTAATCCGCTGGGGTGGTGAAGAGTTTTTACTATACCTTGAACATATTGCTGCTGAACAAGTAACGGCTTTTTGTAGCCGGATCCTGGAAATTATTGCCAGTGAGCCAGTCGTTTGCGATGACAGCATTATTCCGGTAAGTGCCAGTGGTGGCTTTATTCACCTGCCCTTTGCCGGTATTGATGAAACTGAGCTTAACTGGGAACGGGCACTGCAAATTGCCGATATGGCATTGTATTTAAGTAAAGTAAATGGCCGCAATCAGGTATACGCCATAACCGGTTTACGCTGTGACTATGAAGCTGCCCGGCAGCCACTTACCAATGATTTACAAGGTGCTATTCAGCAAAATATGGTGGATTACATCACAATCAAAGGCCCGGCATTGTCGTCACCCTAAGTTGCGATACTTTTACCCTCTGCCACATTGATGTTATGGTTTTAACAACTGAAGCGAGAGGAGCCAACCTATGCGTGACGATCTGCATTTAAAGATCCGGCACTTAACGCCAGCCGATTACCCCCAGGTACAAGCACTGATGGACAGGGTATACCATGATATTGGTGGCGCCTGGCCAGAGCACACCATAAACAAGCTGATTAAAGACTTTGCCCAGGGCCAGATTTGTCTGATTGACCACGATGACATTATTGGCCTGGCGTTAACGGTGCAGGTTAACTATGACCGGTTCAGTAACCCCCATACCTATGACGATTTAATCGGCAAACGCGAAACCATTTTGCATGACAAAACCGGTGATGCATTGTACGGCCTGGATTTGATGATCCACCCGGATTACCGGGGTTACCGGTTGGGCCGACGTTTATATGATGCCCGCAAAGATCTTGCCCGCCAGTTAAACCTGCGCGCCATTTTGGCCGGTGGCCGCATTCCGAATTATCAGCCGCACAGCCATGAAATGTCAGCCGCAGAATACCTGGACGCCGTTAAATGCCGGGAAATTTACGATCCCATTTTAACCTTCCAGTTATCCAACGATTTCCAGTTAAAACGTTTGCTTAAAAAATACCTGCCTGAAGATGAAAAGTCTCAGGGCTACGCTACCCTGCTGGAGTGGAATAATATTTTCTTTGAACCCGCTCAAACCGGGCTAAACAGCCGTAAAACCCAGATCAGAATTGGTGCGGTGCAGTGGCAAATGCGCGCAGTCGACTCGGTAGAGCAAATGCTGCAGCAGGTGGAGTACTTTGTTGATGCTCTGGCCGATTACCAAAGCGATTTCGCCTTGTTTCCGGAGTTTTTTAATGCGCCCCTGATGGGGCTGTGTCCGGATAAAGCCAATCAAACTGCTGCCATCCGCTTTTTAGCCGGCTTTACCGAACAGTTTAAAGCGGCCATGTCGGATATGGCGGTAAGTTACAATATTAATATTATCACCGGCTCAATGCCGGTACTGGACGGTGACACTCTCTACAACGTCAGCTTTTTATGCCGGCGCGATGGCACCATAGATTGTCAGAGTAAAATTCATATCACCCCGCACGAACGGCGGGACTGGGTCATTGAAGGCGGTAACAAGCTGCAGGTATTTGAAACCGATGCTGGCCGGGTGGGTATTCTTATTTGTTACGATGTAGAATTCCCCGAATTAAGCCGGCTGCTGGCCCAGCAGGATATGGATGTTCTATTTGTGCCGTTCTGGACAGATACCAAAAATGGCTTTTTACGGGTAAAACATTGCGCCATGGCCAGGGCCATTGAAAACGAATGTTATGTGGTTATCTGTGGTAGCTGCGGTAACCTGCCACAGGTCGATAACCTGGATGTGCAGTACGCCCAGTCGGCGGTGTTTTCCCCGTCAGATTTTGCTTTCCCGCATGATGCCATCATGACTGAAACCACCCCCAACACCGAAATGCTGATGTTTTCCGATCTGGATTTAGACCGGCTAACCCAAATCCGTAACGAGGGCTCGGTCACCAACTTAAAAGACCGGCGGCATGATCTGTATCAAGTAAACTGGCTTAATCTGCTGCCCGACTAGCCATAAGTCTAAGTGGCAACGCTGCGGTTTTTATGTAATGTACTTAAAAACCGCAGCCACAAGGACTATGCGAATGTCTTATCAAACTGAATATCTGGCCGCTTGCCAGCGGCCACAGGCCTTTTGGGCAGACAAAGCCAGCCGTCTGGCCTGGTATAAAAAGCCTGAGCAAATTCTGCATATTCAGGGTGAGCAATACCAGTGGTTTGCCGATGGCGAATTAAATACCGCCTATCTGGCACTCGATTACCATGTCGAGCAAGGCCGTGGCAAGCAAACCGCGCTGATTTACGATTCACCGGTTACCGGCACTAAACAACAATTCAGTTATCAACAGTTGACGGACGAAGTTGCACTGTTTGCCGGGGTATTAAAAGCTCGCGGTGTTGGCAAAGGCGATCGGGTGGTTATTTACATGCCAATGATCCCACAGGCTGTTATTGCCATGCTGGCCGTTGCCCGCCTCGGCGCGGTGCACTCGGTGGTATTCGGTGGCTTTGCCGCGCATGAACTGGCAGTAAGGATTGATGACGCCAGCCCGAAGGTGATTGTCTCGGCGTCCTGCGGCATTGAGGTTAACCGGGTGATCGCTTACAAACCCTTGTTAGATAACGCGCTTAAACTGGCCAGCCATAAACCAGATAGCTGCATCATCTGGCAGCGCTCTGAGCATGTGGCGTTACTGCAGGCCGGCCGTGACTATGACTGGCTGCAATTGCTGCAAAGTGCTCAACCGGCCGCTTGTGTGCCGGTTAAAAGTACCGACCCGCTGTATATTCTGTACACCTCTGGCACCACCGGCAAACCCAAAGGCGTGGTGCGTGATAACGGCGGCCATGCGGTCGCGCTTCATTACAGCATGCAGGCCATTTATGGTATGGCGCCGGGCGATGTGTTCTGGGCCGCCTCAGACGTCGGCTGGGTGGTGGGCCATTCTTACATCGTATATGGCCCCTTGCTGGCCGGCTGCACCAGCGTGTTATACGAAGGTAAGCCGGTATTTACGCCCGATGCCGGCGCGTTCTGGCGGGTATGTACCGAATACAAGGTGAAAGCCTTGTTTGCGGCACCCACTGCGTTTCGGGCTATTCGTAAAGAAGACCCTGAGGCAGAGCTGCTACAGCACTATGATTTAAGTACCCTTGAGCGCATTTATATGGCCGGCGAGCGGCTGGACCCGGCCACTTGCGACTGGACAGTA
>TARA_R110002126_G_scaffold15185_14_pt1 | contig 11138 bp, 7 predicted proteins | sample TARA_R110002126 | Tara Oceans TARA_R110002126 (sample SAMEA4397536) | marine metagenome | biome: Polar Biome; feature: [DCM] deep chlorophyll maximum layer (ENVO:01000326); material: water (ENVO:00002006), including particulate matter (ENVO:01000060) such as... | depth 30 m
GGTAGTAATACGTTAAAGCGGGTTCGTGAGGCGGTATCCCGGGTGCTGTTCCGGTTTATTCATAATACCTATAAACCCTTTATCGAACGCTGTATTCAGCTGCGCTATCTGACGATGGCCTGCTTTTTTGCCCTGATGATATTAATGATTGGCGTGTTACAGGGCGGTTTTGTGCGCTGGGTCTTTTTTCCGGATATCCCAAGCGACTTTATTCAGGCCAATGTGCAGATGGAAGAGGGCGCATCAAATGAAGCGACCGTGCTGGCGATGCAGGAAATTGAGCTGGCGTTGTTACGTGCCAACACCGAACTGGGCCGCGAGTTTAACGAAGATGTGATTAAACACCGGCTGGTATTCTTAAATAGCGATACCGCAGGTCAGCTGGTGGTTGAGCTTAAAAAAAGTGAAGATCGCGAAATTGACGGCTTCGAAATAGCAAGGCGTTGGCGTGAACAGGTACCTGAAATCCCGGGTCTTAAATCATTTAAAGTTAACAGCTCGACCATGGGTGGCGGTGGCGCTGATATTGCACTGCAATTACGTGGTACCAACTTGCAAAACCTGCAACTGGCCACGGAAGAGCTGAAAGAAAGACTAGCCGGGTACGCCGGGGTATTTGATATAGAAGATAACCTGCTCGGTGGTAACGACGAAATTGTACTGGCACTAAAACCTGAAGCCGATTTATTGGGTATCAGCCTGGCTGATTTAGCGCGCCAGGTGCGCTACGGTTTCTATGGTGCTGAAGCCCAGCGCTTGCAGCGTAATGGCGAAGAAATTAAGGTGATGGTGCGCTACCCGCGCGATGAGCGCCGTTCTATCGGCGATTTAGAGAACATGCGTATTCGTACCGCAAATGGTGGCGAAGTGCCGTTTTCCCGGGTCGCCAGTTATACCATGCAGCCAAGCTTCAGTGCCATTAACCGGGTTAATGGCGAGCGCGCGGTAACCATTACTGCTGCGGCTGATAAAACCCTGATTGAGCCGGCCACTGTGGTGCGGGAAGTGAAAGACAAGGTCATAAAAGAGCTTGAACAAAAGTATCTGGGTGTTACCGGTTCGTTGGACGGTGCCAGCCAGGATGAAATTGATGCCCAGGTTGATTTAATGAAAGCTGCGGTACTGGCGTTGTTTGCCATTTATGCATTAATGGCAGTACCGCTGAAATCATACAGTCAGCCACTCATTATTATGAGCGTGATCCCATTTGGTTTAATTGGAGCGGTGATTGGCCATATGTTACTTGGCCTGAGCATGAGTATTATGTCAATTTTCGGACTGGTAGCGTTGGCCGGGGTAGTGGTTAATGACAGCCTGATTATGGTCGACTTTGTAAACCGGGCCCGCGAACAGGGCATTGCCATTAAGCAGGCGGTAGTGGAAGCGGGTACCCAGCGTTTTCGGGCAATTTTACTGACGTCATTAACGACGTTTGTTGGCTTGGCCCCAATTGTGCTGGAACGCAGCTTACAAGCAAAAATAGTCGTGCCAATGGCGGTGTCCTTAGCGTTCGGCATTCTGTTCGCGACGGTGATTACTCTGGTACTGATCCCGGCGTTGTACGTTATTTTAGAGGATACTAAGAAAGTTGTGCCACAGGCTGTTAGCAGTTTTAGCCGGGCCATTCGCAGTTATGCGGTGTTTAACCAGCCCGACAGCCGGCGTGAGTTCTGGCAGTTCTTCTGGGTGCACATTGCGTTGTTGCTGGTGTTGCTGATAGTAGATGGTATTGTTGCCGGTACAGGGGTGATACCAAACGGCGCTATCGCATTGTCATATCTAATTGCGATGACATTGCCCATTACAGCAGCGATTTGCCGGCGGTTGACTGATTTGCAGTACAGCCGTTGGTGGGCTTTGTTGTTACTTATTCCAATTTTTGGCTTTTTAGTCGTGTTGATCCTGACATTGCAGCCAGGTAAAAGTGAAGCTAACAGTTCAGGTTTCGCTGTTGCAAATCAGGCTGATGCCATATCTTAGGTCAATAAGTGCGCTACAATCAGTAACAGTAGCGCTGCTGTTACTGAAGCGGGACCAATAGCCATTAAAGGTAGGAATGAAGATAATCTATAGAGCCAACGATATTTTAGAAGCACATATTGTCGCCGGTATGTTGCACTCCTACGGTATTGAAGCCCATGTTGGCGGCCATTACCTGCAAGGTGCAGTAGGCGACGTCGCGCCGCTGGGTATTGCTAACATTCTGGTGCAAGACGAAGACAGTGAACAGGCTGAGAAGATTGTTGCTGAATATCAGAATAATACTGAAAGCCAGAGCGAACCTGATGATCCGCTGCTGGCATCAGATCCGGGTTAACACTCAATAATATTAACCGCCAGGCCGCCGCGTGAGGTTTCTTTATACTTGGTTTGCATGTCGCGTCCGGTATCCCACATAGTTTTAATTACTTTATCCAACGATACTTTCTGATCGCCGCTGCCACACAGCGCCAGCCGCGACGCATTAATGGCTTTAATTGACCCCATGGCATTGCGCTCTATACAAGGCACCTGGACTAAACCACCGACCGGATCGCAGGTTAAACCCAGGTTATGCTCCATGCCAATTTCTGCCGCGTTTTCAACATGAAGTGGCGTACCGCCCTGAATTTCAGTTAAGGCGGCTGCTGCCATCGAACACGCTACGCCAACTTCACCCTGGCAGCCAACTTCTGCGCCGGATATAGAAGCATTTTTCTTATATAAAATACCAATTGCGGCCGCGGTTAGCAGGTAACGGGTGGCAATTTCCGGACTGACCGGTTGAATAAACTTATCAAAGTACATCAATACCGCTGGAATAATGCCGGCAGCGCCGTTAGTTGGGGCAGTGACTACCCGGCCACCCGCGGCGTTTTCTTCGTTAACGGCCAGTGCAAACAGGTTTACCCAATCCATCACCTGCAGTGGATCACTGCTTTTCTCACTAACCAATCGCTTGTATAACGCCGGCGCACGCCGTTTCACTTTTAAACCGCCGGGTAATATACCCTCAGTTTTGATCCCTCGTTCAATACAGGCGCGCATGGTCAGCCAGATATTATTCAGCTCACTTTCAATTTGTGCCGGGCGGCGCAATACTTTTTCATTTTCAAGCATTAAACCAGATACTGATAAACCATGCTCTTTGCAAAGTGCCAACAGTTCTGTACCAGACTCAAATGGAAAAGGCGGTGGATTATCGGCGGCAAACTGGCTGGCGGCTTCTTTTTCTTTGGCAAACTCTTCGGCTTTAACAATAAAACCACCGCCAATCGAAAAATACACTTCACGCAATAACTCATTTTTGCTGCTATCAAATGCCACCAGTTCCATGCCATTGGAATGTTCTTTTAAGGTTTTACGACGGTGAAACATGATGGCGCCGTCGCGCGGAAATTTAACGCTATGGCTTTGCGCCAGCTGTAATTGCTGGCTGTCATGAACTTGCTTTAGTAGGCCTTCAATTGTATCCGGATCGATAGTTTCAGGCAGGTAGCCTGATAAACCCAGGATCACTGCTTTGCCGGTACCATGGCCAATACCGGTTTGACCGAGTGAGCCATATAGCTCCACTTTAACGCTGGCTACTTTCTCCAGCAGCGAGGCTTCGCTGAGGTTATCGGTAAATTTTTTGGCGGCACGCATCGGGCCAACAGTGTGCGAACTGGAGGGGCCAATGCCAATACTGAACATGTCAAAAGCACTGATAATCATATTGGGTATCTATTCGTTTATTTTATGAAATTGCCGATATTGTAACGGAAGCGGGCCACGACTGTAAGCCGGGTGGTAACTGGTCGGGTGTTATTACAGCTTATTATGATTTGGATTCTGGTACAGATTGTCCAGAGGAGAATCGGATTGCTCTAAGCCGACCGTTGAAGCCCTGGACGGGCGGACAAATATGTCGGGAACATATTTGGACAGCTTGCTGGCCCTTGGGCTATGGGCAGGATGCCCTATGTAAACGAGCCCCCAGGGATGGGTTCACGGCGTGTTGGCGTGAGCAAACCGGTTCGACTCATTTAAGTCTGTGTATTTGGTTTTAATGCTGTATACCATACTTTCTGTAAACTAAATCTTACATTACGTCAGTTGCAAACAAAGCTGATGCATAATGGCGGCGGTAGCACCCCAGATAAACTTATCCTGGTACGGCATAAAATGCAGATCGCGGGTTTTACCCCGCAACGTCAGCGAGAGCTGATGGCGGTTTTGCTGCGGTAAAAAATGGCTAAGTGGCACTTCAAACACTGCCGCTACTTCTGCTACCTGCAATTGAAATCCCCGCTGCGGGCGCATAATACCTACCCAGGGTTCAATAATAAAACCGGTGCTGGTATCCTGCGCTGGCAAGCGGCCCAGCAAGGTCACTTCTGAATTATTCAGGCCTATTTCTTCTTCAGCCTCGCGCAGCGCGGCAGCGCTGCTGGTCTCTCCTGGTTCAATCCGCCCGCCTGGGAAACTGATTTGCCCCGGGTGATGGCGCAGGTGTAACGCCCGTTGGGTAAATAACACTTTTAACTTATGGCCATAATTAACTATGGGTACCAGTACCGCAGCATGCTGCGGGGTGCGCGGCACACCATCTGCTAACGGCACCGGGCCTTTTTGCACGGGTAGCGGCTTGGCTGCCGCTAAGGTATTGCGGGTTAATACAAAACGGCTGCAGAATTGCTCAGCCTGCATTGGTTGCATCCGCGGTATTATTCAAGTTAGCTAATATAGGCAAAATTTTGTTTACCTTGTCCAACGTTTCCTGATGTTCACTGGCGGCTTCGGAATCAGCAACAATACCGCCGCCCGCCCAGCAATAGATTGCATCTTCGCTGCAAACCAAAGTGCGAATGGCAATATTGGTGTCCATATCGCCATTGTTATTGATATAACCAATAGCACCGCAATATACCGAACGCCGGTGCGGCTCAAGCTGTTCAATAATTTGCATTGCCGCAACCTTCGGTGCCCCAGTAATAGAGCCGCCCGGAAAGGCCCCGCGCAGCAAATCACAAGCGCTGTATTGCTCAGCCAAAGTACCGGTAACAGTACTGACTAAATGATGTACGGCTGGAAAGCTTTCAATCGCAAACAACGCGGGTACGGCAACGGAACCGACAGCACAGACTTTACCCAGGTCGTTTCGGAGTAAATCAACAATCATAACGTTTTCAGCCCGATCTTTCTCTGCCTGCTGAAGTTGCTCTGCAGCTTGCTGGTCGAGCTGTGGGTTGCTGTGGCGGGGGCGGGTGCCCTTAATAGGTTTAGTTTCTACCTGACGGTTTTTTAACTGCAAAAAACGCTCGGGCGAAATACTTAGCACTGCGCCATGCTCCAAACGGATAAAAGCGGAGAACGGCGCGGCATTGGCCTGTCGAAGCGCCAGATACGCCTGCCATTCATCGCCTTTGTAGCCTGCGCTGAAGCGTTGCGCTAAATTTATCTGGTAGCAGTTGCCGTTTAACAAATGCTGCTGAATTTGACTGAAGCGATCGTTATATTGCTGCTGACTGATATTGGACTGCCAGTTGCTGGTTAACATAAATGGCGCAGTAACGACATTTTGGTTTAACTGATGCTGGATTAATTGCCAGCGTGCTTCGGCATCGCCATTATAATCGACACACCACAGTTGTTGCTGCTGTTTATCGAATATCAGCGCCCAGCTGTACAGACCGACTGCCATATCAGGTAACGCAATATCATGCTCACTTAACGCCGGCAGTTTTTCCAGATAACGGCCCAAATCGTAGCCAAAATAACCCAGCGCGCCGCCGGTAAAGGGTAGTTCAGTTGCAAATGGCTCTGGAAAGTAACGTTTAAGCGCGCAGTCCAGCACGGTAAACGGGTCTTGCTGATAATCGTGACTACCGAGTTCGTCACGTAAAGTGGTGGTGCCATTATTTGCCGTCAGGGTCGCCATGGGTTGAATAGCCATAATTTGGTAACGACTATTCGGATGATCACTGGCAGCTGAGTCAAGCAGCATGGCCCAGGGGTGATCCGCAAAATGGCTGAAAATGGTAGCCAGGTCTGCTGACCTGCTATACGGAATGGTTTGCGGAATTAAATACTGCTGCATAGAATGGCTAGCCGCTGTTTTCGATGCGCGCTATCATACCAGCACAGGTTGCAATAGTTAATGATTAAGCCACTAATGGCATGAGAGGAAAAGTAAGCATGACGGTCATTCGCCAACAAGACTTTATCGAGAGCATTGAAGATGCGTTGCAATATATCTCGTATTATCACCCGCTGGATTTTATTCAGGCGCTGGAGCAGGCTTACCACAAAGAGCAAAATAAAGCCGCCAAAGACGCTATTGCCCAAATTCTGATTAATTCGCGAATGTCAGCAGAGGGCCACCGGCCTATATGTCAGGACACCGGTATCGTCACCTGTTTTGTTAAAATTGGCATGGATGTCAAATGGGATAAAACGGATCTGACCGTACAACAAATGGTAGACGAAGGTACCCGTCGCGCTTATTTAAACCCGGATAATCCGCTTCGCGCTTCTATTGTGGCCGACCCGGCAGGTGGCCGTAAAAATACCAAAGATAATACGCCTTCTGTAGTTCATATCGATTTAGTTGCCGGGCAGCATGTGGAAGTGATGATTGCCGCAAAAGGCGGTGGCTCAGAAAATAAAACTAAAATGGCGATGTTAAACCCGTCTGATTCAATTGTTGACTGGGTGCTGGAAACCTTACCTAAAATGGGCGCTGGCTGGTGCCCGCCAGGCATGCTCGGCATAGGTATTGGCGGTACTGCTGAAAAAGCGGCAGTGCTGGCCAAAGAGGCACTGATGGAGCCGGTTGATATTCAGCAGCTTATTGATAAAGGTGCTGAAACGGCTGATGAAAAACTGCGCTTAGAGCTGTATGAAAAAGTGAATAAACTGGGTATTGGCGCCCAGGGTTTAGGTGGTTTAACCACGGTAGTTGATGTCAAAATTAACAGTGTACCGACCCACGCCGCCAGCTTGCCGGTAGTGATGATCCCAAACTGTGCCGCCACCCGCCATTTACATTTTCATTTAGATGGCAGTGGCCCGGCCGATATTAAACCGCCTAAACTGGAAGACTGGCCAGAAGTAACCTGGGAGCTTGGCAGCAAGGTGCGCCGGGTCAACCTGGATACCATTACCCCGGCAGATGTGCAAAGCTGGCAGGCCGGTGAAACCGTGTTGTTAAGCGGCAAAATGCTGACAGGCCGGGATGCGGCGCATAAGCGGATTGCCGATATGCTTAATAAAGGCGAAGGTTTACCGGAAGGGGTAGACTTAACAAACCGTTTTATTTATTACGTGGGCCCGGTAGATGCGGTGCGCGATGAAGTGGTTGGCCCGGCTGGCCCGACAACGGCGACCCGGATGGACAAATTCACCGAAATGATGTTATCGCAAACCGGTTTACTTGGCATGATAGGGAAGTCAGAACGCGGTGATTTAACGGTAGAGAGCATTAAAAAACACAAAGCGGTGTATTTAATGGCCGTAGGCGGCGCGGCTTATCTGGTATCAAAAGCCATTAAAAAATCCCGGGTGGTCGCTTTCGCCGATTTAGGTATGGAAGCCATTTACGAGTTTGACGTGGAAGATATGCCGGTAACGGTGGCGGTAGACTCCAACGGTAACAACGTACATAAGCAGGGCCCGGCGATTTGGAAAGCCAAAATTGCTGAGCTGGACGCCAAACTAAAAGCAAAATAATAACGATATTAAAGCGCTGGGGTATCCCGGCGCTTTGCTTTGATTATCATCATCCTGAAGGGGAGTGAACATGAAATATTCATTAATGCTGCTAAGTGCGTTAGCGGCAGCACCGCTGGCGGCAAAAGGGCCGTTAACGGTGGAACACCTTAACCAGTTTAATAAAATTTCGGCACTGAGTTTATCTGCCGATGGCCGCTATCTGGCCTATAGTCAGACTAACGGCGGTTATGCCCCGGCAGACACCAGCAGTGATATATATCTGAAAGATCTTAGCCAAAACAGCCCGGCACAACGTTTAACGCAAACGGATGCCAGCGAACGGGCACTGGCTTTTAGCCAGGATGGTCAGGCGTTGTATTTTATCGCCAATCGCAGTGGCAGTAATCAGGTATGGCGCTTGCCACTAAAAGGTGGTGAAGCGCTGCAGGTTACCGATTTACCTTTGCCGGTAGAAGGCTTTAAAGTGGCCGCCGATGGTAAAACGCTGGCACTGTCACTGGCGGTATTGCCGGGTTGCAACACCCTTAAATGTACGGTCGATGCCAAGGCGGCTGAGCAAGAACGTAAAGACAGCGCGCTGGCGTACGACAGCCTGATGGTGCGGCACTGGGATCATTGGCGCACCCCTTATCGTAGCCAGTTACATGTCGCGGCAATAGGTGAAGGTAGGGTAACGGATGCCAAGAATCTGATAAGCGACTGGGATACCGATATTGCCGGTATGGATCAGGTAGCATTTACGCCTGATACCCAGCATCTTGTGTTCAGTGCTAAAGCGCCTGGCGTCGATCAGGCCTGGCATACCAACTATGATATTTTTCAGGTATCTGTTAATGGTGGCGAGAAGGTTAATTTAACGGCAGATAACAAAGCCTGGGATGCCAACCCCAAATTCTCTGCCGATGGCCGTTTTATGGCGTATTTAGCCATGACTAAGCCTGGCGCTGAAGCGGACCGGTTTGGGTTGATGTTACTGGATATGGTGACCGGGCAGCGTAAAGAGCTGGCCGCAGATTTTGATCGCTCGGTCAGTGATTATCAGTTTGGCACTGACAACCGCACGCTTTATGTTACGGCACAGGATCTGGGCCAATATAGTATTTTTGCCATTAACACCAGTTTTGGTGATGTTCGCAAGGTGTACAGCAATGGCTATGCCGGCAACTTACAAGTGGCCAGCGACAAGCTGGTGTTTAGTAATCACCGGCTGGATATGCCCACTGAAATATTTCAACTTAACACCGATGGTAGTCAGCTAACCCAACTTACCGATATCAATGCCAAATGGCGTGAGCAGGTGCAATTTGGCGATTACGAGCAGTTCAGCTTTAAAGGCGCCAATGATGCCACCGTTTATGGCTATCTGGTAAAACCGTGGAATTTTGATGCTGGCAAAAAATATCCGATGGCGTTCTTAGTACACGGCGGACCGCAGGGAAGCTTTGGTAATATGTTTAATGAGCGTTGGAATGCCCAGATGTATGCCGCCCAGGGTTATGCCGTGGTGATGGTCGATTTTCATGGCTCCACTGGCTACGGTCAGGCGTTTACTGATGCTATAAGCCGCGATTGGGGTGGAAAACCATTAGAAGATCTGAAAAAAGGCTTTGAGTATATTGTTAATGCTCAACCCTGGATAGACGGCGACCGTGCCTGTGCCCTGGGAGCCTCTTATGGTGGCTATATGATGAACTGGATTGCCGGCAACTGGCCAACCGGCTTTAAATGCCTGGTGAACCACGCTGGTTTATACGATATGCCAAGCTTTTACGGCAGCACCGAGGAGCTGTGGTTCCCGGAGTATGATTTAGGCGGTACCGCCTGGGATGCGGGTTCTGACTATCAGAAATTTAATCCTGCGGCGTATGCCGACAAATGGCAAACACCGATGTTGGTGATCCATGGTTTAAAAGACTACCGGGTACCGTACGCTCAGGGATTAGGTGCTTTTACTAATCTGCAACGCAAGGGTATCGATTCGCGCTTAGTGATTTTCCCGGATGAAAACCACTGGATCTTGAATAAAGATAACCGGGTGCGCTGGTACAACGAAGTGTTTGCCTGGCTGGCAAAGTACACTAAGTAATAGAAAGTGACCGTAGTTATTCAAAGCTGCGGTTACGGCAGAAGCCGGTTTACCCACGCTGACACGCCGTAAAACCCTCCCTGGGGGCTCCTCTACGCCCATCCGGGGCGTAGACGGTCAGCTTAGAGCAATCCGACTCCTGCTGCACCAGCAATGGAGTAGCATCGAATGTTCGATTTTCAACAATGCCGTGATCACTGCCTGATGCAACTGCAAAGCGTTGAAGACTTCCCATTCGGCCCTGATGTCTATGTCTATAAAGTAGGCAAAATTTTTGCCATTTTAAGTGAGCAGGACGGTGTCGCCCGGGTAAACCTGAAATGCGACCCTACCGAAGCCCTGATGCTGCGCGATATTTTTCCGGCAATCAGCCCTGGTTACCATATGAATAAACAACATTGGAACACCGTATTGCTGGACGGTAGCGTGCCGGACAACGAAATAAAACGGCAGATTGAAAACTCCTATCAGCTGATTGTACAAAGTCTGCCGAAAGCGAAAAGGCCGTTGCTAACAAAATAGAGGTAGCCAGCATGAATTTATCAGATGTCGTGATTTTAGCCGGTGTCCGCACCGCTATTGGCAGTTTTGGTGGCAGTTTAGCCGGGTTAAGCCCGGCAGAGCTTGGTACGGCGGCCGCTACCGAGGCGATTAACCGTGCGGGTTTATCGCTAGTTGACATCGACCATGCGGTATTTGGCCATATTATTACCACCTGCGCCCAGGATGCTTACCTGGCACGGCATATTGCGCTTAATTGTGGCATGGCGGCGACGTCTGCCGCGTTTAACGTTAACCGTTTATGCGGCTCTGGCGTGCAGGCGGTGATCTCGGCTGCGCAAATGATCCAACTCGGTCAAAGTAAGCTGGCACTGGCTGGTGGCGCTGAAAGCATGAGTAACGGTGCTTATTTGCTACCTAATGCCCGGCGCGGTATACGAATGGGCCATGGCAGTATTACCGATTTAACCCTGGGTATTCTGACCGATCCGTTTGGCAGCGGCCATATGGGCATTACCGCAGAAACCATTGCCGCCCAATACGGTTATAGCCGGGCTGACTTAGATGCTTTTGCGCTGGTGAGCCAGCAACGGGCCGCGCATGCGCAGCAGCAGGGCTATTTTACTGAGCAGATTGTGCCGCTTAAGGTAAAAGCCGGGCGTAATGAGGTGTTATTTAAGCAGGATGAGCATATTCGTGCCGACACGACTCTGGCCAGCTTAGCCAAACTAAAGCCAGCCTTTCAAGCCGATGGTATTGTCACCCCGGGAAATGCCTCTGGCTTAAATGACGGTGCGGCGGCGGTTTTATTGACGACAATGGCAGAAGCCAGTCAGCGCGGGCTAACACCCAGTGC
>TARA_R110002126_G_scaffold21608_2_pt1 | contig 11133 bp, 7 predicted proteins | sample TARA_R110002126 | Tara Oceans TARA_R110002126 (sample SAMEA4397536) | marine metagenome | biome: Polar Biome; feature: [DCM] deep chlorophyll maximum layer (ENVO:01000326); material: water (ENVO:00002006), including particulate matter (ENVO:01000060) such as... | depth 30 m
AGAGTTAATGCAGTTTCGGCAGAAGCACCTCCACCAGAAGCCTCACTGCCGTAAGAGTTTCGATATCCTCCAGCACCGCCTCCACCAGCAACGTAGTGCGATGAGCCACTAGCACCTCCAGCGATAACAAGGTACTCGACAGCAGTCTCACCAGCTACAACAGCGAACGTGCCACTTGCGGTAAAGGTGTGATAAATATCAAGCCCTGCACCAGCAATAGTGTTTCCGCCTGTGGCATAGAAATTGACACCTCCAGATGAGGATATGCCGCCCTGCATTGAGTAAATAGAGGCGAACATTATTGAAGTGCCTTCACGGTCAGAAGCGAGAACCCGTTTGCCTTGGTCAGGTAGAAAAAGAAATCATCTCCGTTAGTTGTGCTGATGTCATCGCCATCGACTAATGTGAAGCCAGAAGTAGTAATGGTCCCAGCAGAAGCTGCATTGGTGTATTGAATTATAACGGCGCAGTCGTCAGTAGTGGGAGCCAATGTGTGCGCTCCGTTGTTCACTGCTTTTTGTATGTTGCCGTTGTCCTGGTCAGGTGTGAAAGTGCCAGAAGCCTTGGTTCCAGCGTCATAGACGGTTGTTGAGAAACCTTTGGTTAGGTTGTCAGCTACATCAGCAAATAAAGTATCTGCGTTGTAGGCGGCTACGTCAGTCCCTATAACTGCGCCGTCTTTTAACGCTGCGCCATCGGTTCCGTCAAACCGAGCTAAACTGTTATTGGTTGAACTATTAGGTCCAGCGACATCGCCTTGAGCGCCAGTAGAACCCGTGCTTCCTGTGGCCCCCGTAGCACCTACAGGAATACTAAAATTAAATACGGCTTCTGATGTAGATCCTGCATTAGCTACAGTGACTGAACTGCCGATGCCTCCAGTAGAAACAGAGCCTACAGCAATTGTAGCAGCAGCACCTGCGCTTCCTGTGTTTCCGGTAGTACCTGTTGCTCCCGCTGCGGCTAAAACCTGCCACTTACTGGCTGCTAGGTCTGTGGAAAAAGTGCCAGAAGTATGGGCTACTAGACATATGTAAGAGCTGGCGGGGGAACCTGTTGAAACCACATCGTTTACAACGTAAGCTGTAGACGTACCCCAAGAACCTTTGTAGTTACCAACTAAGGTGTCAAGAGCAACAGCTCCGGTGGCATCAAATCTTAAATACTTATTAGCTCTAGTGACCGATGAATCAAGTTCAGCACCAAGGCCAGATGTATCGCCAATAGGATATCTGAGTGTACGATCTATTTCCTCTTGCAGTTGTTGCGTTATCATTGTCAACGTATCAAATTGTTGCTCTACAAGACTGGATGGAAAAGGGTCGTTTTCAACAAGATCAAGTGTCTGAGTAAGTTGTTCTGACCTTGATAAAATTAACGTTTCACCTGACGCTGGAGCCGACCCCATTGTCACTGTACCACCAGCAGCTACCCCCGAACCTGTAACGGTGTAGTGTGTGCTGATAGTTTTAACCGTTTCCACTCCGGTGCTGTCAACCTTTATAGTAACAACCATATCGTTATCAGCAAAGAACAAGTACGGGAAACTGAACGCCGTGGTGCTTGCGTTGCCAGCGTATGATATCCGGTTTGCAGTTGAACTAATTGTCATCGGTTCTATCCTATGGTTTTAGGTGTGAGTGTATCATTATTCTTTAGTTTCAGCAACGGGTGTCTCGTTAATGAGGTCCGGTAATTCCGCATTGTCAATACTTGTCAGCCCCGCTTGCATGAGATAGCTGTGCGCCCGGAACTGGAGTTTAAATGCTTCTTTTGCTGTCTTTGGTTTAGCCAACAAGATTTTCATCAATTTGGGATCAGTCACCGCTTGTATCAATACCCCTGTTATCTTCTGACTTGGTATTTTGTCTAACACCTTTTGGCCTATAGATGAACCCCCTCTGGCTACAATAAGCCCATGCCCAGCACCACCTGTACCGAACTTACTCGCTAGTTTAGTGGCTACACCTGAACCAACTATACGAGACACAAAATCCTCTATCATGGCGGGGCCACCAGGGAAGTTCTCGTCTGCTCGCCCGCTGGCTTTACCTGCTGCGGTAATCCTGTCGGCCTCTGCGATGATCTTCTTCAAGTTTGAGACATCACTCTTAGTGAAACCACCCTCGCGCAGCATGACATCAACAACAGCTTCTTGACCTTCACGAACTGGTTTGAACAGTGCATCATCAAATGCCTTGAACGAGAACCCCTGACCTTTAGACGCCTCTTGAACTGCGTTATCTAACACAGATGACCGCAAACCTTGTACGGCTTCTTCACCACCCTTTTTTGCCAGTTTTGTTAGTTTGGTCAGGTCACGTATAGGGTTCTTACCTTTTACGGCTGCGCTCACAGCGTCCACAGAGTTCTCAAATTTACCTACCTTGGCAAAAACCGCTTCTGCCTCTATTCTCTTTTCCGCGTGAGTGATTGACCGAGTTAAACCGTCTAAATCCTGTTGTGATTTAACCGCCGCCTTTAAATCTTTATCAACATCAGGAAAACGCTTCATCAAAGTTTCGTTATCTGATATGAACTTACTTAGACGTTTTGTTGACGCCACGCCTGTTTCTGGGTCAATAGAGTTTGAGGCTGCTAAACGTATCATACGCTCTTGAGCTTGTAACATCTTCTCACCAAACTCACCTACTTCGTTGCTGTATTTAGCGACGATAGTATCGGCAAAACGTGTAGCCTCTTCAATCTCCTGCATCTGCAACGCGCCTCTCGACCCACCTGAAGCTAAAGCTCGCTCCATCATAAGTTCGGGAGGAAGTCTGTCGCCTCTTGTCCCTTTAGCGAGGGCGTGACCCGCGAAGGTGCGGGTGAACGTGTCATTAAGTTCTTTAGAGAAAGCACGGGCCGTGTCATAAGCGGGGTCTGCAACTTCATCTAAATCATCTAAAACGTGTTCAGCCACATTACCGAAAATACGAGCATCGCCAGATTTTCCCGCCACTTGAGCGTCCCGTGCTAACTCTAGGGCGCGACTGCGTAAACGCATCATATCACCCGTAGTGATAATATCTTTCGGGTCTATCTCACCACCCTTAGATAGTGTCTTAGTATTCTTATCTACACGCTTTAAGAACCCTTCGATAATCGCAGGTAACTTCTCTTCAGGTAGCAGGTCGTTTTTTAGAGTTGAGATAGCTAAAGCCGTGAAGTCCCCCGATATCTCTATGCTTTTGTCCACACCATCCCATAACTCACCCTCAACCTTCCGGCTCTCGCTCATAGCGTCACCGAGTAGTTTACGGGACACTGTACTTATTTCTTCACGGGCGGCTGGTGTGTCTTTTGTTATTTTTTGTGCTGCTTCATTGGCAAGCCGACGAGCCGTATTTACGCGGCCATCCAGTAACAACTTAAACCGTTTTGCTTCAACTTTTGCAGCTTCAGCTAGAGCTTTCGGGTCGCCAGTATTGCGTAAGGTTCTGGCGACAGTCTCAAGTGACGACAATGCAGCGTCGCCTAGCTCCTTGGCTTCGCCTGAGAACCCACCGTTGAGGCTTGATAGACGCGCTTCAAAAACCGCCAGGGCTTTAGAACCAGTCTTCTGTGCGGCTGTCATAGGCGCGTCAGTCATACCTGCATCGTCTAGCAACCGTTTAATCAACACAGGGTCTTCCCCGCCCGCTTCTAACACCTCTTGTAATATGTTGGCGGCTTGAGATTGCCGCGCTGCTGGTGATACAGCTTTTAATACCGTCTTTACCCCATGAGTAGCCGCTGAAAAACCATTACGCACTGTGTTGACAGGGTTAAACAAACCGCCAGCAACTTCAGCCGCGATACGCGCAGGGGTGTTTCCGGGCAATGACATTTCGGCGCTTGTAGCCGCCATAGCCGCCGTGGTCACTGCCGCACCCTCAACAACCGCAAAAGTCTTTGGCGCGTTTTTCGCCCCGTCTAAGACGCGGTTCACTAGATTACCAACAAAACTTTTACTCATCCTGATACCGGACTTAGCTATACCCATAGTCGCGCCAATCATAGTGAAGCCGCCGCCCAGTGCCTCACCACCATAACCAAATGGTCGTAATTCAGGAGATAGTGTTTCAGGCGGCGCGGAAGTCACACCGACCTTACTGAGTTGTTCATTGGCTCCTTCACCGAAGAAGTAACCGGCAGTGCCGCCAGCAGCTATCCCAAGTGGTACGGTGATAGGCGCAGCGGGGCCACCTAACGCGCCCAGTTTACCGCCCATAATCATACCGCCAACAATGGAGCCTGATTTGACTGCACCAGACGCAGCACTTTGCGCCGTGGTCACAGCAGCGTCCTCAAAATCAACTAGTTTTTTTGCGTCGATCTGGGTGCCTACACCTTTGTATTCGTCAACAGCGGGCGGAGGGCTATCGCCTACCGGTGTGGCGACTGCTGCATACGGGTCATCAGCCATTATTTTTCTTCCTCTTTAGCGCCTACGGCAGCCATATAACGCCCATCGTTAGTTCTAAACTTCGTACCCGCAGGAGCTTGCGCGGCCTCTTGAGGTGTCATAATAGGTGGTACCCGGAGTACCATTGTTCTAAAGTGTTCGATCTGGTTCTTAGCCAACATAGCTGCAAGGCGTTCTTTTTGGCTTAAGTCTTGTATTTTTAAGGTCTTCTCAGCCACTTTGAATTGTGTTGCTAACGCCTCATCCAAACCAACGAGCTTATCTCGCATCGCGTTAGCATCACTGAACGTAACCAAATCTAACTTCAAATCTTCGCGGATTTGCTTGCGCTCTGCTTCAGCCATGCGCGGGCTTTCTTGCATCGTTCTAACAAGCCCGCTGAGTTGTTTCGTAAACCTAGAACGCGCACGGTTTACCTGAGATACTTTCTCCGACCCAAACACTGATCGTGTTACATCAGCAACACCAGGGAGGTCACTACCCGCGCTAATTGCTGCGGAGGTGATACCAGTTAAGGCTTCCGCGTTATCAAACATACCCGTGCCATCATCAAACGGCAGTGCGTCGTCAGCTTCCGGTTCCGCGTCGTGCTCTAAGCTCGTCACTAAATCGTCAGGGTCTATACCACGTTGGTGTAGAGCCTCTTCCGTTCCGAATGTCAACTTAGGTGTGACAAAACGTGTCTCTTTAGTAATCGGGTCAGTCAGAGCTATAGGCTTCAAGAGTGTTTGTACGTGGTTCATAAACAACCTGTCAGCTTCCTCATCTTCATTAGCACCACGGTTTGCAAAAGCGGGGGCTTGTGTAGCGGTGTAGTCTTTAGCCAAACCGACCAAGGAGTTGCCGAAGCTACCTTCAGGAGCGCCGAGAAGCTCCCTTTCTTTCTCTTCTTGGGTCAAAGATCTACCTAAAACAGCCTCTTTCTCAGCTATCTTAGCTTGAACGGATTGTTTAACTGTTTTGGGGTCTACGTAAGTCCCAGACAGTTTGGCCTTCTCAGTCTCGTTAGGTTGTCGCTTGTTAGCTATCTCGAAATCCGCGAATTTCTGTGCGGTGGTTTTTGCGCCTTCTCTGGTGGCTGTGAAGACGCCCGCAAGTTTCTGTAGTTCTGTTTCATTAGGTGGGCGCTTAAAGACTGTGGTAAACTCGTTCACCTCATCTTGTAAACTCTTCTCACCATCCTTCTTACCCAGACCCGCTTTAATCATACGTTCTTCGTCGGTCATCTTACGCCCGATTATGGTTTCGGTTTTGATAATCTCTTGCTCACCCGCAATACGTCCTTTATTAGCTGAGTTACGTTGAACTATAACTTTGCTGCGTAATTGACGGTGTTTGTCTGGCGTCATAAACTCTTCAATGCCTGGTGTGTTCAAGGCTAATTCTGCGGCGTCAATATCCCCAGAAGCCATGTGTTTCTCGAACACTGTTTCTGTAATCGTGGCTCGTCCACCGTCCCATTTAGCCTTCTCCTGTGGACCTGTCATCGCGTCCGCGCTGTCATCAATGGTCAGTTTCAAATCTTTAAAACTGCCGCCGATATCCCCGGTGTCACTGGCGTTCTTAGACAACATACCTATACGGTTGTCTACGTTTTCATTAACTAAATCCCTACCTGCTTTGGCTACGCCTTGACTGAACTTTATGGAGTTCGAGCTTCGGATATTCTCGATATGAGACATCAGACGCGCCCGACTATCTTCGGACCCTGTGTGATTACCCATTATCTCACCCGCCCACTCGCGCATCTGAGTATCAAACTCTGCTGCGTTTTCGGGGTCGGACATATCAGTTTCGTCAACTCTGCGTGTAAACTCTGTAGCAATTTTCTCGTTGAACATATTAGCGTCGCGTGTCCGGGCTATGGTGTCTGTACGACTTTTAACGCGGGCTTGCGCTTTTTGCATCTTGTCGCCAAAAGCAGCCAAGTCTTTACCAGCCTGGATCATACCTTGTCCGCCACCACCAAAATCAGCAGCCGTAGCCGCTCTGCCACCGACTGGACCTGCGGAGCGTGAAGTTGAATTTAAAGCTGAAAGTTTTGGCATTATGTTAATCCTCGTTTAATTACTTGCATTAGCCCAACCTGCGTAATTTTTTTGAGCTGCGTTAACGCCACTACTACCTAGTGACAAACCAACTGACCCTTTAAGTAAAGACCCTGCTGCTCCTGAAAAACCTGATGTCTTAGCAGCTTTACCTTTGGCACGTTCAAGGTTTGCAGTATTCTCAAAGCCCATAGCTTGAATTTCACCACCGTGGCGTATGGACAAAGCCTCTAATTCTTCTTGCATTGCGCTGTCTTCAAGAAGATCAAGTGACGCACCACCCGCACGAAGCGAACCCATACGCTGTTTAGTTAATCGCCTCATACGTCTTTCATCTTCACCCGCAGCTTGCCGAGCGGCAATAGCGTTATTATTAGCTACCTGGGCGTTGTACTGAGCGGCAGCGTTGGCTGAGTTACCTTGTTGCATTGAACCTATAGCACTCATCGCCATGCTACCAATCTTCGCAACCGTCATTATTGTACCGGGGTCCATTACCTTATCCTTGCGTAAAGAGCACAGTCTCTACCGTCTGGTGAATACGATCTCATGCGCTCACATTCCATGTCAAAACCTAGCATTTTAGCCCACCTATGACCTTGAGGAAAATCACAATCTACAGTCATTTCAATACGCGCTAAATAACACACTTCTAAAAAATCAGCCACCGCCCGATGAACCGTCACAAAATTTTTTGGGCCTGTGTCAGATATGTAAGCCCAGGCTAAAGCTCTACCTCTCCACATGGGAACAATGCCCGCAGAAGCTATAGGTTCTCCATCTTTCATTGCGGTAAAAGACGGCTCATCTTCCAAAGCTTCACCTTGCTCTACCGTTACCCAATCGCTTAGATAGGCTTGAGCTGATTGTAACTCTAACTGCTGTAAGTGTCCTGCTTCAAACGGTACAATCATTATCTATCCTGCGTTGACATTTGGGGCATAACTGCTTCAATCGTCATAGGAAATGGCGTGTTCTGGCGAATGTATATGTGCACATCCGTACTGTACTCCATCTCCCAATCTACTTCAATATCCCCGGTAAACAACGCCACCGCCGTGTCCATTAGATCCCCACCTTTTCTAAGATTTAACTCGTCTAAATTGTCTACATCAGGACCAACATCCCCTCCTAAAGACTGATAAAAACGAATAATAACTCTGTGCATCCTAACCAGTTTTCCTTGAGCGGTTCCATCTTGTGCTCCAAAGTCTGGTCGTAGGGTTTCAAAATCTGATTCATAAGCTAAACCTATATGGGCTTTTGATGTTTCTCTGTCCAGAGTTATAGCCCCCGAAGCAACCACCTTGTCCGCGTGAGCCGCCCCTTCAGCCAAGATAGATACAGTTTCACCTTCAAGATGATTTAAACCGGATATAGAAGACACCCTTTTTCTTGCTTCACCGTCTGCCACATAAGTGGTATAGGCGGTGCTGTCGATTGTGTTGTGGATAACCCCTCCAGAAGTGTAAGATGTATACGAGCTTCCGTTAATTCCAGAAAGTTGAAACGTGTTAGCGGAAACCCCGGCTACGGTAAACCCTAGACCGTTAAGCTCAGTCATACCTACAACATCAAATATACCTATTTTATCTCCGTTTGCCAGACCATGCCCTGTTGAGGTTATAACAACAGGGTTGGCAGCCGTTGCAGCCGTTATAACCGTAGAACGCCGAGTTGCCGAGCACAAACTAAAAGCATTTGTTGATTTGTTAAAAATACGAAAAACCGTTTTATTTATTTCAATCATACCTTTTGTATTAGTAATACGTATATCATCTCCGTTAGAAAACCCATGAGATGTAGCGGTAACAACACAAGGATTGGCTCTTGTGGCTGCTGTTACAACTAACGGGTTATCTAAAGATAAACCGCTGTCAACATAAAAAGCGTCTTCTTGATCTGTGTCTTGTGACCAATACGGAACAAGAAATTCTACATAGCGAACAGAAGCCCCGTTAATCCAACGGCGAACAACTATATAGACTTCATCCGCCGTGCCAGTGGAGTTAGGTATAACAGTAACACTTTCAACCTTTGATGTTACCGCAGCCCCTGAAGTGCTGTAACCGCCCATTATATGGCGAGCCCAACCAATAATAGACTGGTCTCTCTCATAAGTCATGCTGGTCAGCGTGCCGTCCGTAAGAACCCCCCACATAACGTTCTGAGGCTCAGACTGCCAAGCTATCTCAACTAAACCAGTCGAAGTGATATGTTCTGCTACCAGGGTCATATCTGGAGCTCTAAAACCATCATCTTCAAATATATAGGCCAACTCTCTCATCTTGCGCTTGGCGCTCTGTATGAACAACATAGCGCGCCCAGCTCTAACAGGTTCTATATCCGCGCTTCCATAAGACGAAGACCGTTTTGCTTGTTTATTTGAAGGAGTAATTAATCCACCTTGATCAGAAGGACGTGCTACCCATTCACCGCCAACGGTCCCAATAAGAAGACCTTTTTCATCGTCTGCCATCCAACGTATAGCGTTGACGTTATCAGCGGCCAATGTAATAGAGAAACCGTTGTCATCGACAACAGTACCATCTGGTTCAGTAGGAGCCATATTTTCAAAATCGCCGGTGCGACTAAACTCAACACGTTGAGGATATTCTACGCCCCCGCCAAAAGAAAGACGATCCTGGTGAAAAGTAGCCGCAGCAGGATATCCTGTTGTGGCAGACCATACACCTAAACGCCAGTTTATCGTAGCTGTTGTAGCTGAAGCATTTGGGCCGTCAATAGTAGCTACCGCAATTGTAGCACTGGTTCTTGCGGTAATAGTTAACCACGTCCAATTACCCGCCGCGTCTTTCCAACGGATAGATCTACCCACATCAGTGGCTAAAAAACCCACCCCGCCGTTGACCCCCGTTATAGCAGAAGCTGTGACGTTAACAGAACCTGAGGTGGCCGACAAAAGAAAAGTAGTTGCTGTTGCGTTGGTGTTTAAATAAGGCCCATCTAAAAAAGTAAGGTTTGTTATAGTCCAAGCTGTGTGGCTAGTTCGAGTTAGTTTTCTAGGCGGATAAGAAGGGTGTGTAATATAAAGCACATCTGCTGATTGGCTAAACTTTAACTCAAACAGATTGGCTTCGGTATAAGTTGTCACCAGCTCAATAGGTGTGCTAGCTAAACCGCCGGACCCATAAGCTGTGTATCCTGTTCCGTTAATATTTGTACCGTGTAAATCAGTTAACTCGTAAGTGTTAGTAGCTTTGTTTTTAATAATGTAGTTTTTACCATTTAATTCAGTCATACCAACAACATCTGATATGTATAACTCGTCCCCATCGCTGTAACCGTGAGAATTACTCGTAACAACTACAGGGTTAGCCGCAGTGGCCCCCGTTATTTCGGTGTCAGCTTCGTGTATTCTGGCCCCATTCTTGTAGAACCGCATATACAAATCACCCACTTCAATAACATAAGCTTGGGTAGTCGAAAACTCAAAACTAATTATACGTGTAGATTTAGAACTGGCCTTAACATTATTGATGTGTTTTGTGCCCGGTCTGCGTTCAACAGGTCCTTGCAGCAGAGGCACAAAATTTTGGCAACTTTTTAATCCTGTTTTATATTTGTCAAGATCAGGTCGTCCAAAAATAAGGGGGGAAATTTCACCCCCATTAAAATTTGATTGTATGGGTGATACTTTTGCCATTACAGTCTAGCTGTTATCCAGGGGTCATCAGGTGGAATCTGCGCCCCCCTTCCAAAAGCATTAGCTTTACGAGCATCTCTTTTTGCTAGCTCATAACGTGTCTGAGCGTCATCTTTTTTAGTGTTTGATTGTGTTACGGCTTCAGCAATATCCATAGCAATACGAGATATTAAAAGCTCGGTAAACAAAGAATCAAATTCATTCTCGTCTATTACTTGTTTTATGTAAACTAGATAGATAGGAGATGTGTCATCTGTTAAGATTTTACGACCTTCAATTTGCCAATCATCTTGTCTAGATACCGTATTAGCCCCGTCGTTAGGGAGTATACGCAAACAATCAGAGGGTAAAGGATATTGTTTTGAAAAACCAAAATCAGGGTCCGAAGCTTCTGCAGCTAGTGTGGCTCTAGAACGCGCAAAACTCCAAGGGTGAGCCCGGAGTTCACTATCTCTAGCGTGGGTGTATATTCTATTACAGGCTCGTCCAGATGTGCTGTCCTCGGTAAGAGATGATATAGATTTAGAGCCTAGACGTTGAAGGGCGAGATTGCAAATATCTACCGCACTTGCCATTTATATTTACCTCGTAGATACAAAAAGACGGAGGAGCCGAAGCCCCCCCGACATATCAGTTAGTCAATGACATACATCATTGTTAGCTCGATAGTTCCGGTAGCAGCAGCACCCGCCGTTACAACGGTGATGGGCATACCATCCGCGTCCGCATCGACAACACTGTTTTTACCTAGAGCAGAAGTTAAAGCACAGCCTACCGTGGCAATGCTTGTAGAAGCCGCAGCAGCTTTAAACTCGTCAACATCGAGAGCAACAACTGTTCCCGCTGAGTTCTTGTATGCTGCGTGACCGATTGACACTGTAGTAGAACTACCAAGTGCATCATGTACCACTTCACCAGACAGGATACGCGCGCCGTTTGGTAAGTTGAACATTTGGATATCACCAACCGCAACACTTGCCGCTTCATAGAGAGCGTAAGCTATACGAACA
>TARA_R110002126_G_scaffold277373_3_pt1 | contig 11133 bp, 10 predicted proteins | sample TARA_R110002126 | Tara Oceans TARA_R110002126 (sample SAMEA4397536) | marine metagenome | biome: Polar Biome; feature: [DCM] deep chlorophyll maximum layer (ENVO:01000326); material: water (ENVO:00002006), including particulate matter (ENVO:01000060) such as... | depth 30 m
TGTTTTTTGGGTGTGATATTTTGATTTAAAAGATACTTGTCATTTCGACCTTGTGGAGAAATCTCAAAAAAAGAGATTTCCCCCCTCTTTTCTTTTCGCTCAAAATGACAGTTCATTATAATACGTTTCAAATATCATTTCAATCCTATGAAAAAAGGCGAAGACAATAAAGATTATACTATTTTTGTAACTAATAAATTTAAAAATCGACTTTATTAAAAAATAAAATCAAACTAAATGAAAAAAGTATTTTTATTATTGGCAATTACAATAATGGTTTCTTGTAAAAATGAAACTAAAAAGGATTCAAAAAAGGAAGAAATTACAGTTACTAAAAAAGAAAGTTTTCCAGATGAATTAGGCAAAGTTTTTACAAAACACGGAGGTATCAATGCTTGGAGAAAAGCACAGGTTTTATCGTTTAACAAAGGTGAAGAAGTGCATACAATAAATTTACATTCTAGAAAAACAGTAGTAAATCACCCAGATTATTCTTTAGGTTTTGATGGAAAGGAAGTTTGGTTAGATGAAGCTAAAGAAGGGAGCTATAAAGGAAACCCAACTTTTTATTATAATTTGTATTTCTACTTTTATGCAATGCCTTTTGTTTTGGCAGATGATGGAATAACCTATAAAAAAGTAGAAGATATAACTTTTGAAGGAACACATTTTCCTGGTTATAAAATTTCTTATGCTTCAGATAAAGGTACTTCTCCAGACGATAATTATATGGTGTATTACAATCCACAAACGTATCAAATGGAGTGGTTGGCATACACAGTTACTTTTAAATCAAAAGAACCAAATGATAAATACAAAATCATAAAATACAATAAATGGGAAAACGTAAACGGATTGGTTTTACCAAAAGAATTGACTTGGTATAAAAAAGATGAAAACGGAATGCCAACAGAGCCAGCAAGACCAGCTACAGAATTTACTTTACCATTAATAAGTCAAGGTAAGTTAGCAGATTCGTTTTTTGCGAAGCCAGCAAATTAGTTTATAGCCTCTAGTCTCTGGCTAATCTCATCATAAACAGAAACATAATAACTATGAAACCTTGATAGCAAAACGTTTTCAAGGTTTTTTGTGTCCTTTAAAATGGTTAAATCAAATAATTTAATAGCTGCAACTTCTTCTGTTTGTATTTTTAATTCAGAAACAGGAACTTTTAATTCAGCTATAAAAACGTGATGATGTTCATTATCTTGAATTCCGTTTGCGTGAGAAACTCGATGCACTCTTGTACCAATTTTTATGAAATCAGCATCTTGTAATTCCAAACCAATTTCTTCAAAAACTTCTCTTTTTGCTGATGATAAAACAGATTCTCCAGCACCAATATGTCCTGCAACAGAAATATCCCACAAACCAGGAAATACTTTTTTTGTCAACGCTCTTTTCTGAAGTAGTATTTTTTCATCCGAAGTAAACAACCAAATATGCACAGTTGCGTGAAACCATCCATTTTTATGCGCTTCCGATTTTAACGCAGTTTTTCCTGTTGATTTTCCATCAGGAGTTAAAATATCTATGAGTTCATCCAAAGTAATACTATTTATTTTAAATCGATAAACTACAGCTCTTTTAATGTGATTTTAGAATTGCTGCCTTCAAAAAGATGTAAATATTCATCAACCTTAAACGTTTTACTGTTAAAACGAGACGTTCTATGTCTTCCTTCTTGCTGTCTTGTTATACTTCTAGCAAACCGTCTAATTTCTTCTTTGTTCGTTAATATTATTCCTGGAACTGGTGTACTTTTTCCATGATCATCTTTAGCTACCATTGTAAAATAAGAAGAGTTACAATGTTTTATTTTTCCGGTTCTTATGTTTTCAGATACCACTCGTAAACCAACCACCATAGAAGTTCTTCCAGTAAAATTTACAGAAGCTTTTAAGGTAACCAATTCGCCTACTTCTATAGGGTTTAAAAAATCTACTTTATTTACAGAAGCAGTTACACAATAATTGCCAGAATGTTTAGATGCGCAAGCAAATGCAATTTGATCCATTAAATTTAAAATATGTCCACCGTGAATTTTACCACTAAAATTAGAATGTGATGGTAACATTAAATCTGTAATTGTTAATTGAGATTCGCTAATATGTTTGTATTGTTTTTTTGTGTCGCTCATGCTTCAAAAATACAATTCTTTTTTTCAGGTTGTATCGCTCAAAATTCAAAAAAATGAAACTTTTTAAGTGAAAATATTCCCTTTTACAAACTATTTTTTCCTTTTTAACCTTTTTTTATTGTGTTAAAGTCACCTAATTGCTTTATTTACATGGATATTAAAAAGATATTTCATCGAATTTATCGAAAATCAATATAAATTTTGTAAAATAATTACAATTAAATACCACTATTAAAACCAGATCAAATGAAAAAACACTACATTTTTAAATTTATTTTATTAGTAATACCAGTTTCGGCATTCTTATTAATGTCTAGCTCAGGAGGAAGAACAGATGGAAGATCTGGTTCTCCGGGTGATGGAGGGAACTCTTGTGTGGCTTGTCATAATGGCGGTAATTTTAACGCTTCTGTAGCAATAACTTCAAATATACCTGTTACTGGTTATTTATTAGATACAGATTATACCATTAATGTAAATACAACATCTAGTTCTTCGGCACATGGTTTTCAATTAACGGCAGAAAACAGTACAAACACTAAAATAGGAATATTTACTTCAGGGTCTGGTTCTAAAACTGTAAATAGTGATAAATCAATAACACATACATCTCCTTCATCTTCTGGAGATTGGTCTTTTACTTGGAGGTCTCCAGCTACAGATTTAGGGAGGGTAACATTTTATTCAGCAGTAAATGCAGCAAATGGAAATGGTGGTGCTTTTGATAATGCAGACGAAGTTGTTACAACAAGCACATCTGCACCTTCTTTAAGCATTACAGAAGCAAATCGTTTAGATTTTGAAATGTATCCAAATCCAGCTTCAGAAAATGTAACGATTCAATTACCTTCAGGAGCAAGTAAAGCTACTGTTCAATTTTACGATTATATCGGTAAACTAGCCTTATCACAAAGTATTACCAATGATACTAATAAGATAAATGTAACGGATTTATCAACAGGAATTTATATTTTAAAAGTGCTTGCTGACAACAAAATAGGAAGCCAAAAATTTATAAAAAGATAGCAGTTTTTTAGTTTAGTTGATGAAAACCGGTTGCAATTTTTTGCAATCGGTTTTTTATGTGGGCGAATTAAAGTAAATTTGTGTAGCTATAAAAACCAAGAAATGAACTATATTTTATTTGATGGAGATGTTAGAAAATCCCTTTTACCATTTACCTATACTAAACCTGTTGCAGATTTAAGAGTTGGCATTTTAACCATTAGAGAAAAATGGGAGAAGTATTTGAGTTTAACCACTACAACAATTACTGAGGAATATTTAGAGGAAAAATATCCAATGGTTGAAATGGAAGAAAATATATTGATCAATGCCTCATTTTGTCCAACAAAAAGTTTGGTAGCTAAAGTGAAAAAATTATCAAAAAACGAAGCTATTTTTAAAGGAGATGATGTAATTGCATTTTTTACGACAGATACCCAAGAAGAAGTAAATTTTGATGAATACAAACACATTGAGTTTGACGAAGAAATCCTTCAAATTAAAAATACTTGGGATATCTTTTCCTTAAACGATAAAGCCATTCAACAAGATTTTTACTTAATTACAGAAAATAAAACATCGCAGCCCATTCCTGAAGGAACAAGATATATTAATAAAGAAAATATTTTTATTGAAGAGGGTGCAGAAATTACTTTTGCCATATTAAACGCATCTACAGGGCCAATTTATATAGGTAAAGATGCTAAAGTGATGGAAAATAGTGTAATAAAAGGTCCATTTGGTATGTGTGATCATGCAGAAGTAAAAATAGCTGCAAGAATTTCTGGAGGAACAACTTTGGGTCCTTATTGTAAAGTTGGAGGAGAAGTGAATAATTCTGTTTTAATGGGGTATTCAAGTAAAGGTCATGATGGATATTTAGGCAATTCTGTTTTAGGCGAATGGTGTAATTTAGGAGCAGATACCAACAATTCTAATCTTAAAAATAATTATGCCGAAGTAAAATTATGGGATTATGAAACAGGTCGTTTTGCAAAAACAGGCTTACAATTTTGTGGTTTAATGATGGGAGATCATTCTAAATGCGGAATTAACACCATGTTTAATACAGGAACTGTAATTGGTGTTTCTGTAAATATTTTTGGTAGCGGATTTCCAAGAAATTTTGTGCCTTCTTTTAGTTGGGGAGGCGCTTCTGGTTTTACAGAATACAAAACCAATAAAGTTTTTGAAGTTGCAACAGTAGTTATGCAGCGTAGAAAGTTGGTTTTTGATGAAATTGAGCAACGTATATTACAACACGTTTTTGATGAAACTGCTCAGTATCGTAATTATTAGACATTAGTTTCTAGACAATAGACAATAGACATTTGACGAGAGACAGGAGACAATGGACGTGAGACGTGAGGGCATATAAAAAGTCCTGAAAATAAATTTTTATTTTCAGGACTTTTTAGTTCTAAACGTTATTTATAAAGATTTAGATATGCTCTAATTTCTGTCAATGACATCGCCAGAACCTACAGATTTTGTATCGATATATGTAGGATTTCCTTTGTAATAAATGCTTCCAGAACCTACTACTTTTGCTTTAATTTTGGTCTTTACTGTAGTTCTAATACTCCCAGAACCTGCAATAGTTGCGTTTAAAGTATCTGTACTTAAATCGTATGCTTTTATACTTCCAGAGCCCGCAATAGAGCACGTTAACTCGTTTGAATTTCCAGATAGTTTAATATTTCCAGAACCACCAATATTCGCACTTAATTCATCTGTATCAACATTTAAGGTAATATTTCCAGAGCCTCCTAAAGAAGCTTTTAAATCGGTTGTTTTTAAAGTTCCTTTGCAGGTTATGTTACCAGAACCTCCTAAAGAAACCATTTCAATATCTTGGTATGTAATGGTAACCGTTAATCTTTTTGTAGTATTAATATTGGTGTTTTTTTGATAGTTGACTTTTAGTGTATTTCCTTTTACTTCTGTTTCTACATATGGAATGATATTTTCTTCTCCTTCTATCGAAATTTTTCCTTCTTTACCTTTTACAAGAATCACGTCAAAAGAGCCACCAACTGAAATGCCATCATAATCGGATGTAGTTCTAGATACGGTAACCACATTACCATTTCCTTTTATTCTTTTACTTTTTCCCCACCAATCTTGTGCGTTGGCAGATAAACTTACGGTTAATGCAAGTACTATAAATGTAATTTTTTTAAGCATAATTTTATTTTTAAGTTGATTTTTTTTTAGTAGTTTTCTTTTATAGATACACCTCCATATTGAGATCTTATTTTAATCCTAGAGTCAGTACTTCCTTTTCCGAATTTACCCTCATAATATTTTTTGCTTGATTTTGATATTTTTTTGTAAAATTCCATTTTATCATCATCATATTTAAAACCAGCGTATTGTAAATCAAGCACAAAATCAAAGACGGCATCTTCATCTACCCCAATTTTAATGCCCGCATATTCGCTGTCTATACTAACATTTTCAAATCCTTTTGCTAATCGTTTTACAGAAATAGCACCATAATCTGTTTCAATTTCTAAATTTTTAAAGATCGTACCAAAACGCATGCTTGCATAATCAGAATTTCCATTTACATCAACAGCTTCATCTATAGAAATAGAACCATAATCTAAATTGAAATCGACAACTTTTGTTTTGCCTAATTTTACAGTAGAATAATCAGCATTTACTTTTATAGTTTCTGATTCATCCACAGTAATTTTAGAATAATCAATATTTACGTTACCACTTTTCATAAAATCGATCGTAGAAGTCGAGCAATAATCTAAGTTGATGTTGTTATTGTTTGCAGATAATTCACCTGCAGTTATTTTACCATAATCGCAGTTAATGTCTGCAGTGCCAGATAAATCGCCTAAATAGATACTACCATAGTCGTTATCTAAATCAACATCATTGGTTTTTGGCATTTTAACGATGTAGTTTATTTTGTAGCTAACGTTGTTGTTTTTTTTCCAGAAAGACCAACCTTTTTGTTCTTTCTCGAAAATTGTTTTGGCAGATACAAAATTAGCGTTGGCTTCAAACTCAACATCAATACTTTCTAGTCTTTCTTCAATGCTATCTAAATCATCACCTTTTACGGTAATGGTCACCTCAATTTCTACTGTGTTTTTATCCCAAGTAGTAATGTTTAAGTCGCCATATCTGTTATCTATAGCCACTTTAGCGTCTGAATTAACGGTATATTCTTTTTTAATTGTTTTACTTTTTTCTTCTTTCTTTCCAGTATTAATTGCTGATGTTAGCAAAGGAATCAGTAAAAACAGTAGTGTAATTTTATATATAGATTTCATCATTTAAAAGATTAGGGTTTTTTATTTGTGTTATTTGTTGTAGTACATTTTCTAGAATTTGTAAACGTTGTTGGTAGTTTTTAATCATCGCATTAATAATTTTTGCCTGATTTCTGGTAACATTTAATTCGGTTAAAAAAAGGGTATATTCTTCTTCTAACTCTTCTAGTTCATCCAAAGCTACTTCAATAATCGTTTCAGTTTCTAAACTTCTATTACTTTCAATAGTTTTTAATTCATTCTGAATTGTAGCTACAAAATAGTTTTGCACTTCTTGCATTTTGGGAGAAACATCTGCGAGTTCCATTTGTTGTTTTTGATGCGTACTACCCAACCAAAACCCAACAATTAAAACGACTGATGCCGCTACTGAAAGCCATTTCCAAGATGTTTTCTTTATTTGCCTGGGATGATTTAGTTTGCGTTCAAAACGCGCTAAATGCCCAGAGTGCGGTTCTTGAAAATCGAAATCATTTTCAGAGAAAAAGTGATGTAATTTATCTTCCATACGCGTGTGCTTGTATATTTTCTGCAAGTAAAACCTGCTTTAATTTTTTCTTTGCTCTAGAAACTGTGGTTCTCACATTTTCGTTAGTATAATTTAAAATTTGTGCAATCTCTTCATAATCAAAACCTTCTATTAAGTTTAAAGTAAGCACAACTCTATAATTGTCTTTTAAACTTTGTAAGGTATTTAAAACTGTTTTTGGATGTAAACCAGAGTAATTTATAGCCTCATCTTGTAGTTCTTCATTAGGAATAACTTCCATTTTTACCTCTTCGTAACGATTGTTTTTCTTTAATTGCGTTAAACTTTTATTAATTACAATGCGTTTTAACCACGCTCCAAAAGCCACTTCTCCTTTATACATATGTAATTTTGTAAAAGCGGTTAAAAAAGCTTCTTGCATTACATCTTCGGCTTCAAAACTGTCTTTTAAAATACGATATGCTGAATTGTACATTGCTTTATAATAGGCATTATAAATATTCAGCTGCGCGTTTTTATCAGACGATTTGCAGCGTTCTAAAAGGTTGGTTATATGTGGTTGATTAGCTTCCAATTAAAAACTTCTATACTAAAGACACTGTTGTTTTTGAGTTGTGACAGTTTTCAAAAATAAAAGTAAATTTTTTTAGATTCTATTTAAAGAGGGTTTAATTACGTATTAATCATTAAAAATAGCTTTGGCACAAGAATTGACTTATAGATAGTGAGGTAATTAAAAACTGTTTTTATATTTTTGATTATCAGTGTTTTATTTTAAAATAAGGATCTTGGTTTTTGGGATAAAAGAAAATCAATGTCAGAATGACAGATATACAGCAAATGAGCAAAACAAAAATTTTAAATTTAGACAGTTTGTCTTTTCAAGATATGATGAGTGAAGATTCAGAATTAATTCCTTTAATGACGCCAGAAGACGAGGAAATTATCAATAAAGAAAGTGTTCCTGAAGTTTTACCCATTTTACCTTTAAGAAATACAGTTTTATTTCCTGGAGTTGTAATTCCGATTACTGCAGGTAGAGATAAATCCATTCAATTAATTAAAGACGCCAATAAAGGCAATAAGACAATTGGAGTTGTTGCACAACGCAATGAAGAAGAAGAGATTCCAGATTTGAGTGATATACATACCACAGGTGTTGTAGCACAGATTTTGCGTGTGTTGAAAATGCCAGATGGAAACACAACGGTAATTATTCAAGGTAAAAAACGCTTTAAAATTGAAGAACTCATTCAAACTGAACCCTATTTAAAAGCAACTGTTAAAGAAGCGGTAGAAGACAGAGAAATTGCAGATAAAAAAGAGTTTGACGCTATTATAGATTCTATAAAAGAACTAGCTTTAGAGGTCATTAAAGAAAATCCGATGTTACCAAGCGAAGCATCATTTGCGATTAAAAACATCAAATCGAATTCGTTTTTGGTGAATTTTATTGCTTCTAATATGGATTTGAGTGTGATGCAAAAGCAAGTAATCTTAGAAAAAGATAATCTCAAAGAACGTGCATTATTAACACTAAAAAACTTAAATAAAGAACTTCAAAAATTACAATTACGTAATGATATTCAGTCTAAGACCAGAGAAGATTTAGACCAACAACAACGAGAATATTATTTAAATCAGCAATTAAAAACCATTCAAGAAGAGTTGGGGGGCGTTTCTAACGATCAAGAATTGGAAGAAATGCGCAAGCAAGCCAAATCAAAAAAATGGAATAAAGAAGTAGGGGAGACGTTTGATAAAGAATTAGCACGTTTACGCAGAATGAACCCTCAAGCTGCTGAATATGGTGTTCAAAGAAGTTATTTAGAATTGCTGTTAGAATTGCCTTGGGGCATTTTCTCTGAAGATAAATTCGACTTAAAACACGCAACAAAAGTTTTAGACAGAGACCACTTTGGTTTAGAAAAAGTAAAAGAAAGAATCATAGAACACTTGGCAGTTTTAAAGTTAAGAAATGATATGAAATCGCCAATAATTTGTTTGTATGGACCTCCAGGAGTTGGTAAAACTTCGTTAGGAAAATCTGTAGCAGAATCATTAGGGCGTAAATATGTTAGAATGTCTTTAGGTGGCTTACGTGATGAAGCAGAAATTAGAGGACATAGAAAAACCTATATTGGTGCAATGCCAGGACGATTGATTCAAAACCTAAAAAAAGCAGGAACATCTAACCCTGTTTTTGTTTTAGATGAAGTTGATAAATTAGGCCAAAGCCATCAAGGAGATCCATCATCTGCAATGTTAGAAGTTTTAGATCCTGAACAAAACGAGGCTTTTTATGATAATTATTTAGAGGTTGGTTACGATTTATCTAAAGTATTATTTATTGCGACTGCCAATAATTTAGGGCAAATTCCTTGGGCTTTGCGTGATAGAATGGAAATTATAAATGTTTCAGGATATACAATTGAAGAAAAAGTAGAGATAGCAAAAAGACATTTGTTACCAAAACAATTAAAAGAACACGGTTTAACTACCAAAGATTTAAAATTAGGTAAAAAACAAATAGAGCAAATTGTTGAGGGGTATACGCGAGAATCTGGTGTTCGTGGTTTAGAAAAACAAGTCGCAAAAGTGGTGCGTTTTGCAGCAAAAAGTATTGCTTTAGAAGAGGAATACGAAGTTGTTTTATCATCAGAAAAAGTAGAAGAAATTTTAGGAACACCAAGAAATAGAGACAAGTACGAATCTAATGATGTGGCTGGTGTAGTTACTGGTTTGGCTTGGACAAGTGTTGGGGGGGATATTTTATTTATCGAGTCTATTTTATCAAAAGGAAAAGGAACACTTTCTATAACGGGTAATTTAGGGACTGTAATGAAAGAATCTGCCACGATTGCGCTGCAATACATTAAATCGAATGCAGAAGAGTTTGGCATAAAACCTGAAGTTATGGAAAAGTACAATGTACACATTCACGTTCCTGAAGGTGCAACTCCTAAAGACGGACCAAGTGCAGGTATTACAATGCTGACTTCCTTAATTTCGTCTTATACTCAACGTAAAGTAAAAAATAAATTGGCAATGACTGGTGAAATTACCTTACGAGGAAAAGTATTGCCAGTTGGCGGAATTAAAGAAAAAATTCTTGCTGCTAAAAGAGCTAATATTAAAGAAATTATTTTGTGTGAAGACAATAGAAAAGACATTCTTGAAATTAAAGAAAGTTATCTAAAAGGCTTAACCTTCCATTATGTTTCAGATATGAAACAAGTTGTTGATATTGCTTTAACGAAACAAAAAGTGAAGAATGCTAAAAAGTTAGATTAATTCATATTCTAGAATAACAGCATTTATTTAGGTATCATTTTATCCTATTAAAAAGTTTATTGAAATCAGTTTCAATAAACTTTTTTTTGTGTAAAATAAATCATAAAAAGAAGGGCTGACCCTAATCAACACTCTTGGGATCAATTTGTGTGTTATAGATTATCCCTAATAATCGCATTTAAAATATTGATTTACTTTAAAAAAACACCCAAAAAAAAGTTGGTTTGGGCGCTTGGTTACGTATAAATAAATTCCCCAACTTTTAGCTTAAAACCTACTTTAAGAAACAAATAAATAGCATTGAGCACTTTTGATTGAATTGACGATACTTAAACATGTTTTGTGGCCTTAAAAAGGATTCAATACTTTTGGTTAAGACATACCTTAGTTTGTGAAAAATAGTAAGCATAAAAAAAGAGTGCTGACCCTAATCAGCACTCTTGGGATCAATAGTCGTAAATTAATACCCCTAAAAATTAATAGACTATTGATGTTGTTTAAAAAAAACACCCAAATGAATTTCATCTGGGTGCTAGTTACAATATAAATAAGTCCCCCAACTTACTATATTATTGTTTATAATTTAATTGGTTTATCTAAAAATAATCTTAGATGTTCCATAATCACTTTCAGGAGAAGTTACTTGTAGTAACATTACGCCAGTTTTTACTTTAAAGTCGAACTCTAATTCGTTTTTACCGGCTGTTAATTCTCTTTTAGCTCTGTAAATGATTTTTCCTGTGATGTCAGATAACGTTACGGTAGCTTCGGTATCAGTTTCACTGAATAATAATAAGTTTACATTTCCTTTAGAAGGATTTGGGTATGCCATAAACTCATTGTTAAACTTCTCGATCTTGTTTGCAATCTGATCTTCTACAGCTGTTTTGGTAAACTTAACATCT
>TARA_R110002126_G_scaffold78132_8_pt1 | contig 11126 bp, 7 predicted proteins | sample TARA_R110002126 | Tara Oceans TARA_R110002126 (sample SAMEA4397536) | marine metagenome | biome: Polar Biome; feature: [DCM] deep chlorophyll maximum layer (ENVO:01000326); material: water (ENVO:00002006), including particulate matter (ENVO:01000060) such as... | depth 30 m
CCGTCACGCGTAACTTTAGACAAAAATTGCTTGGGAATAATTTGGTCGGTATCAACATTAGCGCTATCAATGGCTACCGCTAAACCGGTATGTGCTGTAAAAGCTTGCATAAAAAATCCTTGTTTAGCTCGTTAATAAGGTTGACGAATATCAACAAAGTGCCCAGCAACAGCTGCAGCAGCAGCCATAGCAGGACTCACTAAATGGGTGCGACTGCCACGGCCTTGTCGACCTTCAAAGTTACGGTTACTGGTTGATGCACAGCGATCACCCGCCTCTAAGCGGTCATCATTCATCGCTAAACACATAGAGCAGCCCGGTAAACGCCATTCAAAACCTGCTTCAATAAAGATCTTATCTAAGCCTTCCGCTTCTGCCTGTAACTTCACCTGGCCAGACCCTGGCACGACAATCGCGACTACGCCCTCTGCCACTTTACGATTTTTAGCATGCGCAGCAGCTGAGCGTAAATCTTCAATACGTGAGTTAGTACAAGAACCAATAAAGACTTTATTAATGCTGATATCCGTCATCTTGGTACCCGGCGTAAGACCGATATACTCTAATGCTTTCACCATACTGGTTCGATTAGTTACATTGCTTTCTTGCTCAGGGTTAGGTACTACGCCATCAATCGCCACCACTTGCCCAGGGTTAGTACCCCAAGTTAACTGCGGTGCAATATCGTTAGCGTAAAGCACCACTTCAGCATCAAATACCGCATCAGCATCTGTCTTCAATTGCGACCAAGCTGCAACGGCTTGCTCCCACATGGCATCTTTAGGCGCAAACTCACGCCCTTTAAGGTAAGTGAAAGTGGTTTCATCAGGTGCTACCATACCGGCTTTCGCGCCCATTTCGATGGCCATATTACACAAGGTCATCCGTCCTTCCATGGTTAATGCTTCAATAGCTTCACCACAAAACTCAACCACATAACCTGTACCACCATCCATACCTAAGGTGCCGATAATCGCTAATACTATGTCTTTCGCTGTTACACCATCGGTCACTTTACCGCGAACTTCAATCTTCATGGTTTTGGCTTTTAACTGACGTAAAGTCTGCGTTGCAAGCACGTGCTCAACTTCTGAGGTGCCAATACCAAATGCCAATGCACCAAATGCACCGTGAGTCGCAGTGTGTGAATCGCCACAAACAATCACAGTACCTGGCAGAGTAATCCCTAACTCGGGACCCATTACATGGACAATACCTTGATTTGGGTGATGAATATCATACAAGCGCACGCCAAACTCTTTACAATTTTGCGCTAGAGTATCAACTTGAGTGCGTGCCATAGGGCTAAGCGCATCAAGACTGGCACTGCGGGTCGAGGTGTTGTGATCCATTGTCGCAAAGGTTTTTTGTGGCGCACGTAGCTTACGTCCAGCCACTTTTAAACCACTAAAGGCTTGTGGAGATGTCACTTCATGGACTAAATGGCGATCAACATACACTATTGGCGCTTCACCTTCTGGGCTAGCAACAATATGAGCATCCCACACTTTTTCATATAAGGTTTTACCGGTCACTTGGGCCATTACACACCATCCTTAATTGCCTGAGTGATAAAGTCACCCATTTGAGCTGTCGACTTTGCTTCGCTGCGCTTATCGGCAGAAAGTAGTTCCCCAGTTAAATAACCACTTGCTAGTGCTTTTGTTACTGCACGTTCAATAGCGTTTGCGGCATCTTCTTGCTTTAAGCTATGACGCAACATCAATGCGGCAGATAAAATCTGCGCCACTGGATTCGCAATACCTTGACCAGCAATATCAGGCGCACTGCCCCCCGCGGGTTCAAACAAACCAAAGCCGCTACTGTTCATGCTGGCTGATGACAGTAGCCCCATAGAGCCCGTTAACATGGCAATTTCATCAGATAAAATATCACCAAATAAATTAGAACATAACATCACATCAAACTCATCTGGACGACGTAATAACTGCATAGTCGCGTTATCAATATAGATGTGCTCTAAGGTAACGTCAGGAAAATCTTTAGCCACTTCCTCTACTACTTGGCGCCATAATACTGAGCAAGCCAGCACATTGGCTTTATCAACAGAAGTGACCTTGTTTTTACGTCCACGGGCGGCTTCAAAAGCAATACGGGCAATTCGGCTAATTTCACGACGGCTATAACGCATAGTGTCGAAGGCTTCCTCATCTTCCCCCTCTCCTTGGCGTCCTTTGGGTTTACCAAAATAAATGCCACCGGTTAACTCACGCACACACAAAACATCAAAACCACGGGCGGAAATATCACTACGCAAAGGTGACATGTGCTCTAAGCCGTCATGTAATTTAGCTGGTCGTAAATTACAAAATAGCTCAAAGTGACCACGTAACGGTAATAATGCGCCGCGTTCAGGTTGATCATTTGGCGGCAAGTGCTCCCACTTAGGGCCACCCACACTGCCAAATAAAATCGCATCCGCGGCTTCGCAGCCTTTTAAAGTAGCGTCAGGTAAAGGACAACCATGGTTATCAATGGCAATGCCGCCAACATCATATTCGGTATAGTTAATGTCTAATCCAAAACGCGCTTCTACTGCACTAAGCACTTTACGCGCTTCAGCCATCACTTCAGGACCAATACCATCACCCGACAAAACTGCTATTTGATAACTCATACGCTACCTAACTCCCTTTCTTTATGGATCTGTTGTTTAAAATCAGCAACCTTATCTGCGCGGTATACTAAGTTCATCACATGGACTAACGCTTTAGCTGACGCTTCAACCACGTCGGTGGCTAAACCAACACCGTGGAACATCTGCTCGCTATATTTGGCAGTAATATCGACTTGCCCAAGCGCATTTTGACCTTCGCCTTTGGCACTTAATTTATAGTTAGTAATATTGATCTGACGACCAGTGGCACGTGCAATGGCATTATAAGCCGCATCGACTGGTCCGTTTCCTGTCGATGCTTCGGTAATATCTTGACCATCTACCGCAATACGCACTGTCGCGGTGGCAACTCCTTCAGTCGAATCTGAATGCACCATCATATGCTGTAGCTGATACTTATCATCGTCTTGTGCTTGCGACTCCATAAATACCAATGCTTCTAGATCGTAATCAAATACCTGACCTTTTTTATCCGCCAAGGTTAAAAACTGCTCGTACAGGCTATCCATATCATAATCACTTGGCTGATAACCCATTTCTTCCATACGATGTTTAATCACATGGCGGCCAGAGCGTGAGGTCATGTTCATATTGTTACGATTCAAGCCAATGCTTTCTGGCGTCATAATTTCGTAAGTATTTTTAGCTTTTAACATGCCATCTTGATGAATACCCGATGAGTGAGAAAACGCATTGGTTCCCACAATAGCTTTATTAGCTTGAATGGGCATATTACATAATTGACTGACGAGCGATGAGGTTCGATGAATTTCTTTGGCGTTAATACCACACTCAACATTAAGCAAATCTTTACGGGTCGCTAAAATCATAGCTATTTCTTCTAACGAACAGTTCCCTGCGCGCTCACCAATACCATTGATAGTACATTCTACTTGGCGTGCCCCCATTTCAACTGCGGCAATAGAATTAGCAACCGATAAACCTAAATCATCATGACAATGAACCGAAATCACCGCTTGGTCGATATTCGGTACTCGATTAAATAAGGTTTGAATAATGCCACCAAACTCACTTGGCACGGTATAACCCACTGTATCGGGAATATTGATCGTACGAGCACCCGCTTTAATCGCTGCTTCTACCATTCGGCACAAATTATCGATTGGGGTTCGGCCGGCATCTTCACAGGAGAACTCAACGTCATCAGTAAAACGTCTAGCATACTTTACCGCATTAACGGCCATCTCGAGCACATCGTCAAACGAGCGCTTTAATTTGCTTTCAACATGAATGGTCGAAGTTGAAATAAAGGTATGAATTCGAAATTGATCGGCAACCGATAATGCCTGGGCGGCAGCATCAATGTCCTTTTCAAGTGCACGAGACAATGCACACACTCGGCTATTTTTGATGGTCTTAGCAATGGTCTGCACCGAGTGGAAATCACCAGGAGAAGAAACCGGGAAACCCACTTCCATCACATCAACACCTAAACGTTCAAGCGCCAAGGCAATTTGCAGCTTTTCTTTAACGGTTAAACTTGCTGCTAGTGCTTGCTCACCATCACGTAGGGTAGTATCAAAAATTATGACTCTATTGGACATCGAATTTCTCCATCGACCATCATGTATATTTACCTAACTGCAAACATCACAACTAGTACATTTCAAAAGGGCTAGAAACAAAAAACCCCGCGGCTGTTAGCGCGGGGTTTGTGTATGCTTAATGAATTATTTTGCATGTAACACAAAGGACTCCGCGCAGGGTATGCGTGAGAGGAGAAGGAGTCCGAGTAAAGTTGATTGTGTGTTCATGACGTTAATATTCACTTTTAATAACTAAATATGCTAATTGTGCGACATACAATTTATGTCTATACCTAATATGTAACGCGACCAGCCTTCTGTGTCAACCCTAATTTAACTAACGTGAAAAAGATGATAGCGTACTAGTGCCTCATTACAGTTAAACAACGACGTGATCAACCAATATTGGCTCGCTTTCAATTAATGAACTTACCTCTCAAAGTGCAAATAAACATCAACCTAAGTGGCTGCATCAATTATATTTTTATGTTTCTCAAGTTAAATAATCGTATACTGCACGTACCCCATATAAAATTGATATATGACGATGACGTTATCAAGAAAGAGTATTGAATATCATGGTAGTCGCATTTTTGCTTTAATCTTCGGCCTAACTCTGCATTTAGTCGCAACACCAGCCTTAGCACAACCATCGCAATCTTTATTACTCTCCGGCGACATTATTAGCCAAACTCAACAGTTGAGTGTTCGTGAGCAGCTCAATGTAATCAGTAATATTAATTCTCAACGTTCCGCGGAAGCAAAAGCACTCATTGAGTCACTTGAGCAACAACATAGTCAGCAACCATTATCCAATATCAACGCACTGCGCTTAACGCTACTTCATTGCTTTAATTTGCTGGAATTTGGTGAGTTTAATCAGGCAATCATCTTGGCAAAACAAGGGGAGATGAAGGCCAGACAGTTTAAATACGATACCGCTCGCCCTTATTTCATTCAGTGCCAAGCCGATGCACACCAAAGCCTTGGCAATACGCTACAAGAACAACAACTCACCGAAGAAGCGCTTCGTTTAGCCAAGCGTTACTCTGAGAAGCAAGCAATTGTAAATAGCCTTTATGCCAGAAGTAGACAAAATACTAGCCTAGAAAATTATAATTCGGCCATTGAAGACTTGCGTTTTGCGTTAGATATTTATGATGAAGCACAAAACCAATTTCAGCATTGGTACTTGTTGCCCAAATCATTTATACAATCAGAAATATCTAATGTATTTTTCTCTATGGGAGATTATGAAGATGCTCTACATTTTTCCGAAGCGGCTTATAAAGATACTTCCTTTTTTGGAAAAATAAAATCCACAGTGACAATCAATCTAGCACTTATACATATTGCGCTAAATGATAAAACCAAGGTGCTGTATTATTTAAATTTGGCCGAAAACTTCAGTAAAGATTTAGATATAAGCTCAGAGAGGGATGCAGCAAATCAATATGCCTTACTTGCAATAATTCATTTATACGTTGGCGATTATGATATTGCTGAACAACTCGCACATTCGAGCATCGCTCTTTTCATAAAATACCAAGAGCCTCTTTACGTTATGCGCATCAAGCGCACCTTAGCCAAAGTGTATTTTGCACAACATAAAGATATTCAAGCATTGTCGCTACTTAATGAGATTATTGAACAAGCAACTGAACTTAAACAATTTTCTGATTTAGAAGAATTTAACCAAATTATCAGTCAATACTACGCTGAACAAAAGCAGTTCGAATCCGCTTACCAGTTTCAAGTGCAGCGTTTTGATGCCGCCAAACAAGCTGCAGCTAAGTTAAACAATGCTCATTTTATGCAGTATAAAGCCAGAATTACCGCGCAAAGTGAAGCCAGCACAATACCAGAAAAACCGCTCAATAATATCAACCAAAATTTAACCATTGCAGTGCTAATTATTTTATTCTTATCCGTTGGGCTAGTGCTGTTTTTAGTCAGAAAACCAAAGCATCTTAATATTGAGGAGCAAGAAGAAAGCCAACAACAATGTATCGATAATATGTTAAATAGTGCCAAGCAAGGGCACTATCAACTGACGTTATTACTACTCAATATCAATCATATAAATACCATGGACTTGGCATTTATCATCCCACGCCTCAAACATACTCTCAGAGAGCAAGATAAATTGTTTCGTCATAACACTGATGAAATCATCATCATACTGCCACACACATCCCCCGCCGGGGCTGCAAGAGTGGCAACCCAAATTGAACAAGTCCTCAGCGAATGGAAAACGGCGCTCAAAGTGAATATCGGCATAGCGGGTTTACAACAACTCGATACTTTTGACGTACTAGTAAAAAAAGCGGTAATTAATCAACTGAATAAAATAAAGTCTCAGGAAACGTCTTATTCTCATGACGAAAATTAACCGCTTAACCTTGGGTCAAATATTCAGTGATTTCATCTAAAAACTCGCCGCCAAAGCGATCAAGCTTTATTTGACCAATGCCGTTTACCGCCAACATTTCTCCTGGACTGGTTGGCAGCATGGCGCACATTTCAGCCAGTGTGGCATCGTTAAAGACTAGGTATGGAGGAATGTCATTTTTCTCAGCCAGTTCACGGCGCAATAATTTTAACCGAGCAAATAATTTACGATCATATTGCTGTGGAGCGCGTGAATTAGGCTTACGCTTAACATCAAGTAATTGAATCCTTGGTTCCGCTAACATGAGCGATAGCTCAGCTTTTAACACTGGTCTGGCGGCAGGATTGAGCTTAATCGCAGAGCCGCGGGTAATATCCTGACTCATCAAACCCAAATGGATTAACTGACGAATAACACTGAGCCAAAACTCAGTTGATTTATCTTTACCAATACCCCACGTCGATAATTTATCATGACCTCTATCGACAATATTAGCCGCTTTAGAACCGCGTAATACTTCAATAACATGGTGAATGCCAAAGCGTTGCTGCAAACGGTAAATACAAGACAGCACTTTTTGCGCATCTTCAGTGCCATCGTATCGTTTCGGCGGTGCCAGACAAATGTCACAGTTACCACAAGGCTCAGAGGCGACTTCATCAAAATAATTTAGTAATACTTGGCGGCGACACGTTTGCGCTTCAGCAAATGCAGCCATTGTATGTAATTTATGAAATTCGACCTGCTGCTGTGGGCCTGGTTCAGATTGCTCAATTAAATGCCTGACTCGGCCTATATCTGCTGGATCAAACAGCATATAAGCTTCAGCATCTAAACCATCACGGCCAGCTCGACCTGTCTCTTGATAATAGGCTTCAATGCTTTTAGGAATATCGTAGTGCACCACAAAGCGTACGTTAGATTTATTAATCCCCATACCAAAAGCAACCGTCGCGACCACAATATCAATTTGATCTTTGAGAAATTTATCTTGAACGTTACTGCGCTCTTCTTGACTTAATCCGGCGTGATAAGCTTGAGCATTAAACCCTTGCAAGCGTAAACGTTCAGCCACTTCATCTACTCGGCGACGACTACTGCAATACACAATACCATTGGTGCCATTTTGAATGGTTAAGAACTGACGCAGCTGATTGGTTGCATTGAGTTTTTCTGCCACGGTATAACGAATATTAGGGCGATCGAAACTCGATAATAAGGTATAAGGCGTCACCCTTAAGCGCTCGCAAATGCTCAAACGCGTGGCATGATCTGCGGTTGCAGTTAAGGCCATTAAAGGTAAATAAGGAAAATATTCTTTTAACTGACCTAATGCAGCGTATTCAGGCCTAAAATCATGACCCCACTGGCTAATACAATGCGCTTCATCTACAGCAAACATGGAAATGTTCACTGATTGAAGACGCTCAATAAAATCAGGACGCAACAAACGTTCAGGCGACACATACAGTAATTTAATCTCGCCAGAATGAAGCTTACGTAATACCTCAGCACTTTGTTCACGCGGTAAAGATGAATTGAGATAGGCGGCGGATACACCACTTTGCATTAAACTGTCGACTTGGTCTTTCATCAACGAAATTAACGGCGATACCACTATAGTTACACCAGGCAGTACAATAGCAGGCAATTGATAACACATACTTTTGCCGCCACCGGTAGGCATAATCACAAGCGTATCTTGGCCTTGTAAACTTTGCTCAATGACTTCTCGCTGCCCTTCACGAAAGGCACGATAACCAAAAACTTGCTGTAAGCTTGCAGCAAGTACATCTTGCTCTGTCGTCAACACATCTGAGGACGCAATATTGGTCGAAATCGGAGTATCCATTCACACAACATCATCATTAAAGGGGCTCTCATTTTAAAGCACTCAGCCACAGAAGTCTTGGACCAAAACACCTTTGTCTGTTTTCAAACAAGATAGATGATTGAGTCAAGGTCACTTTAGGGTTAGATTAAATACTCTATGACAGTACGTTTTTCAAACCAACGTTCACTATAATAATAATAAATCGACAAGGATTGCTCATGACCACCTCTATTCAAACTCAGGCTTTACAGCAAGTTGCTGATATTTTTGATCAACATGTCCCATTTCATAATCTACTCGGGTTAGACATTAAACATTACGACATCAATGGGGTTGAAGTCGTAATAAAAATGAAGCCCGAGCTAATTGGTAATATTCATCAAAACATTCTTCATGGTGGGGTTACTGCAACATTGCTTGATGTTGTCGGCGGGCTAACAGTATTTGCGGCTCTAGTAGCGAGTAAAGAGGATTGGACTCTTGAAGAACTGCAACAACGTTTAACCACCTTAGGTACCATAGATATGCGAGTCGACTTTTTACGTCCAGGTCGCGGTGAAGTCTTCACTGGTACTGGAGCGGTTATCCGTTCAGGTAACCGAGTATCGGTATGTCGGATGGAATTACATAATGAGCAAGGAGTTCATATCGCCTTTGGCACTGGTACTTATATGGTGGGATAAGCGCAATATATAAACCAAACAACCAGCTTATAAAAGAATTAGCTTAATCACTTGTGTCATCCAAAATGGCGACCTACAATCGCCATCTATTATTTTCCTGCCCATTATTGACTCACTATGCCTGATTTAGAATACCGTAAAGGAGTTTTACTGGCAGTTTGCGCTTACACCATTTGGGGTGTCGCACCACTGTATTTTAAACTTTTACATCATGTCCCCGCGACAGAAATATTAATGCACCGTGTAATTTGGTCATTCATTTTTATGATTATCATGATGCAGTTTATTGGTGGTTTTGGCCGTCTACGTCTGATCCTCAAACAACCTAAACAACTTTTAGTACTGTTTGTTACTTCGGTGCTAATTGCAGCTAATTGGCTTATTTTTATCTGGGCGGTCAACAATGACCATATGCTTGATGCCAGTTTGGGATATTTTATCAATCCGCTTTTTAACGTATTGCTTGGTATGGTATTTTTAGGTGAACGTCTGCGTAAATTACAATGGGTTGCAGTCAGTTTAGCCAGTATTGGCGTACTGGTTCAATTAATCTCTTTTGGATCAATTCCATTGCTATCATTGGCATTGGCTGCCAGCTTCGGCTTTTATGGTTTATTACGAAAAAAAGTAAATATCGATGCTAAATCAGGATTATTGGTCGAAACAGCCATCTTATTACCTATCGCCCTCGGTTATCTATTCATCACTTTAGACCGCTCGACAACAAGCATGCTGGCCAACACTCTCGACCTCAATTTACTTTTAGTCGCTGCCGGCATTATTACCACTATCCCATTACTATGTTTTGCTGGAGCGGCGGTCAGAATTCCCTTTTCAATTTTGGGTTTCTTTCAATATATTGGCCCCAGCATCATGTTTATCTTGGCGGTGAAATTATTTAATGAACCGTTTGATATTGAGAAAGGTATTACCTTTGGCTTTATTTGGGGGGCATTGATTATCTTTATCGGCGATATGCTACTGCAACGTCAACGACGTAATACTGTAGCAAAAGCCCAAGCATAATAGGCCATTTATAACCATTTAATGGCAAGTCATAAAATTGAGTATGCTGAACACCGCTAATGCAAAACAAATTGATTGAATGGCTTAATGTAACGAGTTAATCACATTAGCAATGTACAAAATTGAATCAAAAAAATGCCGGATTTATCCGGCATTTTTTTGAGCTGTTTATCCTATCGTCGACACTATAAATCTAAAGCAAGGATCTTCGAGCGACGTTGATAGTTATAAAGCTGCTTTTTCTTGTTCGGCAGTTCTTCAACATCGACAATACTAAAGCCATGCTCTAAAAACCAATGAATGCTGCGAGTGGTTAACGCAAATAAACGGGAATAACCGCGCACGCGTGCCTGACCAATAATATTATTGAGTAACAAGCTACCACGGTCTGCATCACGATAATCTGGGTGCACCACAAGACAGGCAAACTCACCGGCATTATCTTCTTCAAATGGATACAATGCCGCACAGCCGATGACTAAATTGTCACGCTCAACAAGCATAAATTGCTCTATTTCCATTTCAAGTTGCTCACGAGAGCGACGTACCAAGATACCTTGCTCTTCTAAAGGTCGAATCAGGTTTAAAATGCCACCGATGTCGCTAATGGTTGCGCGGCGTAAACGCTCAGCACTTTGAGTAACAATTTGCGTACCTATGCCTTCGCGCGAGAATAACTCTTGTAACAAGGCGCCATCTTCTAAATAACTCACTAAATGACAACGTGGTACGCCTCGGCGGCACGCTTCAACACTGGCTTTTAAAAAAGCGATAGTCCCCACTGAAGTATGATCATCCTCAGACATTGTCTTAAGCATTTCTTCGATATCATCTGGCATAAGTTCGGCAATCACTTCGCCATTTGCGCCTAAAATACCGTGGCTATCACTAAAACCAATAATCTTATCCGCCTTTAACTTAATCGCGACTTGGGTCGCCACCTCTTCAGCGGTCAGGTTAAAGCTTTCACCAGTAACAGAAGCAGCAATCGGCCCCATTAATACAA
>TARA_R110002126_G_scaffold8953_4_pt1 | contig 11119 bp, 9 predicted proteins | sample TARA_R110002126 | Tara Oceans TARA_R110002126 (sample SAMEA4397536) | marine metagenome | biome: Polar Biome; feature: [DCM] deep chlorophyll maximum layer (ENVO:01000326); material: water (ENVO:00002006), including particulate matter (ENVO:01000060) such as... | depth 30 m
GGTAATCGCACCCCAGGAAATCATAATGAACCCAAACAAGGAAATAATGACCGGGGTAGAGGCGAGCAAGCCAGGGACAACCACGTTTTTTGGCTCATCCATTGCCCGTGCGGCCAGCTTTAAATGGATATCTGTTTGCAGGTAATCCAAAAATTCTGGCGGCTCTGCACCTTCTTCCAGGCAAGATGCGTCTAATTCAGCAAGGTTCTGGCTCGGGTCGTCGAAAAAGTCAGTGAGCACTTGCGATGCACATTCGCTCATTGAACGGGTAGGGCCATGACCGGCGTAAGGCACGATGATTAAACGGCCGTTGCTAAACCCGGGTGCAATTCGCTCCGCCAGCGCTGGCGGAGTAATGGGATCCCAGTCGCCATTAACCACCAAGGTTGGAATAGTGCTTTGAACAAGTTGGTAATCCTTACGGTCTCGCGGGGCTAAACCTGCCTCAACGCAGGCATCAGCCATTAACTGGCTGCCTTCGACTGAAAATGCGCCCTCATTAAAACCATAATCTTCTTGTAAATCTTCTGCAGCAATACTGGCCTCTGCTGCCATATAGCCATCGTTGCAACGTATCGCGCTCCCCATACCCAGACCAGTGCTGCGGGAAAATTCGCCTGCGCCATTTGCTAAGGCCTGAAATACCTCGTCGTCCCTGTTATTAATCATATTGACTAGGCCCCACATAACCGATGGAATAGCGGGGTGTTCGTCTTGTTCATACAGCATAGAGAACGGCGCAAAAGCGGCAATTAACGCCGGCACATTCGCTTTACCCGATGGAAAAAGCTCTTCGTCAAAAGCATCCACCATAACCGGGTTAGCAATAAGGGCATTACCTGCAGCGTAGAACGCCTGTTCTAAGCCCTGACAAATTGCCGCGCCCTGACGGGCACATTCTGTAAATACATTCTCGTGGTTGCGGGCAACCCAGCGATGAATGCGCATTAAATCGCCTAAATCGTTTGGTACAATGGCGTCGAGCACCAAAGCCCGTATTCCTTCAGGGTCGACATTAACTAACATTTGGCCTAAATGACTGCCGTAGCTAATGCCCCACACATTCCACGAATCGAAGCCTAAAGCCTGGCGAAGCGCGCGCACATCTCTGGCATTTTCGACGGTATTGTAGGCGCTTAAATCGACGCCCCGGTTGGTGGCTGCTGCAAAACATGCCTTCATCCGCTCTGCGTCTTCAATTTCCTGCCCTTTTTGATTGTCCGCCAGCACCAGTTCACGGCTGGTGGCATCATAGTATGGACAAAGCTCTTCAGAATCGCCGATACCGCGTTGATTAAGAATGTATAAATCCCGGGTTTTGGTTAAGTCATGCTTTAAAAAGCGATTTACATAAAATTCTATGCCCGCGCCGGGTCCGCCGGTAAGGTAGATAATGGGGTCTGCTCTTGGTTCAAGTACTTGCTCATCCTCTTTTGCTGGTTTGTCATCGTCTTCATTATCAATACTCGCCTGGGCAACAATATGGGTGAAAATGATACGAAGCAAACGACTCTCGGGCACTTCTCTGTTTTCCGGTACCGTAATAAAGCCGCAACGCACTCTACCTGGCTCATAATCGATTTCATTCTTAAAAGGACAAACAACATGGGTTATGTCGCTGACATAATCATTTATCAACGCGTTGGTGCTGTCGTCAACTGCCGGTGATTCCTGGGCGAATGGTTGAGTGCATAAACCAAATACCAGTAATGCTATGAGATATAGCTGCTTGCTTATGGTCATTATAAATCCCTTATTATTATCGTTTTCAGGTGATACAACCTATGGTTTAAGAAGTCCGTCACTTTAATGTTTTGCCGATTCAATGGCTTTTTCCGGCACTAAATCCGGGTTCCATTTTCTAAAGGTGTTGTCTAAAAATTCATTGGCAAGCGGCTCAAACTCAGGGTGTTGGCTCATTCCGTAAAAGGCGGGCGAGCTTAAGATAAACTTCTCAATTCCTATGGTGAATGTGTACAGCATTGGTTGGCGCTTAAACATATTCTGGGTTTGCTGTAGAGAAATATCGCCTTTGAAATACATCAACCCTGCACACCACCAGCCGAGCTTATTTTGGGTTTGTTGGCATAGGGAATTTGCATTAGCAAGGTTAGTTTGCAGTGCCAGTACATAACTGTCGTCGCCTTTGCGTTTTTTAATGGCTGCGTAGTCATAAGGCTCACTGCGATTAAGATCAACGCGTTGCATAAACTCCTCTACGCTTACGCCTGCCAACTGCTGTTGTTGTTCATACAAGGTTTCGTCGCCTAACAGCAGCTTGTAGTGTGTCAGTAATTCGGTTTTGGTAGATTCATTAACCGGTAATTGTTGATAGCGCAGGCGTTGTTGTTCGTTGAGTTTGCCTCGCATATCTAAATCCAGTAGTAGTAAAAAGGCGTTAATAAATTGTTCTGTATAATCCGGTGACTGGCGTAACTCTGCTGCCATATAGTCCAACGCGGTATCGATATTGCCGGCTAGTATATTGACTGCAGATTTTGCCCTTCTATAGTCTGCATTTGGCTCGCCGCGGTAGCCGTTAACCAGGGCTAAGGTCGCTTCAATATCCTGTTGGTAGGCGTAACTAAAATAAAGGTTGCTGACGAAGTTCAGTGAGCTGTCGGGAAATAGCCGTTCCATTCTTGATAACAATGCCTGAGCTTTAGCTGGCTCTTCCGTTACTAAATACAAATAACCCAGGTTGGACATATTGACCTGACTTTGCGGATTGGTTTTCAGTATCTGCTCCCGGCGCAGAATCATGTCCTGGTAATTATCCAGCCTTAACGTACTGATATTTTGAATGAGCGGGTCGTTAGGGGCTTGTGCATAAGCTTGTTGAAAAAGCACCTGACTAACCTCTAGCTTAATGTTGTTCTCAGCGTGCTTTGCCATTACCAGCGTTTTAAGTGGAAAGTCTGGTGCCGCCAATAGCTCCCAAAACAAGCGTTCTGTCTCTGCCTCGCGCAATACCTCGGTAAAGCCACCATAGTCTAAGGCAAAGTTATACACCATATACAGTTGCGCCTTGGCCAGATAAAACTGCGGATCGAGCTTAATGGCTTGTTGCAATAAGTCAGCGGCCTGCTCTAATGACTCTGAGGTGCGCTGATAAGCCAGCTCCCGCCCCTGAATAAATAACTCATAGGCGTCGGGATTGGTGGTCATACCGGCTTCATGTTCAACCTGCTCGGGTAACAGATTCAGTTTGAGTGCCTGGGTAATGGCAAAGGTCAGCTCATCTTGCAGGTCAAAAATACTGGTGAGTTCACGATCATAGGTTTGTGACCAGATATGTGCGCCAGTGGCAACTTCAATTAACTGCGCGGTAATCCTTACTTTGTCTTTATCTTTGCGCACACTGCCTTCGAGTACATAGTTAACGTTAAGGAGTTCGCCGATTTTGCGAATATCAGTTTGGCTGTCTTTAAAGTTAAACGAAGAGGTACGGGATATCACCACCAACTGATTTAAACGCGCCAATGAGTTAAGGATTTCTTCGGCAATGCCATCACCAAAATAGCCCTGGGAATTATCCCGACTCATATCTTCAAACGGTAATACGGCAATAGAGCGCTCTAAACTTTCATCGGCTGAGCGGACAAACCAGTTTTGATAAGAGATAAACGCCAAAGCCAGCGCTAACGCGGCGGCTAAAATATAATTAATTTTACTGCCGGTTTGCTCACGAATAGACTCGTTAATATCCACCTCATGAGTGCGTTTAAGCCCTTGCGGTGTCAGTTCAAAGGCCCAGGCAAAAATACAGACAAAAGGGAAGGCAATCGCCAGAATAACCGTGGTAATGGTGCTGAATAAAGTAGGCAGATGTAAGGCGGGCGATATAACCGCAACAATTTGCAGGATAATCCAACAGGTAACCAGATAAACACTGGCAACCTTGAATACATTGCGGCGTTTTAGCTCAGTAAAAAATGTCATGCGTCCTGCTCTTTATTTTTTATGCATTAACCATAATGGATAAACAGTAACAGTACAATTAATATACAAATCAATTCAAAGTTGAAACCACACGATTTTATTAAAAGCCCTTATTAAGCGTGTTGAATCAAAAAGGGCAGTAGCATTGGTTTGCTTATATATGAATGAGCCCCGGGCACTATTTAAATCGACAGACTGATGTAAACTCTGTTTCAGGTAAAAACCAGTAATCAAGGTATATGATGAACAGTGCTGACCCCGCACCGGCCTCCATTACCGAAATGGCAGATATTCTGTGCGCGTTTCATGCTGATCCGCAGGCGGCATTAATGCGATATGGTTTTGTTTGATAAATAAGAAAAAGGTTACCGGACTTGTTATCCTCCGCAGGTTTTGCTTCAGAACTATTGGCGTATATTCAGGTGGAGTTTTAGGGTCTGGAGTTTTAGGGTCAGATCAAAATTAAACTAAGTCCTGCGTTTAGAGCGATTAAATACATGGCTATGCCAGATTACTTTGAAAAGCTAATCTTCACGAGCCTTGTGAGTGTCGATAAGATTAGCACACGGTCAATTAGCTTTGCGGTGTGATTAAATACTTCTCACCGGTAGCGTGTTTCGAGTAACCCGCTAGCGATTTTAAATGTAACACCTCTGCCAATGACACTTCATGAGTGTAATGGCTGGCGAAGGTGGTGGTAATTTCGTCAGCAACGCGCTTACGCATTGCCATAACCGTTTTAGTACCGAGTTTACCCAGGGCATTAAATAATAAAAAACCATTTACCCCCCAGGCAAAACCGAAGTTACGATGCAGCGTAATAGGGCCACGGTTTAACGCGCCATAAATGTAAACTTGTTTGAAGGTGTCTGAACCATAGACGCTGTGCTCTTTCATATCGCGGGACGCGGCTGTTTCCATACAGTTAAGAATGTCGCTGGTTAGCTGACCACCACCGATTGGGTCAAACGCAATAGTGGCGCCTGTTTCAATAATTGCCGCTGTTAAATCAGCAAGAAAAGTCTCTTTACTTGAGTTAACCACATATTTTGCGCCTATATCACGCAGCAAGGTTTCTTGCTCTGCTTTACGCACAATATTAATTAAATCGATGCCATCGGCAATACAAATGCGGTTTAACATTTGGCCAAGGTTAGAGGCCGCTGCTGCATGAATAATGGCTTTATGTCCTTCGGCCCGCATGGTTTCCACCATGGCTAATGCGGTAAGTGGGTTAACAAAAGACGATGCGCCTTCTTTAGCCGTAGTGCCGTCTTTCAATTCTAAACAGCTTTGCACCTTGGCACAGAGATATTGCCGATAAGTGCCACCGCCAATTACCGCAACGGTCTTACCCATTAAGGCTTGTGCGCCAGCAGATGAGCCTGCTGCTACAACGGTTCCGGCACCTTCATTACCTACAGAGACAGCTTTACCCACTCGCGTTTTAACCGCGGACATAGATTTCGCTGGCACATCAGCTGTGATAACAGGGTGTTGTTCTGTACCCGATTGCTTAGCGGTTGTCATATCAGCCGCGCTGCACATGACCGCTAAGTCAGAGGGATTTAATGGCGCCGCTTCAATCCGAATAACCACTTCATCGGCAGCAGGTTGTGGTATTTCAATGTCTTGCAATGCAATTGTCAGTTTATTATCTTCGCTGATGGTTGAAATAAGTTGGATATTTTTATCAGCCATAGAGTTTGCTCCTGCAAATTATAAAATGTTCTGAGCCGCTTCCGGTTCAATGACGGTATTCAGGTTTACTGTTACTGGCGAAGCTACATCCGTTAGTATTCAGGTGTGGGTGGAGGTCTCTGCTTTCAATACCTTCAAAACCTGAGCTTAGTGATCGCGAACTAGGCTAGCAGATCCTATCGATTGCATGTTACAAAAATTGACAATCTTTGTCGCCAAGCCTAGCATAACAAATATTAATGCTTAGCTTTGGAGAGCATCATGCACGTATCCCTGACACCAGAATTAGCGTCTCGTATTAAAGCCAAAGTTGAAAGTGGCTTGTATAATAATGCCAGCGAAGTAATTCGCGAGGCGTTACGTTTTATGGATACTCATGAAGACTGGATCCATGAGGTGAAGCTGGCTCGCCTGCGCGAGCAATTGAAAGTCGGTACCGACCAACTGAACCGGGGCGAAGGCATCGCCCTTGAATCAAAAGCCGCATTGGATGTTCTATTTGACGATATAAAAGGCTAATAAAGTGGCCGTTTACCAGCTCGTTGTTGCGCCTGCTGCTAAAAATGACCTGAAAGAAATATACCAATTTGGGGTTGTGAAGTGGGGTAAGGCTCAATCAGATCGCTATCTATCAGCCGTTAAAAATCAACTTTGGTTACTAACAGAGCAACCGCTAATCGGCGTCGAGCGCACAGAACTTCAACCTGATACCAGAAGTTTACCGATCCAGAGCCATACCTTGTTTTACCGGGTTAATGGAAATCAGGTTGAAATTATTCGAGTGCTGCATGGTCGCCAGGATCCGCTGCGCAATTTAACCAACCCCTAAACCTTACACTGCTCAATGTTGCCGGGAAGATTTTGGACATTATTGATAATTTTATTGCGCCGCCCTGCAGCGATGTTGTCCATATTTTATATCAGGATGATGCCATTCTATTGATCAACAAGCCGGCGGGCCTGCTGAGCTTATCCGGTAAAAACCCGCTTAATCTTGATTCGGTGCACTTCCGTTTAGTAAATGGCAGCTTAGTGCATGGCCAGTCAGGAGTAAGCCCGGCATTTCCGCAGGCTAAATTACCGCACCGCTTAGATTTTGGTACCTCGGGTATTATGGTGGTGGGGCTTAACCAGGCTGCCGCTGTGCATCTTAATAATCAGTTTCAGGCTGGAACGGTGCAAAAGCGCTATACCGCCATGTTGGAAGGTTGGGTAACTGCAGACGAAGGGGTAATAACAGCGCCAATTGCCAAAGATAAAAGCCAGTTTCCCCGGGTGAAAATTTGCGAAAGCGGCAAAGCCGCGATCAGTCAGTTCAAAGTATTAGCGCGGTTTAACCAGCCAAAGCGCAGCCTGGTGCAATTTAGTCCGGTTACTGGCCGTACCCATCAGCTTAGAATTCACAGCCTGAGCATTGGCCACCCAATCCTGGGATGTGATTTGTACCATAGTGCAACCAGCCAGCAGCTGGCATCACGATTATTACTGCATGCCACGGATATTTATTTTCAGCATCCGCTAACCGGTGAGGTTTGCCATGGACACTGTGCCAGCCCCTTTTAGGTTCTATCCTCTATTCGTTAAGTAGATACTTGTTATAAAACGATGTTGCAGGTGTTCCCTGCTTACTAAGGATATAACCTCTGCCGCTATTCGTGACGCTGATGACTGTGCTTGCGACTGCCGCTACAATAGTCTGATTTCTGCAAAGGGAGTTATCGCCGATGAACAGTTGGCAATTGACAGGTGCTGTGTTGGCGATGCTCTTATTAATTTATAGCTACCCACGTGAATTTTTCCCGAAACTGCGTGCCGAAGCTGATTATCAGCATTTTGTGTTTGCGTCAGTAGTTGCGCTAAGTTTGCTTTGGAGCGTGCAAGCCGGTATTAAAGACGGTCTGAACCTGCACTTTCTAATGGTAACAACACTGGTGTTATGTCATGGCTTGCGCATCGCCTGCTGGATTTGTTTGTTACCGTTATTATTGTTAATAGGCTTTAATAAATTGCCGTGGCAAGACGCCGGCTTGTTTGCGCTTTGCAGCTTTTTGCTACCGGCACTGTTTAGCTATGGTTTGTTTTTAGCCAGCTACCGCTATTTAAACCGGCATTTGTTTGTGTATATTTTTGTCGCAGGGTTCTTGGCTGCAGCATTAACTATGGTGCTGAAAATTAGCCTTACAGCCTTATGGTTTGGTCTCGAAGGGCGCTTCAGTTGGACAGAAATTATTGATAATTACTGGGTGTTGGCCCTGTTAATGTGTTTTCCCGAAGCGTTGCTTAATGGCGGTGCTATCACTTTAATGGCTATTTACCGTCCACATTGGCTACGTACCTTTAATGATCGGGAATACCTGTCGCTTAAGCACTAATTGAAGGAGTGTGATTTGGAACTAGCTATTTATTTTGTTGATGCCTTTACCAAGCAGCAGTTTGAAGGCAATTCAGCGGCGGTGGTGCCTTTAAGTGATTGGCTGCAGCCTGAGGTAATGCAAAGTATTGCCGCTGAAAATAACCTGTCAGAGACGGCTTTTATTTGTCCGCTATCTGCCAATCAATATGAAATTCGCTGGTTTTCGCCGCTGACCGAAATCGATTTTTGTGGCCATGCCACGTTAGCTGCGTCCTATGTAATTTTAAATCAGCTGGGCGGGCAGGGCGAAATTGAGTTTATTACCAGGGAAGTCGGCTCACTTTACGTAAAGCAGTATAGCGACGGCCGAATTGAAATGAGCTTTCCTAATCAATGCCCGGACGTTGTAGAACAGGTGCCGGATGCGCTGTTAGCTGGTTTATCGGTAAAGCCAAAGCAGGTTTTAAAAAACCGCCAGGCCTATTTTGCGGTAATGGCGTCAGAGCAGGAGTTGAAGAGCCTAAGCTACGTGTCAGAGCAGCTGAAAAAATTAGCGCCATTTGATGTGGTTGTGACGGCCAGGGCCAGTGCGACCAACAACGAGTGTGACTTTATTTCCCGCTATTTCTGGCCGGCTAACGGTGGCGATGAAGATCCGGTAACCGGCTCAATTCATGCCGGCCTGGCGCCTTACTGGGCGCTGCAGCTGGCGAAAACAGAATTAGTGGCGTACCAGGCATCAGCGCGCGGTGGCGTATTATATTGCAGCCTTAGTGATGATCGGGTGCAGGTTTCAGGTTTTGCGGTGCTGTATCTAAAAGGTACTGCTTACATTTAAGTAACGTTTGTCGGCCGTCAGCATGCCGGATACAACGCTCTTCCTCACTCGCCAGAGCAACTCGCCTGTTGCCTGCGGCAGGGCTCAGACACTCTCTGGCTCCTTCAAAAGAGGTTCTATCCTCTATTCATAATGCACTATTTAGCAGAGTACGGGTGTTGCAGCTGTTCTCGTCCCATGCCTGATACAACGCTCTTCCTTACTCGCCAAAGCAACTAAAAATGATTAGTTCTGCACTTTCGCTGCGGCATAAGCTTCAGTACCCCACAGCGGCACGGTAGATAAACTGTGTTTAAAGCTGCCGGAGGTTTCTTTGGTGGAATAGGACACATACATCAACGTTTGATTCTCTGCGTCGAAAATACGGCGTATTTTCATGGTTTTAAAGAAAATGCTTTTTGATTTAGTAAACAGCACTTCACCGTTTTTACTTTTGTCTATTTGCGCAATCATCTGGGCGGTAATAGGGCCGGTTTGGCGACAGGCGATGGAGCTGTCGGATGGGTCAGACAAATCCAGGTTCGCCTCGATACTGGATACATGACAGGTAACGCCGGTTACCAATGGGTCAACAATGGCGTCAAGCTTAATGTCCTTGGTGGTAAAGAGTCCGAGAGATACGTCGCCCACTTCATTTTTTCCACAGCCGGCCAGCGCCAGCAACAGTATTCCACAGTAAAGCGCGCGCATGGCAATCTCCTCAGTTCCATTATTTTAAGGCTGCCAGCGTAACCATAAAGCACAATTGCAGCCTGAAGTAATTACAGCTTACTGAAAAAGCCCGGGTGGTACTACCCCGATTTTCAGGTATGACGTTTTCCTGCAAATCTGCAAATCTGCAAATCTGCAAAGCTATTAGTAACGCAAATAAAAACTATTATCATTTGTGTTGACGTTTATTGAGTGTTTCATCTATTATGCGTCTGACATTTTTCGGGCTGTATTGCTCACGGACATGAAAAGGATGATAAAAATGAAACACTTGACGCCAACTAAACTGGCTTTGGTTATTAGCGCAACCCTGTCTGGGGCTGTGCTGGCAGAGTCGGCAAATGTACCCGATGGCATTGAGCATATTGTGGTTACCGCGTCAGGTTTTGAGCAAAAACTAACTGACGCTCCAGCCAGTATTTCGGTTATTACCCAGGAGGAAATCCGCCAGCAGTCGTTCACCAGCCTGCTTGATGCAGTGAAGTATCAGGAAGGGGTTGATATTGGTACTAGCCGGGATAAAACCGGCCAGGGCTCCGTTAGCATGCGGGGCTTAACCGGCGAATACACATTGCTGCTGATTGACGGGCGCCGTCAGAATAACCACGGTGATATTTACCCGAACAACTTTGGCGGCAATGCCTTTAACCATGTGCCGCCGCTGGCAGCGATTGACCGGATTGAAGTGATCCGCGGCCCGGCATCTACCCTGTATGGCGCTGACGCGTTGGGCGGGGTAATTAACATTATTACTAAAAAGCACACTGAAAACTGGACCGGCGAAGTCAGCATGGGACGCAGCGTGCAATCTGATGACAGTTTTGGCGATGACTTTACTACTGAAGTGTCTGTGATGGGCCCGCTGATTGAAAATGTACTCAGCCTGGGCTTGCGGGCCAGCCTGTATAATCAGCAGGCGTCATCACCCGCGTTTGCGCCGGCAATTGACCCGAATGGTAATGTTATTGTCCGCGAGCTGGGCTTTGGTGGTGGCGGTCGTACCGTTGATAACCAGGACGAACATGCGGGCTTCTCGCTATCCTGGACTCCGGCTGATAATCAGCGGCTGAAGTTTGATTACGATATGTCGAACCAGGTGTACGACAACACCCCAAGCTACGATATTGAAAATGACAGTATTGTTTATCCACTGGGCACTAAAGATAGTATTGAGGCGCTGTGGCAGGATAGTCGCGGCCAGGTCAATCCGCGGGCGGGCTATGCGGCTGATCAGGAGTTTGACCGCAGCTGGTGGTCACTGGCCCATGACGGTAAATGGGGCTTCGGTAGCAGCATGCTGGCACTTTCTTATGTTGATACCGCCAATAATGGCCGCACCCTGCCACTGAGTGTGGCAGAGCGGCTGTTGCTGCAGGAAATGTACGACGGCACAGGCGAGTACGCCGGCATGACAGAAGAAGCGCGGCGTGATCTGGCCGAGCAAACCTTTTTACCCCGGCCGGCCCGGCCGCTTGAAAGCAATCAATATACTCTGGATGCGCGGGTTGATATTCCGCTGGAAGCGGCGGGTTCTCACAATCTGGTCATCGGCGGTCAGCTGATTGACGGCGAGC
>TARA_R110002126_G_scaffold141942_1_pt1 | contig 11117 bp, 9 predicted proteins | sample TARA_R110002126 | Tara Oceans TARA_R110002126 (sample SAMEA4397536) | marine metagenome | biome: Polar Biome; feature: [DCM] deep chlorophyll maximum layer (ENVO:01000326); material: water (ENVO:00002006), including particulate matter (ENVO:01000060) such as... | depth 30 m
TCCGTTTCGGAACGGTAATGAACAGTGCCAGGCACCGTACTGCACCGTACTGGCCTAATCGAACAAGCCGTCGAACTCGGGGTTCCCGACCAGGGACTCGAGTTCGGGGCTGAACTGGACTTCGGTCTGGATCAGGTAGCCGCGATCGCGTGCGACGTACAGGCTGTCGATCGCGTCGGCGGTGTCGCCGATCAGCGCCAGCACGAGCGCGGAACGGAAGGCCGTGAAGCCGTCCTTGGGCGCCATTTCGCGGGCAACGGCCAGCACCTCGCGCGCCTTCTTCGCGCGTCCGAGGCGTGCATACAACATGCCCAAGTGCATGCGCGCGTCCATGTCGTCGGGGACGTCCTGGACGCGCTTGCGACCGGCGCCGATGCCTTCGACGGCGTTCTCCTCGGCCTCCGCCTGGCGGTCCAGACGCGCATACGCGACGTACAGATGGTCGTAGGCTGCGATCAGGTGCGGGCACTTGACGATCGCTTGGGTCAGGTTGGCCGCGGCCGACTTGAAGTTGCCCTCGCGCACCTGCAGCGCGCCGAACAGGCGGCGCGTGAAGGCGTCGTCGTCCTCGAACTGCTGCAGCGCCAGGCGATACTCGCGGCGCGCATCCTCGGCGTGTCCTTGGATGTGGTTGCCGAAGCCCAGGGCGGTGTGCGCCAGGGCACAGGTCGCGTCGAGTCGCAGCGCGCGCGATGCGGCGGCGCGGGACTCCTCGAGGTAAATGTGGTCGCCTTCCCAGGCGAGGTACTTCGACACGAGCATTTCGGCCTCGACGGCGTAGACCTCGGCGCAGTACGGGTTCTTCTCCTTGGCCTGACGCAAGCGAACGGCGCACGACGTCACGTGACGACTGCGACCGCGGTGCAGGATCTCGCGGGCCTCCAGCGCCAGGCGGCGTGCGGCCTCCTCGTCGACCTCGCCGTTCTCGAGGGCCGGATCGGGCGCCATCGCGGCTTCGGTGAGCATGCGGCGCGCCGTGCGGGCCGCGCGCGGGGCCAGGTCCTCGGCCATGACCACGGCATCCGGCGTCATGTCGGACATCGTCTCGGACAGCGGCTCGCCAACGCCGCCCGTCTTGGTCTCCAGCTGGAACGTCGTGTCGACGTGGTCGGGTTCGACGTGGATCGACATGCGCAGCACGAAGTCCGTCTCGCCGCTGCCGACCGGTGCGTCGCCGGCGACGACCTCGAGCTTCTTGTTGCGGTCGAGCGACTTCATGACGTCCGCGCGCACCCACTCGGCGATCTCGTTCCAACTCTCGTCGGTCGGACCCTCGTAGCGGATCGGCGGGATCATCAAGGTGCCTTCGAGCTGCGCGCGGCGCGTCGTGCCGGTCAGTTCGTCCCCGAGCGCGTTGAGCGCGGCGTACACCGCGGCTCCGTTCGCGTAACGGTTCTCGGGTTCTGGCGCCATGCAGTTCATCAGGATCTGCTCGAGCGAAGAGGGGAACCCCTTGCGGATCTCGGACGGTCGCTGACGCGGCGTGCCCTCGAGGATCGCCATGCAGACCTCGGGGAAACTCTCGCCGGGGAACGGCAGCGCGCTGGTCGCGAGGTGATAGAGCACCGCGCCCAGCGAGAAGATGTCCGAACGTGCGTCGAGTCGATCGCCGCGCACCTGTTCGGGCGACATGTACAGCACCGTGCCGACCAGCATGCCGTGTTGTGTGATGCTGGCCTCGTCCCGCGCGCGCGCGATGCCGAAGTCGAGCAGCTTCACGTGGCCGTCCGGTTGCAACATGATGTTGGCCGGTTTCAGGTCGCGGTGGATGAGCTGGGCGTCGTGGACCTTGCCCAGGATGTTCGTCAGCTGCTTGGCGATCTTCAGCAGCTCCTGGATGCTCAGGTGCCGATCGCGGATGACCTTGTCGAGGGTGCGGCCCTCCAGGAACTCCATCGCGATGTACGGCTTGCCCTGGTCCTCGTCGAGTTCGTAGATCGTCGTGATCCCCGGATGCTCGAGCAGCGCCGTGTGCTTGGCTTCGCGCTCGAAACGAAGGTCCGCCTGCGGGTCGATCTCTGCGTGAGCTCGGAGGACCTTCAGGGCGACCATACGATCGAGCTTGGTGTCCTTCGCCTTGAACACCTCGCTGAGGGGACCTTCACCTAGGCGGTCGGCCTCGGGATCGAATTCGAAATGGGCGAGGCGCATGGGGTAACGGCTGCCAACCTCCCTTACCCTCGTCAGGAAGGCAGGTCGCGGATGATCCAAGACCTGATCTCTCGACGCAATGTTTGCGTCATGTAAACCGACCCCTCCTAGTGGCCCCAGAGGGGCATGTCATGGCCCAGTCCTCCTCCAAAAAACCCGCCGGAGAGCCCCAGCCCCTCGATTCGGTCACTCCGTTCGAGCCCTGGGACTTCGAAGCCCTGGGTCCGAACCACGCCCGAAATCCCGAGGCGAACGACCATCGTTTGCGGACCCGGCGGAAGCTCCTGTCCCTCGCCAAGGCCTGCGCGACCCGCATGAAGGCCGCGGACCTGGCCCTCGACGTGCGCACGAGCCTGCACAACCCGCACGCGTTCAACGGCAAGAAGGTCGAGCGGCTGTGGGCCTATCTGGTCCGTCCGAAGGCCGAGAAGACCAAGCTGCGCAAGGTGCTGGGGCGCGACCTGGCCAAGGATCTCGACAACGCGTATCGCAACGCATACCTGTGTTTGGCGGTCGAATCGGACCGTCTCGAGGTGTCGCTGCGCATCCACGTCGACGCCTGGTACGACGGCCAGAACCTGATCAAGCGCGTGAAGTCCGAGGGTGTGCACGGCTGGTTGCAGGTGCTCAATACTCTGGGTGGATTCCAGCTGCGCCTGCACGATTGGAAGGGTGAGTGGGCGTGCGGTGACCTGACCCCCGAGCGGCTCGAGGAGTTCCTGCGCTTCTACGTCCCCGGTGAGCACCAGCTCGTCGTCGATCGCCGATGGCCCGTTCCGGCCACGCCCGCCGGTCGCGAAGCCGTGATGGGGGACGACGTGCCCAGCCTGATGGCCGACGAACTGCTGCGCCTGGTGCCCCTGTACCGCTACCTGGCGTGGAGCGACGAGAGCGACTTCCTCTTCTCGGGCTAGCGCCGTCTCCCCATTGCATGGATGCAGGGCAGGGCCGGGAGGCCTTCCATGCCCGGGTTCTGTGTGCGTTCCGGGTTCGGCGTGCCAGAATCCGTGTCCCCCCAACCTCATCGGCTCTTCGCGCATGACCTCATCTCCGTCTCTGGGTGCCATTCGGCAGGTTCCGTTCATGGGCGTCATCCGCGTCCTGCACGAAGCGAGCAAGCTCGGTTGGTCGATGACCGATCCGACCTGGATCAACCTCGGCCAGGGCCAACCGGAGCCTGGCGAACTCGAGGGCGCGCCGCCGCGACTCAGCGCGATCACGCTGGATCCGACCGACCATGCGTACGGTCCGCTCGAAGGGTTGCCCGAGCTGCGCGCGCGCATCGCCGAGGACTACAACCGCCGCTTCCGTGTCGGCAAGGCGTCGCAGTACGGTCCAGAGAACGTGGCCATCGCACCCGGCGGCCGCCAAGCGTTGACGCGCACCGCCGCTTCGTTGGGCGAGACCGTGTTGGGCTATCAGTTGCCCGACTACACCGCGTACGAAGAGATGATCGCAGCGCACCTGGATCGGTTGACGCCGGTCGCGTTGCGCGGCGAGGAGAGCGCCGGCTTCCTGGTGCCCGCCGAACGCGTCGCCGAAGCGATGACCGAGCAAGGCGTCTCGGCGTACCTGTTGTCGAACCCCGTCAATCCGACCGGCAGTTCGATGCGCGGCGACGACCTGGCCCGCCTCGTCGCTCTGTCGCAGACGCGCGGCTTGACGCTGTTGTCGGACGAGTTCTACAGCCACTTCGTCTACGACGTGGACGCGAACGGCGTCGCCACGCCTGGCAAGGGTCCGGTCAGCGCCGCGGCGTTCGTCGACGACGTCGAAGAGGACCCGGTGCTGATCTTCGACGGCTTGACCAAGAACCACCGCTATCCCGGTTGGCGCATCGGTTGGGTCGTCGGACCGTCGCATCTGGTCGAGGCCACAGCGCGCACGGCCAGTTCGCTCGACGGAGGTCCTTCTCGGCCCAGCCAGCGCTTCGCCATGGCGGCCCTCGAGCCCGACCGCGCCGATGACGAGACGACCAACCTGCGCGTGCGTTTCTGCGAGAAGCGCAACTTGATGATCGAGCGCCTGACCGAGATGGGCGTGCGTTTCCCCGGCGTCTCCGACAGCACGTTCTACTGCTGGGGCGACCTCTCGGGCTTGCCCGCGGGCATGAACGACGGGATGTCGTTCTTCCGGAAGGCGCTCGAGCGCAAGGTCATCACCGTGCCCGGCGAGTTCTTCGACGTCGACCCGGGCCACCGCCGTCCCGGACCTTCGCCGTACCGGAATTTCATGCGCTTCTCGTTCGGTCCGCCGATCCAGGACGTGCGCCGCGGTCTGGGCCTCCTGGCCGAGATGGTCGGAACGCCGGCCAAGGTCTGAGCGCGTTGGCGCTCAGCTGAGCGGCAGGTCGAGCCACACCGACGCGCCGCCCTCTTCCCGGTTCTCGGCGCCGATGCGGCCCCCGTGCGCTTCGGCCACGAGGCGCGCGACGACCAACCCGAGGCCGGCCGAGTCGGAGCGTGAGAGCTTGCCCGCCAGGCGTTCGAGGTCGATCGAGCCATCGGGCTCCTGCGGCAGGCCCGCGCCATCGTCGCGGATCTCGAAGCGGATCGATTCGTCGTGCTCGCGCACGCGCAGGACCACGGTGCGCACCGAGTGCTGCAACGCGTTGCGCAGCAGGTTCTCGAGACCGCGCATCAGGCGGTTGCCGTCGGCGTCGAGTTGGGGGAGACCTTTGGCGACGTCGGGCACGAGTTCGCGCTCGAGGCTCTCGGCCATCGGGCGCATCACCGCCAGGACCTGGCGCGCGAGCTCCCCGGGCGGGACCGGCTCCAGGACCAGCGCTTTCTCGGTGTCGAGGCGCGCGATGTCCAGCAGGTCGTCGGCCAGGTTGCCGACGCGCTCGGCATCGAGGTGCGCGGTCGTCAGTCGGTTGCGCAGGTCGCGCCGAATGTCCTCGAGATCGGTCCCGGCTTCCAGGTTCTCGCGCGCGCGATCGAGGCACGCGACGAGCGCGGTCAAAGGCGTGCGCAGGTCGTGGCTGACCTGGGCGACCCATTGGCGTCGCGCCGCGTCCCGGTCGGACGCCTCCTGGACGAGCGCGATCGTCTTGTCGCGCATCGAATTCATCGAACGCGCGAGCACGGCGATCTCGTCGCGGCCTTGCGCGAGGAACGGTCCCGGCAGTTCGCCTTCGGCGGCTGCGGACTCGACCATCTCGACCAGGCGTCGGAGGCGTTTGGTGACGAGGGACGACAGGATCAGGCTCGCGATCGTCGCGGCGACGACGAACAGCGCCATCTCGAAGATCGTGCCGACCTGCACTTCGAACTCGTCGGCTTCTTGGGCGGCGAGCACGGCTGCGTCCACGCGCTTGTCGAAGCCCTTGTCGATGCGGGCTTGGTACGCCTCGCGGTGATCCGCGACGATCTCTTCGATGACTTCGGGCGGGACGTCCATGGCGCCGTCGAGCATCTTGTACGTCGAAGGATCGGGCGCATCGACCGTGTAGAGCTCGAACCAGCCCGCGATCCGACCTTCCAGCACTACGGGGGCGCAGACGCTGAAGACCATCGGGTGATCGGGGAACGCGTTCGCCTGGTCGGCGATGGCGGACGAGATGTGCGAGGTGCCCGGCTCCAGGACCTGGCCCTGCTCGAGCCCCAGGACATCGCTGGCCGCGATCACCTTGCGCTCGGCATCGAGCCAAGCGTAAGCCTTGCCGAGCAGACCGAGTTCCTGGTCGATCGTTTCCGCCATGAACGGGGGCGGTGTCCAGCGGCCTTCGTCGTCCTTCTGCGCGAACTGGATCAGCCCGTGAACCAACATCGACAGGTTGTCCGGGCCGTTGACGCCCGCGTCGACGTGCAGCAGGTCGATGTAGGTCGGCGCCATCAACTCGACGTCGAGGATCTCGTCGTCAGCGTTGGTCCCGTTCTGGGTGTCGTCCGAGGTCTCGGGCGCGGGGTCAGGATCGACCTGGGCCACATCGCCCTCGATGAGCGGTGCGATGATGCTGGAGCCCAGGCGACGGATCGGCCCCGCCGTCACGTAGACGAGCAGGAGCATGCCGACCAACAACAGGGCGAAGCGAACGGACAGCCTGCTCCACAGGGACAGGGTCTGCGAGCGATCGCCGGGATCGGTCACGCGCTGACTTCCTCGCCCAAGCGATAGCCCACGCCCCAAACCGTTTGGATCAGGCGCGGATCGCTGGGATCCTCCTCGACCTTGGTGCGCAAACGGCGCACGTGCAGGTCGACCGTCCGCACGTCGCCGTTGTAGTCCGCGCCCCAGACCTTGTCGAGCAACTGGTCACGGGTGAACGTGCGACCCGGGTGGCGCATCAGGAACACCATCAGGTCGAACTCACGCGGCTTGAGCAGGATCTCGAGTTCCCCGCGGTAACTGCGGCGCGACTCGGGATCGAGTTTCAGGTCCCCTTGCAGCACGGGGCCCTCGCCGAACGAGCGACCGGCGCGCTTCAGCAAGTTCCGCACACGTGCGACGAATTCCGGGGTGTGGAAGGGTTTGACGACATAGTCGTCGGCGCCGGCCTCGAGCCCTTCGACGCGTTGTTCCGCAGCATCGCGGGCCGTGAGGATGAGGATCGGAATGCCGCGTCCACCGGCTCGCAACTCGCGCACGAGGTCCAGGCCGTCTCCGTCCGGTAGGCCCAGGTCCAGAACGACCGCTGCGAATTCGCGTTCGACGGCGGTTCGGGCGTCACGCAGGGAGACGGCGACCTCGGCTTCGAAGCCGGCGTTGCGCAGGGCCTCGAGCAGTTCCAGTCGAATGCGATGGTCGTCCTCGACGACGAGGAGCGTGTGAGAGCGTCGGGCCATGCGGGAAGCTGCGAGAGGGAGAACCGGTCCCGTGGAGAGACCGTGGAACAGGAGCAGGGACAGGAGCTTGGGCGGGTCCGAGGTCCTGCCCCTCTAGTCTAGCGCGTCGGGAGAGACCCCCTTGGCGATCGCCTGGAGGCCCTAGGTGTGGGCTCCCTGGACGGGGACCGTGTCTTCGGGGTTCCCGACGCGGTGGGAAACACCGCAGAAACAGCTGAATCGAGGCAGGGCGATCGCGGAGGTCGCACGGACCACGAACTCGACCGGACACTGCGACGCGGGAGTCTTCGCGTGGGGATGCAGACGATCGCGGGAGTCCGTTCTGCGAGTCGCGCATCCTCGGACGTGTGCGCACGCACGGATTCCGAAACTCCTCGGGCGGATTCCGGCGTGATTGTCGTGCTTCGGGGCGACGCGTCCGCACAATCGGGCCCCCCAGCCGAAACCAGGAGATCCGATGCACGTGGGCATCCCCAAAGCGACTCGATCCGGAGAGACTCGAGTCGCGACCGTTCCCGACAGCCTTGCCAAGTTGAAGCGACTCGAACTCGATGTGCACATCGAGACGGGCGCCGGACTGGCCAGTGGATTCGACGACGACGCCTTTCGCGGGAAGGGCGCCGAGGTCCAGGACTCGATCACCGACTGCGATCTGTTGATCGCGGTCCACCCGCCCGCTCCGGAAACGTTGCGCAAGGGGCAGGTGCTCGTCTCCATGATGGACCCGTTGGGGGACCCCGCCGGCGTGCAGGCCCTGGCCGACTCCGGCGTGACCGCGTACGCCCTCGAGTTCGTGCCGCGGATCAGCCGCGCGCAGACGATGGACGTGTTGTCGTCGATGGCCAACATTGCCGGCTACAAGGCCGTGTTGATGGCTGCGGCGCGCTCGCCCAAGTTGTTCCCGCTGATGATGACGGCCGCCGGAACCGTGCGTCCGTCCAAGGTGTTCGTGCTGGGCGCGGGCGTCGCCGGACTCCAAGCGATCGCGACCGCTCGCCGCTTGGGCGCCGTCGTCGAGGCGTACGACATCCGCTCCGACACCAAGGAACAGGTCGAGAGCCTCGGCGCTCGCTTCGTCGAGTTCGATCTCGGGATCGGCGACATGCAGGACTCCGGTGGCTACGCCCAGGAGTTGACCGACGAACAGAAGGCGCTGCAGGCCAAGCTGATGGCCCAGGTGATCCAAGCCGCGGACGCGGTCATCACGACCGCGCAGGTGCCCGGCCGGCGCGCGCCGCTCTTGATCCCCGAAGACGTCGTACGTGGCATGAAGAAGGGCGCGGTCGTCGTCGACATGGCCGCCGAGAGCGGCGGGAACTGCGCGCTGTCCAAGCCTGGCGAAGAGGTCGACGTGAACGGCGTGACGCTGCTGGGCCCGCGCAACATCCCGGCGACGTTGGGCGCCACGTCCAGCCAGCTGTACGCCGCCAACCTGATCGCGTTCCTCGGCGAACTGCTGAAGGACGGCCAGATCAACGCGGACGCCGACGACGAGATCCTGGGCGCCTGCCTCGTCTGCAAGGACGGCCAAGTCACGAACGAACGCGTCTTGGAGGCGCTGCAACGATGATCGCAACCTTCGCCCTACTCTCGAACGATACGGCACTGTCGCTGATGCAGATCACGCCGACCATGCTGATCGGGTCGATCACGATCCTGATGCTGTCGGTCTTCCTCGGCTTCGAGCTGATCTCGAAAGTGCCGCCGACGTTGCACACTCCGTTGATGAGCGGCGCGAACGCCATCAGCGGCGTGACGATCGTCGGTGCGCTCTTCGCATCGAACGCGGCTCTCGATGGCGGTGACACGTTGCTGGCGGGCATCATCGGGTGCGCCGCATTGATCCTGGCGACCATCAACTGCGTCGGCGGCTTCTACGTCACCGGCCGCATGCTCGAGATGTTCAAGCCGAAGCGGAAGGAGAGCTGACGTGGAGGACTTCACGAACCTCGCCGAACTGGGCTACCTCGTCTCGGCCGTGCTCTTCATCTTCGGCATCAAGTACCTCGGATCGCCGAAGACGGCGGTGCGCGGCAACCAGCTCGGCGCTGCGGGGATGTTGCTGGCCGTCCTGATCACCCTGGGTCGCATGGGCGGCGAGGGAATCCTCGGCTGGCCGCTGATCCTGATCGGCCTCGGAGTCGGATCCGGCATCGGGCTGTGGATGGCGAAGCGCGTCGAGATGACGGGCATGCCCGAGCTCGTCGCGCTGTTCAACGGCTTCGGCGGTGCGGCCTCCGCGCTCGTCGCCGCGTCCGAGCTGATCAAGATGGCGCCCCAGCTCGAGGGCGCGACCGGTTCGTTCCTGCTGTCCCGCCAGGTGTTCCTGGTGGCGATCGGTGCGAGCTCGGTGATCGGTTGGGTGACGCTGACCGGCTCGCTCATCGCCATGTTCAAGCTCAACGGCAAGATCCAGGGCAACCTCAAGCTGCCGACGATCAACGTGCTGAAGCTCGGCCTCCTGATCGCCAGCGTGATCGGCGCGGTGCTGCTGTACATGGATCCGACCAGCGTCACGGGCATCACCCTGATCGTGCTCGGCTCGTGTCTGCTCGGCGTAATCTTCGTCATGCCGATCGGCGGTGCGGACATGCCCGTCGTGATCTCGTTCCTGAACTCGTTGTCCGGCCTGGCCGCGGCGGCGACCGGCTTCGTGATCATGAACAACGCCCTGATCGTGTCCGGATCTCTGGTCGGTGCGGCCGGCCTGATCCTGACCGGGATCATGTGCAAGGCGATGAACCGGCCGTTCCTGGACGTGATGCTCAAGGCCTACGGCGCTGCCGACGGTGGTGGTTCCGGTTCGGGCGAGAAGCGCACGGCGCGCGGCTACGAGGCCGAGGAGGCCGCGATGGTCTTCGACGGCGCACGCCTCGTGATCGTCGTGCCCGGCTACGGCATGGCCGTCAGCCAGGCCCAGCACGTCGTGCGGGAACTCGCGGACCAGCTGGAGTCGAAGGGCACCGAAGTGCGCTATGCGATCCACCCGGTCGCCGGTCGCATGCCGGGCCACATGAACGTGCTGCTGGCCGAGGCCAACGTGCCGTACGACAAGCTGTTCGAGCTCGACGACATCAACAGTGCGTTCAGCGAGTGCGACGTCGCGCTCGTCGTCGGCGCGAACGACACGGTCAATCCCGCGGCGCACACGGACCCGTCCGGACCGCTGGGTGGCATGCCCGTGCTCGACGTCGAGAAGGCGCGCACGACGATCATCGTCAAGCGTTCACTGTCGCCGGGTTATGCCGGCGTCGACAACGACCTCTTCTATCGCCCGAGCACGATGATGCTCTTCGGCGACGGCAAGCAGAAGCTGAACGACCTGCTCGGCGCGGTGAAGGAACTCTGACCTTCGCCGCGGTCCGGTCGAGCACGTTGCTCAGACGGCCGCCGTCAGATCCGGCAGCATCAGGATCCAGTCGCTGGCGGTCCAGTTCTCGATGTTGCAGTTGGCCTGTGTGACCCACAGGTCGGTGCCATCGGTGTACTCGAGTGCGGGGCGTACGCCCGCGCGGACTCCCTGGCAACCGGCGGGTGCGACCAGCACGGTCTCGGTCAGCGAATCGGCCAGTTGATCGTGGATGGCTCCACCGATGAAGCTGCCGAGTTCGATCATCGCGTCCTTGGTGGCGCGGTCCGGTGATTCGAGCTTGCGAAGCTCGTCGACCTGCGGTTCCGCCAGCATCATCAAGCTCGCGGCCAGGCCGTTGGCGTGTTCGAGCGGCATGAGCAGGCAGCCCTGGCCGACCTGCCCGTTCCAGTCCAGGTTGAGGCGGAACGAGAGATGAACCTGGTCCTGTCCCGCGGGCCGTTCCTGCACGACCATGGCCTCGTGCGGATCGAGATCGATGATGCGGTCGACGACCAACCCAACGTCGTGGGTGATGCGTTCGAGAGCCTGATCGATCGCGTTCAGGCCTGGGGTGGTTTGCGTGGGGTCGCTCACAGGAATGCTCCAAAGAATGGGGCAGCTCCCCTGTTCTCGGACGGATTGCCCCGACGGGTTAGCGGAAAGCCCGTACAGCGACCGAGTGGTCGAAAAGTGGGAATGGACCCTACTTCTAGGGTCATTCAGGCCCATTTCAGGCCTGTGGAGGCCCTTGTCCAGCGAGGCAGACCCATCGCCCGAAGGACATCCAGCCAAGAGGCCGGAGCGCACCATGCGCTTCCCCGCGTGTC
>TARA_R110002126_G_scaffold16961_9_pt1 | contig 11114 bp, 8 predicted proteins | sample TARA_R110002126 | Tara Oceans TARA_R110002126 (sample SAMEA4397536) | marine metagenome | biome: Polar Biome; feature: [DCM] deep chlorophyll maximum layer (ENVO:01000326); material: water (ENVO:00002006), including particulate matter (ENVO:01000060) such as... | depth 30 m
GGCGGCCAGCGTGACCTCGATGATGCCCGGCCGCATGACGATCAACGCACCGGCGAAACCGACAAAGCAGGCGATCCAGCTGTGAATATCCGCCTGCTGTTTCAGCACGATCACGGCGAGCAGGATCGTGAACAGCGGGATCGTGTATTGCAGCGCATAGACGTCGGCGATGGGCATGCGGGCGAGCGCGTAAAACAGCAGCACCATCGCGCCATAGGCAAACAGCACCCGCAACGCATAGACCGGCAGCTGGCTTTTATCCGGCAGGCCGACGCCCTGGCGGCGAACGATGGGGATCAGGGCCAGTACGGCAATGAGATTGCGGAAAAAGACCAGTTCCATCGTCGGAAGCTGGCCGGCCAGTTCGCGGACCATGGCACCCGAGACCGAGCTGATCAGCGTCGCCATGCACATCCAGAAAATACCTGCCGCCGGGCCGGATCTGAGCATCATTGTATCCGTGTTTCTTTTTATTTGATCGCAGGCTATCAGAATTTCGGCCGGGGTATACTCCACTGGGTGCTCCACTGGGCGAATTCCGCAGGATTGCCTCTTAGCGCTTTGAATCCGGCGTGCTATACGCTCCTCCATGACCGATACAGAAAACACGCTGCCGGAAGCCCCCCACGATTTTATCCGCGACCGAATCCGCGACGATTTGGCGAACGGGGTCGTTGATTCTCTGGTCACGCGGTTCCCGCCGGAACCCAACGGCTACCTGCATATCGGACACGCCAAGTCGATCTGCCTGAATTTCGGCGTGGCGGCGGAGTTCGGCGGCCGCTGCAACCTGCGCTTCGACGACACCAACCCGGCGAAGGAAGACCAGGAATTCATCGACGCCATCCAGGCCGATGTCCGCTGGCTCGATGTCGGCTGGGACGGCGAGGTGAAATACGCGTCCGACAATTTCGAGCAATTGTACCTTTGGGCGGAACACCTGATCGGCGCGGGGCTTGCCTATGTCGACGATCTGTCCGCGGAGGAGGTACGCGACTATCGCGGCACCCTGACCGAGCCCGGGCGGGACAGCCCGCACCGGTCGCGCAGCGTCGACGAAAACATGGACCTGTTCCGGCGCATGCGGGCAGGCGAGTTCGAAGACGGCGCCCGCGTCCTGCGCGCAAAGATCGACATGGCATCGGGCAACATGAACCTGCGCGACCCGACCCTGTACCGCATCGTCCGCGCGCCGCATCCGCGCACCGGGGATGCCTGGTGCATCTACCCGACCTACGATTTCGCCCACGGGCAGACCGACGCGATGGAAGGCATAACGCATTCTCTCTGCACGCTGGAATTCGCCGATCACCGGCCGTTATACGACTGGCTGATCGAAAACCTGCCGGTCCCGGCGCGGCCGCGGCAGTATGAATTTTCCCGGCTGAACATGACCCATACCGTGCTGTCCAAGCGCGTGCTGACCCGGCTGGTATCCGACGGCCATGTCGCGGGGTGGGACGATCCGCGCATGCCGACCGTATCGGGTTTCCGGCGGCGCGGCGTGCCGGCGGCGGCGATCCGCGATTTCATCGGCCGTCTGTCGATTTCGAAGAGTGACGGCGTGGTCGAAGCGGCGATGCTCGAACACTGCATTCGCGAGCCGCTCAACGATTCCGCGCTGCGGCGCATGGCCGTCCTGCGCCCGCTCAAGGTCGTGATCGAGAATTATCCCGAGGGACAGGTCGAAGAGGTCGATGCGGTCAACAACCCGCGCGACGAAAGCGCGGGGACGCGCAAGGTGCCGTTCAGCCGGGAAATCTATGTCGAACGCGACGACTTCATGGAAGACGCCCCGAAAAAGTTCTTCCGCCTCAGCCCGGGACGCGAAGTGCGTCTGCGGGCGGCCTATTTCGTGACCTGCACCGGGGTCGTCAAGGACGATGCCGGCGAGGTGATCGAACTGCGCTGCACCTACGATCCGGAGACCCGCGGCGGCGATTCGCCCGACGGCCGCAAGGTCAAGGGCACGCTGCACTGGGTGTCCGCCCCGCATGCGGTAGAGGCCGAAGTGCGGCTGTACAGCCCGCTTTTCGCCGAAGAAAACCCGGCGGCGGATGATTTCGTATCGGCCCTGAACCCGGACTCGCTCGAAGTCCTGGCCGGCTGCAAGCTGGAACCCGCGCTGGCGGATTTTCCGGCGGGCGAGGTCGTCCAGTTCGAACGGCTGGGTTATTTCTGCACCGACCCCGACGGCTCGGCCGACAAACCGGTTTTCAACCGGACTGTGGGATTGCGGGATTCCTTCGCCAAGGCGATGGCAAAGAACTGATCCGGGCCGGTTAGCCCCGTAATGCGGTAAGCTGGGCGCGATAGCCCGACGGGTTGACGGTCACATCCACGAGCGTCGGCCCTTCGGCCGAGAACGCTTCGGCGAGGGCGAATTCCAGCGGATCGTGCCGCCCGACGGTCCAGGCATCGCAGCCCATCCCCCGCGCCGCCGTCGCGAAATCGACCCTCGGATACCGCACGCCCAGCGGCGGGCGCTGCTGGCGCTGTTGCTTGATATCGATCAGCGACAGGGCGGCGTCGTTCAGCACCACTACCGTCAGCGCCGCCTTCAACCGCGCCGCGGTGGACATTTCTGCAAGGCACATCATCATGCCGCCGTCGCCGGTGATCGCGACCGTATGCCGGTCGGGCTGTTCCAGCCAGCCTGCCAGCGCCGCCGGGACGGCGAACCCCATCGACGACAACCCGTTCGATTTCATCACGTCGTGAGGCGCGCGGGCCGGCCAGCGCGACATCGCCGAAAACATGTGCGCCCCGGCATCGACCGCAAGCCGCGCGCCGCCGGGAACGGCTTCCGCCGTGGCATCGACTACCGCGTCGATCACCGCGTCCGGAAAACGCCCGTCTTCGCCGGTATTGGCAAGGGTGTCGCGGAGACGGTTTTTGAATGCCGCCAGTTCCCCGGGCATCCAGGCGCTTCCGGTCGGTATCCGGGCCAGCCGCGCGGCGCTTTCGGCGACCGGTCCGGCGATTTCCGCATCCGCGTCGAACGGCCAGGCGAGTCCGCCGGTTTCGGACAGCACGATAACCGGCGTCGCATGGTTCCATTTTCCCGGGATCATTTCGACCGGGTCGACGCCGCAGAACACGATCAGGTCGGCCTCCGTCAGGACGGTGTGATCGAGCCTGGCGTTGGTGAACAACCCGACATTCAGCGGCCCGTCTTCCGGGACCACGCCCTTGGCCTTGTAAGTCGTCATCACCGGGCCGCCGAGGGCGGCGGCAAGGTCGTTTGCCGCCGCGGCCCTGTCGGCGGCGCGGCACTGGTGGCCGACGATCACCACCGGCCGGCCGGCGGCGGCGATCAGGGAGGCGGCTTTTTCCATTGCCTTATCGTTGATGGCGCGGGGCGCGGCGGCGGCGGCGACCGCCGGTGCCGCAACCGGCGATGCGGCGTCCGCTGCGGAAAGGTCGATATGGACGGGGCCTGGCGGTTCCGCGGCGGCGAGGTCGAACAGGTCTTCGAAGGCCTGTGCGCCGTCTGTCGGGTCGAGCCGCGCCTGGGCCTTCGAGATCGGGGCGAACATCGCCTGCTGATCGAATATCTGGTGCGGCGGTGCGACCGCCCCGTCTTCATGTGTGTCGGTGATCACGACGATCGGCGCGCGCTCCAGCGATGCATACGCGACACCGTTGACCACGCTTGCGGCGCCGGGCCCGATTCCCGTCAGTACCACGCCCGGGATGCCGGTCAGTTCGCCGGTGACGGCGGCCATGATCGCGGCGGCGGTTTCGCCCCGGCAGAGGACGAATTCGATGCCGGCCCGGGCGGCGGCATCGATAATATCGAGGCTCGATCCGCCCCCGGGGACGCCGAAGATGCGTTTGACGCCGCGGGCCGAGAGGGTCCGGGCGATACTTTCGGCAAGGGTGAGGGATATATTCATCTGACCATCATGGATTGCGTCGGGATCGATTTAGGAACAAGCTTGTCGGACTATGGATCAGGCAGCACATCCCGTGTCCGGCGGCCACTGGACACCTTATTTCGTCTCCAGCGATACGCAAGAGACGCGCCAGATCGTGGGCCAGAACATTATCTCCCACACGCTGGAGCACCGCTCGCGGCAGAAACGCCCGGTCACGGTGCGATACCGCACGGCATCCATCGGTACGCTGGGCTTCAACGAAATGGCCTATTCGATGTTCGGCGAGGGAGAAGCGGCCGTCCATGTGCCGAATATGTCGAATATCTATCTGTGCGAAGTCAATCTCGGCGGCAGGATGGCCGTCGGGCAGACGCGGGCGACGACGCCGTTCCGGCCCGGCGAAATCTACATGATCAATGCCAACGCGCCCCATACCAAGATCTGGCAGACCGACGGGCATCAGATGATGATCCGCATCGATCGGACGGATATGGAATCGGCGCTGGAGCGGCGGATCGGCATGCCGGTTCGCGATCCGCTGATGTTCGATCCGTCGCCGCAGGCGGCCGCCGGTGCGGTGGGCACGCTGGCGAAAATGATCGAACTTCTGGGTACCGACCTGGAACGGGAAGAATCGTTCTTTGTCGGACCCGGCGGCATGGATGCGAAACAGGTGCTGCTCGACCTGATGCTCAACGCCTTGCCGCATAATTATTCGCACGTTCTTTCGGGGTCGCCGCCGGGCCTGCGTCCGCGCCACGTCCGCCACGCGGCGGCGTTTATCCACGATCATTCGGCCGAGCCTATCGGGCTGGACGATCTGGTTCGGGCCGGTGGGGTCGGCAAGCGATCGCTCCATGCCGGCTTCCGGAAATATTACGGGGTCCCGCCGATGGTCTACCTGCGGAATGTGCGTCTCGATATGGCGCGGCTGCGCCTCAAACAACTGGGTACCGGCGATGTTTCCGTCACCGAAATCGCTTTCGAATGCGGATTTACCCATCCCAGCAAGTTTGCCGCCGCCTATAAGGACAGATTCGGCGAATTACCCTCTGTTACGCTGAGAAATGCGTAGAATTTTGCGTTTTGAGGCTAATCGACGCCGTTTCGGGCTAGATAAGCCCCGGTGAAGCTGTGAACCTTCGTCATTGCACGATCCCGCAGGGATTGCCACACCGTACATGAATCTGCAATCGGCAGAGCCGGAGGTATCGATGAGCTGGACCAATGAACAGATCGCCGCCATGGTCGAACCGGACCGGGCGCACCGCAAAGCCTACACCGATCCCGAGATTTTCGATCTCGAGATGGAGCGGATTTTCGAAAACACGTGGATCTATGTCGGCCATGAAAGCCAGGTGAAGGAACCGGGCGACTATTATCTCGCCCAGGTCGGCCGCCAGCCGATGGTGATGGTCAGGGACCGGAACGGCGAGGTCCAGGTGCTGTACAACAGGTGTCCCCATCGCGGCGCCCAGATCTGCACGGCGCGCAAGGGAAACACCGGCGGCCATTTTTACTGTTCGTACCACGCCTGGACGTTCCACCTCGACGGCAAGCTGGAAAGCATGCCCGCGAAACACGGCTATGACGGTACCAATCTCGATTTCGACGATCCCGAATTTCACATGGCGCGCCCGGCCCGGTCCGACAGTTACCGGGGATTCTGGTTCGCGAAACTGTCCGAAGGCGGGCCCGACCTTAAAACCCATCTCGGCGATTCCGCGTCCGCGTTCGACCAGTTGATCGACCGGGCGCCCGGCAAGGAAACCGAAGTCGTCGGAAGCTGTTTCCGGATGGTCCAGCAGTCGAACTGGAAAATATTCCTGGAGAACCAGCTCGATTCGTCCCATCCCGGCGTGACTCATGAATCCACCGGCAAGGCCGCCCAGCAGATCGAAGCGAAAATCCGCGCCGACGGCAAAGAGGTCCCGCTGGAACTGAGCTTTCTGTCGGATTTCGCCCGCCTCGGACATGACGGCTGGACCAAGTTCGGCACGATCGGGTTTCCGAACGGCCATAGCAGTCTCGAAGGCTATATGGGCCTGCGCCCCGACGACCCGGATACCAACGAATACGTCCGGCGCATGTACGCCGCCTATGGCGAGGAAAAGGCCGAGGAGATCCTCAACGTCAACATTCATCACATGCTGGTCTATCCCTGCCTGTCGATTCAGCCGCCATTGCAGCAGTTGCGGTCGATCCGTCCGCTGGGCCCGGACAAAACGCTGACGGAGATCTGGCATTTCCGCCTGAAGGAGGCGCCGGAAGCGATCTACCGACGGTCGCTCGCCTATTACTATCTGGTCAATTCGCCGTCGACGCTGGTCAACGCGGACGATCTGTTCAACTGGTGGAAATGTCAGCACGGCCTGGAATCGTCGGCGCGGGAATGGGTCAGTTTCCATCGCAATGCCGGGCAGGACATCGTCGAGGGCGACAAGACCTATTCCGCCCCCGACACGATGAGCGAACTGCCGCTGCGTCACATGATGCATGCGTGGAAAGACTATATGACCGCCGGCGAGGGGGCCTGATCATGGGAACCGCAACCGAAAAGCTCGCCGCCGACAATCCCTTTGCTGTCGCCGGAGTCGCCGTCGAGACCCAGTTGGCGGTCGAAAAATTTCTCTACCGCCAGGCGGAAATTCTCGACGAGAAACAGTGGGACGACTGGCTCGCGCTCTATACCGATGACGGGTTTTACTGGATGCCGTCGGAGGAGGACCAGGTCGAAGGCGACGGCGAGCCCAACATATTCTGGGAAGACCAGGATTTGATGCGAATGCGCATCGCCCGGAACACCCATCCGCGCGCCCACAGCCAGGCGCCGCATAACCGCCTGTGCCATGTGGTGTCGAACGTCATTGTCGAAAGCGAAGCCGCGAACGGCGATCTCGTCGTCCGCTCCCGTTTCCACTGCGCGGAGTATTTCCGCTACGAAGTCCGCAACTTCACCGGCAAGTACCGTCATGTCCTGAAAAAAACCGGCGACGGTTACCGCATCGCCCTGCAGCGGGTCGACCTGGTCAATCGCGAAGGGCCATACGATTACGTTCTACAGTGGTGGCTGTAGGTTCACGCTCAATATTCTATCGGCCGATTTGCATTGCGTTTTTTATCTGCCATCCTGATGGCAGATGAATGTTCACAGAAAGGTCGTGGAGATGATTGATTTCACCAAGCCGCTTGCCAGTGCGTCCGTTCTGGCCGGGTTATCGCTCGTTGTCGGCGGCGCTGCCGCTCAAACCGTAAGTATCGGAACCCTGCCGCAGGGCTCGCTTGCCTATGGCATTGCCTCGGCGGCGGCCAAGGTCATGTCCGACAAGGGAGGTCTGACGACCCGCGCAGTCGGGTTCGGCGGATCGAATATCTTCATTCCGCAGGTCAATCAGGGCCGGATCGAAATGTCGACGGCAAACGCCATCGAGGCACATTTTGCGAAAGACGGAACCGGGACATTCCCGGGCCGCCCGAACCCCAACCTGCGGGCACTCGCGCGGCTGTTCTCGTTTCAGACCGGCTTCATGGTGAAAAAGGATTCAAATTTCCAGAAACTCACCGATTTTAAGGGGCAGTCTTTTCCGTCCGGCTTTACCAGCCAGAAGATCGTCGAAGTTCTGGTCCGAGCGGCCTTCGATACCGAAGGTATGAGCTGGAACGACATCAAGCCTGTGCCCGTGCCCAATTTCGTGCGCGGCACCGACGAACTGGTTTCCGGCAAGGTTGTGGCCTCGTTTCTGGCGCCCGGATCGGCACTCGTCCGCAAGGCGAATGCGGCGGTGAAAATCCGTTTCCTGTCGCTCGACGCCACGCCGGCAAAGCTTGCCAAAATGCGCGCCGTCGCCCCGGGGTCGTTCTTTGCGACGGTAAAACCGTCCAAGCGGATGCCGTATATCGAAAAACCGACGACGATGCTCGGCTTCGACTATCTGCTGCTGGCCGGCAAACATGTCAGCGACGAGATCGCCTACAAGGCGGCCAAGGCGCTGCATGACAACAAGAAGGCCCTGATCGCGGGGCATGGCGTATTCCGTCAGTTCCAGCCCAAGCAGATGGCGAAGGAAGGCGTGGGGGTCGATTATCATCCCGGCGCCGTCAAGTTCTACAAGGAGGCAGGGGTCCTCTAGGAACTTTTCCCCGTGAACGATCCGCAAACGCCCGGCGCGTCCCGTCTTTCGAAGGCGGGGCGCGCCGTTGTTAACGGTGGGGCCGTTCTTGTCTCGCTGGGGTCCGTCGCCTGGGCGGCCGACCTGTACAGGGAAGTCGGGCTGGTCCTCTATACCGAACAGTTCCTGTCCGCGATGCTCGCCCTGGCGTTGCCGGTGGTGTTCCTGAACGTTCCGGCCGTCAAGGGGCGAACCGGGCCGGTGCCGTGGTATGACATTCTTGCCGCCATCTCCGGGTTTGCCGCCCTGGCCTATGTGGCGGCAGTGTATCCGCGTCTCGCCAATGAACTGGTTTATCAGCCCCTGGATGCGCTGATCGTCAGCGCGGTGATCCTGGGCCTGATTATCGAAGGGCTGCGACGCAGCGTCGGCAAGGTTCTCGTCGGTGTCATCCTGGTCTTCATTGCCTACGCGCTGTGGGGCCATCACATTCCCGGCAAACTGGTCGGGCGCAGTGTCGAGACGACGACTGTTATCATCAATCTGGCGCTCGACCCGCAGGCCCTGCTCGGCACGCCGATGATCATCGCCACAACAGTGGTCATTGCCTTCCTGTTGCTCGGCCAGATCCTTTTCGCCTCCGGCGGCTCGGCGTTTTTTACAGGGATCGCGATGGCCCTGATGGGCGGCTATCGTGGCGGCGGCGCGAAGATCGCGGTCACCGCATCCGGGCTGTTCGGATCGATCTCCGGCAGTGCAGTGTCCAACGTGCTGTCGACCGGCGTTATCACGATCCCGCTCATGCGCGAATCCGGATATTCGGCCGAATCCGCAGGCGCCATCGAAGCGGTCGCCTCGACGGGCGGCCAGCTGATGCCGCCATTGATGGGCGCCTCCGCCTTCGTCATGGCGGAATTTCTGGAAATTCCCTATGCCGATGTCGTGCTCGCGGCCCTGGTGCCGGCGGTCCTCTATTATTTCGCCCTGTTTGTTGTCGCGGACCTGGAAGCCGCCCGGACCGGTATCACCAAGATCGACCGCGGCGCATTGCCCGCCGCCGGCAAGGTTTTGCGCGCAGGCTGGTTCTTTCCGCTGCCCTTCGGGTTTCTGATCTATGCGCTGTTCGTCCTGAACCTTCGTCCGGAAACGGCGGCGCTCTATTCCGCGCTGGTGCTGCTGATCTGCGCCGCGATCTTCGGGTATGAAGGAAAACGCATATCGCCGTCAGGGCTCCTGGGAGCATTGCGCGATACGGGCCTGGCCGCGGTCGAGCTGATCCTTATTGTCGCGGCGGCGGGTCTCGTTATCGGCGTGCTGAACCTGTCCGGGCTCAGCTTCGGGCTTACCCTGTCTCTGGTCCAGCTCGGCGGGGGGAACCTGTTTGTCCTGCTCGGTCTCGCTGCCGTGATCTGTATCGTGCTCGGGATGGGAATGCCGACCCTGGGGGTCTATGTGCTGGTGGCTGCGCTGGTCGCCCCGGCGCTGGTCGAAGTCGGCGTCGATATCGTCGCGGCGCATATGTTCGTGCTGTATTTCGGCATGATGTCGATGATTACCCCGCCGGTCGCCATCGCCGCCTTTGCCGCCGCAAGCCTGACCCGGGCCGATCCGATGCGCACGGGATATGCAGCGGTGAAATTCGGCTGGCTCGCCTATGTCATTCCGTTCCTGTTCGTGCTGTCGCCGACCCTGATCCTGAAGGGGGAGACCGGCGCGATCGTGCTCGCCGTGACGACGGCTCTGGTCGGCGTGTGGCTGGTATCCGTCGCCGTCGCCGGCTACGCCACACGGCCCCTCAACGGGGTCATGCGGCTCGCGTTCGCCGTCTGCGGACTGGCGGCGCTGATGCCGGCCGGGGCGTTTTCGGGCGGGCATTGGGTCGATATTGCCGGCGTCGGGGCCGGGGTGGCGCTCACGGTGCGGGAATGGTTTGCCGTCCGGTCCCGGAACACGTCTGCCGCGGCGGAATAAGACTGCCGTCGACCGCTAGTTCACGTTTTCGTACATTTCGAGGCCCTCGATCTCGTCGGGGTTCTCGGCGCGGGCGCGCAGTTCGATCACGTTCCGGTCGGGGTCGCGCACGAACAGCGATACATGACCGTCGCTGCCGAACATCACCGGGCCCTGGGTAATGGCGACGCCGTTTTCCTTGAGCACATGCATGGTGTCCACGATGGACGACACCCGCAGCGCCAGATGGGTGATGCCGGCATATTTGGTATCTGCGTCCATCAGGATATTGCTGCCGTCGTGTTCCTTCGCCGCATTCACGATCAGGTTGATCTCCACGTCCTGCGGGTTGCGGATGATGATGACCGGGTCGAAATCGACCTTCGTCAGCAATTCGAATCCCAGCATTTCATAGAACGCGATCGCCCGGTCCGGGTCGGCGACGCGGATGCCGGTATGGTCCACCCGTTCGACGTTGATTGTGGCGCCCATGGAAATGTCCCCTGCTATTTGACGTGAACTAGGCCGCAACCTCGATCGGGGCAAGCGGCGTGCGGCCGCGCATCAGGTCGGCCGCGCGTTCGGCAAAGGCGATCGTCGGCGCGTTGATATTGCCGCCCAGCATGTCCGGGAAGACCGACGCATCGACAACCCGCAGGTTTTCGGCGCCGCGCACCCTGAATTCGGGATCGACCACGGCCATGTCGTCGCTGTCCGGCCCCATCTTGCATGTGCCGAGCGGGTGGTGGACGGTCCACGCCGTGCGCTTGATGAATGCGTCGAGGGATTCGTCCCTCGGCTGGATTTCCGGGCCGCGGAATCCGTCCAGCGCTTTCTGGCCGGCGATTTCCTTGACGATGGCGATGCCGTCTTTCAGGGTTTTCCAGTCGGCCGGGTCGGACAGGAAATTCTGGTGGATCTTCGCGTGATCCGCCGGGTTGGCGGAGGCGAGCTTCAGTTCGCCCCGGCTTTTCGGGTGCAGCACCACGGGGCGGACCATAAAGGCGTCTTTCGGCTTCTTGCCGACCAACGGCATCCAGGGCTGCGATTCCGGCGGAATGAACCGCGCCAGCAATTGAATATCCGGCTGGGCCATGCCCTCCTGGGACGAGATATAGCCGGTCAGCGGTCCGGGCATTTCGGTCGCGAACCCGGTGCCGAACAGATAGGCCTG
>TARA_R110002126_G_scaffold195921_3_pt1 | contig 11113 bp, 4 predicted proteins | sample TARA_R110002126 | Tara Oceans TARA_R110002126 (sample SAMEA4397536) | marine metagenome | biome: Polar Biome; feature: [DCM] deep chlorophyll maximum layer (ENVO:01000326); material: water (ENVO:00002006), including particulate matter (ENVO:01000060) such as... | depth 30 m
CGCTACTGATGCACATAAATTAATTTCGATACCACATAGGGTTTCCGAATCAGAAGTGGGGATATACCCTACCGCCAATACGATTAGGGATAGTAAAAAAGACACCTACTTAGCGGAAGCCATAGTTGACGGGAAAATCGAAGGGAAATTCCCTAATTATGAGAACGTTATACCAACAGCAGAAGTAATAGAAGGGTCTTATGAATTTGACGTGTATCAACTGTATCAGTATACGAAAGCAGCGCTCAACTATAGCAATAAAACTACTCACCAAATAAAATTCAAGGTTTCTAAAGATTCGGAAATAGGATTTAATGGGAGGCTTTTGCTAGGTATGCTGAAGGCGGCACTGCAAATGGGTAACGATAGGTTATACTTTCATTTTGCAGGAGCTTCTAAGGCGGGAATATTTACACCTAATAAGAATTATACAATATCTGATAGTCTTATATTTTTATTGATGCCAGTAATGATTCATGCTTCGGGCGATGGATATGGATCAGAAGATATGGATTTTAGTTTTTCACTGTCTGCGTATTTTGACTTCTCTAAAAATAAGATAATTAATAAAGATGGTAGTGTCGCTAAGTTTAAAATGAACTACGGTGAAGTGGAAATGTTTACAAAGCCATTATTAAGGCTAATTAAATCATCTATTTGGAAATCAAGCGTGTTAGCAATCTTAGACAATGTAAAAATAAAAGACGGAACACTCTCGCTAACTGACCTAGAATCGACCATAGAAATTAATAACATTGATTTACCAAATGGATTGTACAGAGAAGACAATAATTCATTTATGCAGTCGGAAGCGGATATGGACGATTATCCTAAAGCGGCAATACTTGGGGGTGATATTGTAGCTGACCTTACAATGGATGCGGAGTATTTAAAATGGGCTATAGATACAACCTCTTCTTTTGTAGGGAACGATGACCTTAGACCTGTTATGATGGGAGTGTCAATTAAAAAAGATGATAGTGGGGAAGTGATATTTGCAGCCACTAACGCGCACTATTTAGTTAGGATTGACGCGGAAGAGCATATCTCGTCCGTGATGGATAAATCTTTTGAAATCATCTTGCCTCACAAAGCACTAAAACAATTTCTTCAATTTGCTGACACGGGACATATAACCCTCAAGTCGGACGGAGTTATTACAGTATTTGAGTCGGCTTTAGGAAGGTTAACCACGCGAAATATAGACGGTAAATATCCAAATTATGACGCGGTTATACCTAGAACGTTTATTAATAGATACACGGTAAACTTGGATGATCTTAAAAAATGTGTGACATCAAAAGAGTCCGCAGAGTTATATAAGAAGATAAAGGGTAATGGCAACACTTCAATGTTGTCAGCGGTATATTCAAATGAAAAGTTGGAGATGTCTGTTATTGAGACAAATAGTTCAGAACACATAGAATCTCCTAGCCACTTATGCTCTATATCAGCAAATCATGACGAGGGAACATTTATTACTCCTGAAACGATAATGCTCTTAATGCCGATGATGAATGACGATAACGCTGCGTTTTTTAATGCCTCGCCTAGCTTAACTAAAGAGGTTCTTAACAATCTTTCAGGTGACGATATAAATCTATACGCATTAGAAAAAGGAAAAGGATACGGTTTCTTTGGAGCGGAATTTGAATATAAAAACAAGTCTAAAAAACTAAATGTAAAAAAGAAGAAGGCAGTAACTCCTATTGAAATTGACTCTTCAAAAACACCCTTGAAGAATAACTCGGACGACACGGATGAATTAAACCAATTAATTAGAGCGTTAAAGGCACAGATTAAACAGGTTAAGTCAACAATAGAAAAAAAGGAGTTAAGTCAGTTAGTTAGAGGCTTAACAGAATATTCAGATATTGATAGTGAAAAAAGTGTTGATGTTGAATTTGATGCTATAAAACAATCAAAATTTAATACGTTGAATGTCAATATTGAAACAATTGTTAATGACTGGGGTGATATACAAAATATTAAAAATGATAATATTGAAACTATCAAATATTTTATTAATAATCCAACTAAATTAAAATCAGAATGTTTATCATACGATAAAAAAGGGCTTGCTGATGGTTATCATAGATTGATAGCTATGAAAATAATTGGATTAGACAAATTCTGTTATAAATATGAGGATGAATATAGTGGTGATTAATGTGCGATGGTAAAATTCTTTTTGTTTTTCATCACAACACTAAAATTTAAAACTATGAAAAGAATTAAGCAATGTTATTTATACCGTGTTGATGATGAAAACAGCACTAACAGAATTGATTGAGTGGATGGAAGGCAGAGCAATCACTCACGAATCAGTCAGACAGAAAGCAACCGAACTACTCGAAAAGGAAAAGACATACGAAGAACTAGAAAAAAAGGAGTTAAGTCAGTTAGTTAGAGGCTTAACAGCAATGATATAGAATATTTACTTTTTAAAATAGAAATTATGGATTTTGGAGATATATTGGGGAGTTTTGACCCTTTCGATGAAGAAAAAGAAATTACAAGCGAAAACGTTTCCGAAACGATGCGGATAGGCACGGAAATGCTTGATCAGAATCTACTTCCCGCGCTCAAAAAAGTAAAATGGCTAAAAAAATGGCTAAAGGGTTACGAGACATTTAACCTAGAAGAGTTGGGGTGGAGATTTAATTTTGGTACTTCAAAACAATGGGCGGGACTATGTTCTTCTCGAACATCAAAACACGCTAAATCAAGCAAGCAAAACATATATGTAAGCATTGATTTTGTTGAGCATGACCTTAACTGGATGCAAAACATGAAGGATACTATTTTACATGAAATGGCTCACGCTGTAATTCAAGAATTAATAATTAATGTGGTAGGTTTTAGGCTTGCTCACCTAGCTTATGATGACCAACACCAAATGACGCAAGGGCATGGTATATTATGGAGCGAGGTATGCTCAAGAATATCAGGCAAACACTGCCCCGTATTCTATAAAAACTCAGACATGAAACCATCATTTAAGGATTGGAAAGCGGAGTGCTTTCTTTGTGACACTACTCAATATGCTGATAGAAAATTAGATGTACCAACATCTTGTCTAAAATGTGGAACAGAGATGATTATAGAAAAGAACTGATTGATTATTATATTTTGTGAGATGATTATGATTATCTTTGGAAGATTAATTCGTTTAAGAAAAACTTTAGAATGGTAGAAGACAACTCGAAAAGTATTCAAAGAAAATATAACGCAGCATCAGTTCTATGTAATACGCTCGATACTGTAGTTCCCACCTCTATGAGTTTTGAACAAAAAAAGTTCAACGAAAAACTTATGGCAGCGGTAGGGGATGTAGATAAATTTGTCGCAGATAAGTTAAAGTACCCATCAGTAGATGTTTTGTGCGACTATTTTGGTAAAGAGCAAATTGACGCAATAGCTACTGCTATATATCAGCACGAAGTTACGGGAGATTCAATTATCGTAGCCGATCAAACGGGAGTTGGTAAAGGTCGTGTAGCTGCGGGCTTAATTAGATATAGTGTTCTCGGTCTTAAAAAGATACCTTTATTTTTCACAGAGAAGGAACACCTTATTTCGGACATATATAGAGACCTTGTGGATATTGGTTTTGATATGGGCGTTCCTAAAAGAAAAAAAACAAATTTATCTTTAAAATCAAAAGAATTAAGCAGAGAAGATGTTGTCGCGCTCATATTTAAAGACCTAAAAGATAAAGAAGAGCTTCGGGTGGACTTTGACTTTGATGAAAATATAAAAAGCATTCCCGTATTCTTGAAAAAAGAAGAAAATGAGGAAATTCTTGAGGAGGTAATTGAATTATACAATCAATACCTAATGGAGTTAGGCGGGGAAGATGATAAGGTAAGTTATGTGAAGAATGAGACTTACCGTGATGATTCGATAGCGGCAATTAAAAATGGAAGGGTAAAGTTAACCCCACTCTTACTAAATACAAATACAAAAGTTAAAGATAAGTACGGAAATATATTATACGAGCAAAAGGCGAAAGAACTAAAAGATATATTTGAATCACAGAAAATACCATCCGAATATAGAATTATTGCGACTACCTATTCTCAAATACAGAGACCATACAGTGAGGGGAAGCTAACCCCTAAAGTAAAGCTTCTTGCTAGATATGCAATTGGAGCAGTGCTAATACTAGATGAATCTCATAACGCAAGCGGATCAATTGCAGCAGACGGTAAGAGAAGCAATACAGCAGAAATCATGTTCGGATTCATTAAAAATTCTGCAATGACAACATTTTTGTCAGCTACATTCGCAAAGAGACCTAACAATATGCCTTTATACGCATTGACTACAGCTATTAAAGAGGCAGGGCTTTCAGAAACAACTCTTATTCATGCATTTGAGCATGGAGGGAATGCCCTTCAAGAGGCTACTAGCGCAGAATTGGTTCGTAATGGTGAATTATTAAGACGGGAAAAAGCTATCACAGGAAACACGCAATACAAAAAAACTGAAGAAGGGTCTGAGACGGGTCTTAATCAAATAGAAAAGCTAAATAAGGTAGCAAATCTATTTAAGACGGTGGGCGAGTTTGAGGCAAACATTAGGGAGGCAGTTTCTAAGGAGAAACGAAGACTTAGTATTGATAAAAAAAAGATTAAATTCGCGGGCGGAACTAAAAGACACGCATTCCTTTTATTTAACTTCTTCATTATAGGAATAAAAGTTAGACAAACTGCCGACCAAGCGATAAAAGACCTAAAAGAAGGTAAAAAGCCAATTATTGCAATTGGCAACACAATGGAGAGTGCATTTGATAAAATGCAAAAGACATATAGTTTATTTTCAAATTCATCAGACGTTTACAAAACAGGGGATTCAGTTCCTAATGATTTTAAGATGTATTGTGCATATCTATTGAAGTCTACATTCAGGCTAAAGTTAGCCAGTGAAATCGTTAACGATAAAGGAGTATCAACCACTTTGTTTGAAACATTCGACATATCTACTAAAAGGGGTCTTGAAGAATGTAATAGTGCAATGGGGGCGGCAACAGAAGGTGCGGCTTCTGATTTCGCAACAACTATAGTCGAAGAGATGCGGGATGAGTATGAAGTTTTGAGCAAGCTCATAATGTCAGTTACTACAGGTATACCAATTTCTCCAATTGACATGATCATTGATAGGATTGAAGATGAAGGGTTTTCAATCGCAGAGATTACAGGTAGAAAACGAAAGATAGCTATTATTAAGAATGGCAACTCAGTCGAGTACGTTATTGTGGATAGAGTTGTAAGAAAGACGACAGATGTTATTCTTGAATACAATCAAAATAAGATTGACGCACTGTTGATAAACCAATCTGCCGCAGCAGGTCTTTCAATGCATGCAATAACAAACGATGTAGTAACAAAGTACACAGAAGTACCACCTATTAGCCTTGAGCCAAGAGACGAGGTTAAGAGGCGAAGCATGATTATCACACAGATGGAGCTTGATATTAATAAAGAGGTTCAGAAGATTGGTCGTATAAACAGAACAGGACAATTGTATCCTCCTGAATACACATATCTAGTCAGCGCTATACCTTCTGAGGCTAGGCTATCATCTATGATGGAGAAAAAGCTGCGTAGCTTATCCGCAAACGTATCTGCTCACCAAGAGCAGTTTGCTTACCAATTCACATCTGATGACTTTTTTAGTGCGTTAGCGGTAGACCCTTGTAATAGGACTCTAAAAGCTATGGACGCAACAAGTCTAGCGGGGAAGAGTCGCGTAGTGTCGAATAAAGCAGAGATATATCAACTCACAAAGCAGTTGTATTTCATGGATTATGGGACGCAAAGAGATTTTTACACAATTTTCTCTCAGGAGCTTTCGGATACGATTTCTTCTTTAAAAAGCCAAGGTCTATATACGGGTGTAATGGAGAATAAGGACTATTACGCAAAATCACTTGGGGTTTATCCATTTTTCATAGGAAACAATGAAGCAAGAACATCATTTGGAAGACATGTGTTTATTGATAAATCCGAAGTTAAGGTTGTTGATCAAAAGAACATAGGGCAATTCGTTGAGGATAAAGTAAAAAGCAACTTCTCTATAACGCTTAAAGGCAGCACAGACACCTACTCATACCCTACGCATAAGGAATATGCAAAAAAGTCTAATGAATTTTTAGATAAATATGACGAGTTATATGTGGAAGCTAACAAGGGGCAAATAAAAGAAGGGGAAGCATCAATAGCTTCACTCAAGAAGCAGATCAAAGAATATGAAGTTGAACTTAAAAAGTTTGGGCTGCTCGATGAAGCTATGAAAATTAAAGAGCGAATAGTTGAGCTTAAAAATAAAAACTCCGAGGTAGCAGAAGCGATAACGGAAATGGCTACATCAGGAAACCCTGATGACATGAATAAGATTCAAGAAAAAATGGTTGAGGTTCAAGCCATAAAAAAAGAGCTTGGAGAGCTAACAGAGACTATTGAAAAACCTAAATATAAAGAGGCTTATGACAATAGATATGAGTACGACAATATAAACCGAAACAAAAGAGATGACTTATATCAGATAGAACAAATCGAAAAAAAAATCGAGTCTCGCACGGAGAGTGTTGTTCAGAAAATAAAGGTTATAGCCTTGATTAAGGAGTATATTGGGAAGATTGGAAACATTTTCAATTACACAGTATACGAAGAGACCTATGACTATGATAGTGATGTTGAAGAGTATAGATATGATTATACGAAGGTAAGCGATGAAAGTGTAGTTCTTTGCGGAGTTAATTGGGTAGCGCATAAAGATGTTGAAAGAGTTTCGGATTTTGGGGGCGATATAACTCTAGGTAAGATTACCCTTAAACTAGCAAAAGTTGTAGGTGATACTACTACAAATCTTTTTGCTTTTCTGAATCCAATAAAAGAAGATGAAGCGGCAAGCGGAAAGAAAAACAGAATAGAGTTTGTGGACACGAATAAAAAATATGATGCCCTCGATGGATATGTTGGCGGACATAAAATAAGTGTATGGAATAAAATTGTATCCGATATGGATACATCAAGGATAGAGCAGCGTTACTTTCTAACAGGAAGTCTTCTTAAAGGATATGTTGCTGCATCCCAAAATGGATATTCAGGAAATATAATTAAGTACAACACAATTGAGAATAAAGTCCGTATTGCAATTGAAATTTCAGAACAGGCTAAAAAAGCTTTAGAAACTAGGTATGACGAAGATAACAGTCTTTCGTACCCTATCTTCTTTGATTCTAACCCTGAAAACACAAAGTTATTCATAAAAGATTACTTGTGGATGGCGTATAACGCTAAACAAGGAGAAGACGAAAGTAGAAATAATATTAATGGTAAAAAAGGCGTACTATCTAATGACGGAAAAATTTCTTTTGAAATTGCAGATGCAGGAGCTAGTAGGCTTACTGTGTCTTTTTCTCAAGAAGACGTTGATGGTATTTATGCTAATATTGATGAGAATAAACTGGAATCATCGCTTGAAGATTTCCTGAAAACGGTAGACGCTACCCTTGCTTTCTCACACTCAACAACAGCAAATAAGTTTATCACGCTAATAAAAATGGTAGCCGAATCTAAAGGCATATCAATGAGCAGTGTTGAGGCTAAAAAAGATAGAGAGGCGCAAGCTGAAATGAAAGAGGAGTTTATATCTAGCGATAGTTTATCTAGTAATACTTCGATAACAAGTAGGGTTCAACCTTATATTGATTTTTTCCCAACAAACATTGTTAAATTTGAAGAGAAAGCAGCCGAAACAAGAGGGTATACATCGTTGATTTATGATTTTAAGTACTCAATAAAGATGCCTTTTGAGTTGTTTAATGCGATCCTAGAGTTTTTCTCTGAAAAAAGAATGAACCTCATGATGTGTACATCAAGCGCATGGTATGAAGCGTCAGATGCTAACTTCATTATGGAGCAGTTTGATGACGATATTCAAACACCTGAAGAGGTTGATGGTGGAGAATCTACAGAGTTTGTGTCTCCATTAACCGAGGAGGTTCAAGAGAAGGTAGACACATTAATAAATGACCTTATGATAAGTGTTTCAGAGGGTATAACTGAATTAGTATAGCTATGAGCGAAAAAGAAAATGGAATTGAAGCCCCTGAAGCTAACGTACTCACGATAGAACTTGCCGATATAAAAGCTAACGAGCAGTTGTCGAGAGTTGACTATATTATGCTTTCCGATGAAGACAGTAAAAATCTTCAAAACTTAACTAAGTATATTAAAGAGGCAGGCATAGAAGAAGAGATAAATTTCTCTGATGAACGACTAATTAAGATTTGGTACGCATTAAACACGAAGTCTCCAAATCCAATATTTCCATTGCTAGGTGACAAAGTTGATGATTGGATTCTTTTACAAGAATACATGAGAAGCTTTACTCCTGCTGACGAGAATTATAGTACTCTACTTACAGTACTTCAATACTCACTTGTTAAGCATTGGGGAGGGAGTTCTATTTTTGAAAACAATGTAGAGTTAAGCGATAGTGATATATTAGCTTACCAAACGGCAGTAGCCGTTATCCACGGAACTTCAACTTGGGATAGACTACCTGAATGGTACAAGGAATACTTGAATGAAGATTCTCCCGAAATACACTTGACAGCTTCCGAGAAGAAACTTAAAGAATTGTACGAACTACTAAAAGCTGCATAAGATGGAGTCTAACAATAATAGCATTGCGTATTATCCAACACAAGACGAGGACAAATCGTGGATTGTACTTGGACAAAAATCAGGCGAGCCACCAATTGTTGCTCATAAAGGTTCATTTGAAACAAAGAAGGAAGCGGAAGTTATTGCAAAGAAATTAAGAAGTGTAACTATGGAACAAAAGCTTAAAGGAGGTGGGCGTATAGACTTGTCTGAATTTGAAACAGATAACCCTAAGTTATTTCAATGCCTACATTCAGTAAGAGAATTTGTAGCCAATAACTCTACGGTAACAGATTCTTATGTTGACCGACACAACGGAAATTACTTAGTTCATTTTAAAGATGCACACCCGTATCTTGAGGGGTTGGTAAAACCTACACTTACATCTATGACTTATTGTGAGCCGTATATGCACTTAGAAAAAGTAGAGGTAGCCAAAAACCACATAAAAGTTCCTTTAAAAGACTTCTCTTCCTACGCAGAGGGTGAAGGTGTAAGAAAGAAAGGAGATGTTGATGCAAAAGATGAGACCGAATATTCTTGCGATAATGAATCTTGTAGAAAATACTATTATGGAGAATATAATAGTGGTTATTGTAGTGCTGAATGTAAAAATTCCTACGAAGATGGTGGTCAAACACATACAATGCCTGATGGTTCAACAATGCTAAATTCAGAGCATTACGCTAAAGGTGGTTCTATGGCAGAGGGTGGAGAGATTGAGGCTGATTTAAAGTCAATAAAAAATAAATATCCAAATGCCAAAGTGAGTTATTATTTTGCAAAAAACAATAATGGTAAATCTTATGTGGTAACTGCAAAAGAAAAAGGTAAAATAGTTTATAGTTCTTACAAACAACCCTACGCAGACGGTGGAGGTGTAGGGATAGACGGTATGAATAACTCCGAAATGTTCAGGTGTTTTACTGCCTTAGAAGATGATTTAAGAAAGAGTGAATTTGCTATTGAGGATAAAATCATAGATAGTCAAAGAAATTTAGTTGTTTATTTCAGAAGTAGCGGTGACTTTAGTGATGTTGAAAAACATAAACTTGAAAAGTTTTTAAGTAAGTATACAGACGAAAGAGTTAAGCCTGATTTCTGTAAGGTTTTTAAACGATTTGAAATCAAAGGGCATCAAATATTATCATACACTAAAACTGATATTTACGCAGAGGGTGGAGAAATAGGGTTTACTTTTAGATATGAGCCATACAATATGTATGCTCCAAAGGAAAGAGGATTTACAACTCCACCAAACATAGATGTTATTGATATTGGAGTTGAAGCAAAAAACGAAGATTTAGCACTAAAAAAAGCAAATAAAATATTATTAAAAGATTATCCGAACTTAAAGGAAAGTGGTGTAATTCTTAACTCTCATTTAAGACATAGAACAGATAGAGATTCAACTACGTTCGCAGATGGTGGTTCTATGGCAAGAGGTGGAGAGATAAAAGTTGGGGATGAAGTAGGATTGCGATTTGATTCTGAATATCATAAAGACAATCTCGACAACTTTATTGTAGAAAAAATTGAAAACGACACATATTCTGTTAGAGGAAAGAAAAACGACAATACTTATAGCGTTCCAAGAGAAGAAATTATTGTATATCGTAGCGGTTCTACCTATCAAGGTGGGGGAGAGATAAAAAAAAGAAAGGGAATTAAATCTGATGTTTTTTATGTTAGCAATAGTGATGAACGTAGCATTGAATTAAAGCCTTACAATAACAATTTAGTAGATAAAATCTATGTTTATTCCAATTCGGTAGTTTTTTATAAAAATGGAAATCCGATAGATAGAATACTAAATATTAGTATGGATTCTAATGAAGAATTGGCAACCGATATTGAAAATAGACTATCTACCTTTGCTAAAGGCGGTTCTACCTATCAAGGTGGGGGAGAGATACTAATTGTTAAAACCAAAAAAGGTTTAAAAACAATGAAAGACTTTGAAGATTTTTCCAAAGATGAAATAAAAGAATGGGGAACTGAAAGAGGATGGAAGTATAATGCCAAAGGAGAAAAGTTAGGTGGTCAAGCACTTAAATTAGATGAATTTTTTGTCAAAGCACGAAGCAGATATAATACTAAATTACCTTTATCTACCTACGCAGAGGGTGGGCAAATATTATCTTTTTCATTTAATACGGATAATGTAAGCCAAAAAGAAATAGTAGAAATAGTAGAAAATTATACTAAAGATTGGAGAACAAGTGGCGATATTTCTAATGTAAATATGTTTGTTACACTTCCAAAATCAAAAGCGAATGAATTAGCGTTGGATTTAAAAGGGGAAGATGTTTACGATATAGAAAGAAAGGAAAGTAGATACTCTAAAGGTGGCTCTACCTACGAAGATGGTGGAGAAATAGGTGAAATTGAATCAATCGAAAAATATTTTGACAAGGCTAAATCACGGTCTGACA
>TARA_R110002126_G_scaffold101167_2_pt1 | contig 11107 bp, 13 predicted proteins | sample TARA_R110002126 | Tara Oceans TARA_R110002126 (sample SAMEA4397536) | marine metagenome | biome: Polar Biome; feature: [DCM] deep chlorophyll maximum layer (ENVO:01000326); material: water (ENVO:00002006), including particulate matter (ENVO:01000060) such as... | depth 30 m
TGGATATCGTGACCCTGCCGGACCTGCCGACGACGTTGGACGCAGCGGTCGGCAGCTACCCGCTGTGCAACTTCTTCTGCTCGAACTTCCTGATCCTTCAGGGTGGTCCGACGCCGAGCTACCTGCAACTCATCTGCCAGACGGTCGTCGTCGAGGCGTTCGACTTCCAACTGGCCTGCACGCCCGCCGTCGATTCGATCGTCGGCAGCCCCGTGACGTTGATCGAGAGTTCGCTGGGCGTGCGCAACGGCAGCGGTCTGCACATCGAAGCGACAGGTGGACCTCCCGGTGAATTCGGGTTCGTGATCACGTCCGCGTCGGGCGGCGCCCCCACTCCGGTCGCCCATGGCATCCTCTGCCTGGGTTGGCCGTGGAGCCGCTACACGCAACAGGTCGCGCTGCTGCACGGACTTCCGCGACTCGACTCGCACAGTCGCTTCGACGCAACTGGCCGTTTGCGCAACCAGGTCGGCACGTCCACGGTCGGTTCGGGATTCGACGTGCCGCTGGAGCTGCCGCTCTCGCCGTTGGGCCAGGTCATCACGCCCGGGGACACGTGCTACTTCCAGGTGTGCTACCGCGACCGCAACAGCCTGGGCGTCCCGACCATCAACTTCTCGGACCGCCTCGAGATCACGTTCCCGTGATCGCTGCGCGCATCCTCGTTTAGTCCGGGGTCAGCGCTTCGATCGCCGCGAGCAGGGCATCGAAATCGGCGCGATCGGCGGCCAAGGACGGGTCGTCCGAGCGTTGGAACTGGGGGCCGGGATGCACGAAGCGAATCGTGCCGGTGGCATCGATCAGGAACGAAGCGCTGGTTGCGCCGCGGTCCGCGTCGTTCAGCCAGAGGTCCCGCAGAATCGCCCACTCCGGGTCCACCGCTACCGGGCCGCCATATCCGAGGTCGAAGGCCGACTCGCGCGCCTCGGTGACGTCGACGGCGCGCGGCGGCTTCGGATGGAACACGGCCAGCGTCGCGAGGCCCTTGGACTCGAACTCACCACGCAGGCTCTCGATCGCGGGCAGCGAGACACGGCAGTGAGGACAATTCACCGTCCACCAGCGGATCAACAAGGCGCGGGCATCACCTGTGCCAACGGGCGGCGCGAGCACTTGGAACCATTCCGTGGGGAGAACCTCGCGAGCATCCTTGCCGACGAGGTCGCGGCCACCGCGGGACTCCGGAATACGGGGTGCGCCCAGGGCGTTCGGCGAGCCTGTGCCTGCGAAATCGGTTCCAGCGTCCTCGACCGAGGCAGGGCTGCCGGCGGGAACGGTCTCGGATGGGCTGCACGCGAGCACGCAGCCCAGAACGAGACCGCACGCGGCCGCCCACGTGGCGCCCTGCGATGGGCGCGGTCGTTTCGTCGATCGGATGTCCATGGTGTGCGTGATATCCTAGTCTGCGAATCGACTCAGGAGCGCAACTCCGGAAGCCTCCGGACCGATGCCGAGCCCTGGGACGCTCCCGACGCCAGCGCACGGACCTCCCCTCCTCACCCGCAAACGCCCCGAACCGCCCCATGAAGGCTCTCATCGATTCCGCGATCGGCCTGGTCCTCGCCGTGCTGATCTTCGTCGTGATCGAGCTCGTGCTCGGCGCGACCGGTATGGGCGACGCGCTCGAGAACACGAACTGGTCGCGCGGCTTCGACACGAACGCGCAGTACATGGTGCCGGACCCCGAGGTCGAGGGCGGCTGGCTCACGCACTTCCGGGACAAGGGTCGCAAGGAGCGCCCGATCGCCCCCAAGACCGAGGCGCGCCGCGTACTGCTGTTCGGTGGTTCCAACACGGCGGGCTTTCCGAACTGGCACCTGAAGAACCTGCTCGACGAGGCAGCGGGCAACGGGGACGAGTTCGCGGTCTACAACCTGGGGCGCGAAGGCTACGGCTCCGCCCGCGTGCGGATCGTGTTCGAGCAGGCGCTCGAGAATCTCGATCCCGACATCGTCATCATCTACGCGGGACACAACGAGTTCGTCGAGATGGGGTTCCAGATGGACCTCGAGGCCGCGGGCCTGTCGACCACGCAAACCAGGCTGCAAGCCGCGGCGCGCGACACGAATCTGTTCCGTGCTCTGGTCCGCGCGTACACGCCCGACCCCGCGGCCCGATCGGAAGGCGCAACGTCCCAGCGCCCCGAGGAGTGGGAGTGGGAGTACGAGAAGTTCAAGTCGATCACCTACGACCAGACGAAGGTTCAATTCGATCACTACGCCGACAACCTGCGCGGCATGTGTCGCAGCGCACGCGAACGCGGCGTCGACGTGATGATCTGCACGGTCGTCCACAACCGCATGGCGCCGCCGTTCAGCTCGACGCTTCCCAAGGACCTCTCGCCCGAACGGCGCACGCAGTACAGCGAGCACTTCGTCGCCGGCAACCGACTGCTGCCGGCCTTCCTGAAGCCGTTGCTGCCCGTTCGCGAGGACGAGCGGGTGCACCAGAAGGACTACCACAGCCGCGGCGCGTACGTTCCCGACCAGGCGGCCGTGCTGGAGAGCATGCGCCCCTCCCACGGCTACCTGGCCGACAAGCAAGCGATGCATCAGAAGCGGGACCAGTGGGATCCGCACGTGGTGGCGCACGACAAGGCCTTAGCCCGGTTCTGGGCGCGCGATATCGATGCCGTGCAACGTGCTGCCCTGGAACAAGCCGAGTCCGAGTACCGCGCCGCGCTCGCGATCGTGCCGGACCACCCGCGGGCGCTCTTCGAGTTGGCCCTCGTGTCCTACTTGCTCGAGCGCGACGACAGCACCGTCACGCAGATGCTCGAGGACGCCGCGCGCTTCGACCGCGCACCACGCAAGGCGACCTCGTACACGAACGAACTGGTCGCCCAGGTCGCCTCCGAGATCGAAGGCGTCCAGTTGGTCGACATCGACCGCGTCTTCCGCGAGTCGGAGGAGATGGAGATCGTCGGCTGGGAATGGATGGCCGACCACTGCCACGTGAACCGCGGCGGCGGCATGGTGGTGATGGAGCTGATGGCGGAAGCCCTGCTCGAGCACTGGCCCGCGACCCGCACCGAAGACGAGGACCACTGACATGTCTTGGTTGAAACGACATCCCCTGGTCTGGATCGTTGCGCTCGTCCTGGTCGCCGCCGCGGCGCTCTACATCTCGCGACTCGCGAAGGCTGAAGCCACGACGGGCGATACGCCGCTCGACTATCAACCGGTCGGTTGATCGGTCGCAGGCTCCCCCGGGGGAGTCCGATCCAAAGCCATCGAGGGGACCCCGTCCCCCGGATCGATCAGGCGGGCTCGGGGTCGAAGCCGTCCCGGTCGGACATGGCGTCGAGCGAACCCGGTCCAGGCAGGATCGGCACGTCGCTCTCGGCGTGCTCCGCCCACGGCTCGTGGAAGATGCCCGGCTGGCTGGCCAGGACTCGATCCGAGCACATCTGGCAGTTGCGGCCATCGGGCAGCGTGCTCATCACCGGGGGATCCCCCACGGCTCGAGCACATTCGAAACAGACGATCGGAGCAGGTTCCATCACCCTATGGATCGACTTGGGACCAGCGTGGCTTGAGGGAGACTGGCCTAGCTCGCTCCGCACTGGGGCAGAACCCGTCCCCAGGAGCCCCAGGGGCGGTATCCGCGAGCAGCGGAGGGCGTCCTGTCGCTCCAGGGCGGTCCTCGAAGGGATTCGCGGAGCGAGGTAGGCCAGCCTGGATTTGGGGGCCGGATCTGGCCGATGAGTTAGGATGGTGGCAGCCCGCGGGGAGCAAAAAGCGCCCTGGCGGGCTTCTCAAAGCCCTCAATCCGCACTAAACTAGTGCGCTTTCCAAGGTGCCGAACCGGTCCCTGGAAGGCCCCTCGACCCATGATCAAGCTCACGAAACGCACCGAATACGGGCTCATCGCCCTGATGCACCTCGCGGACAGCGAGGGCCGGGTCGTTCCGTCGCGCGAGATCGGGGAGCACTTCCACATCCCCCAACGTCTGCTCGCCGAGTCCTTGAAGGACCTGTGCCACGCCGACCTCGTGACCTCGACCCGCGGCGCGACCGGTGGCTATCAACTGGCACGCGAAGCCGCCGACATCACCTTGGGCGACGTCGTCACCGCACTCGAAGGCGCGCCGGCCGTCACCGGCTGCAACGACCTGGGCGCGGCACTTCGCGACGGTTCGTGCGACATCGAATCGGTCTGTCCCATCCGCTCTCCCCTCGAACGTGTGCGAGCCGGTATCTGGGCTCTGCTCGAGGGAACCTCCCTGCGCTCGCTCGCCGATCGCTCCCTGTCCCCCATCCAACTGCTGACCACAGCGACGACCAACGTGAGTCGAGCCGCGTCCTCCGCGACGCGCGCCTCCTGAACTCCTGTCGCTCCCACGTCCGTCGCAAACAAGTCATGAAGACTCCCATCTACCTCGACTACCAGGCCACCACGCCCGTGGACCCGCGCGTCTTCGAGGCCATGAGCCCCTACTTCACCGAAGTGTTCGGCAACGCGGCCAGCCGCAGCCACGCCTACGGTTGGAACGCCGAACAGGCCGTCGACATCGCGCGCGAGACGTGCGGCAAGTTGATCGGCGCGTCCGGCAAGGAGATCGTCTTCACGTCGGGTTCGACGGAAGCGATCAACCTGGCCATCAAGGGCGCCGTCGACATGTACGGCTCCAAGGGCAAGCACATCGTGACCAGCCTGGCCGAGCACAAGGCCGTGCTCGACACGTGCAAGCACCTCGAGAAGCAGGGCTGCGAGGTCACGTACCTGAAGCCCGATGGCACCGGTCGCCACAGCGCCGAACAGGTGGCCGCGGCCATCCGCGAGGACACGATCCTGGTCGCCATCATGTGGGCCAACAACGAGATCGGCACGATCAACCCGGTCGCCGAGATCGGCAAGGTCTGCAAGGAGCGCGGCGTGCTGTTCTTCTGCGACGGCACCCAGGCCGCCGGCAAGATCCCGGTCGACGTGCAGGAGGCCGGCATCGACCTGATGTGCGTCTCGGCGCACAAGCTGTACGGCCCCAAGGGCGTCGGCTTCCTCTACGTGCGTCGTAAGAACCCGCGCGTGCGCCTGGTCGCCCAGATGGACGGCGGTGGGCACGAGCGCGGCATGCGCTCCGGCACCCTGAACGTGCCCGGTATCGTCGGACTCGGCGTCGCGTGCAAGTTCGCGATGCAGGACCTCGACAAGGACATGGCCCACTCGATCGGCCTGCGCGAGCGCTTCGAGAAGCGCGTGTTCGCGGCGCTCGACCACGTCTACATCAACGGCGACAAGGACCACCGTCTGCCCGGTTGCTCGAACCTCTCCTTCGCTTACGTCGAAGGCGAGAGCTTGGTCATGGGCATCTCGGACCTGGCGGTCTCCTCCGGCTCGGCGTGCACGTCGGCCAGCCTCGAACCCAGCCACGTGCTGCAGTCGATGGACGTCGGCGACGAACTGGCCCACAGCTCGATCCGCTTCGGCTTCGGCCGATTCACGAACGAGGAAGAGGTCGACTTCGCCGCCGACCAAGTCATCGACGCGGTGCGCAAGCTCCGCGAGCTCTCCCCCCTCTACGAGATGGTCCAGGAAGGCATCGACCTTTCGACCATCGATTGGGCTGGTCACTGAGTCTATAGGTCGGCCACACAAGTGGCCGAGCCGGACCTCATGGGTCGACCACACAAGTGGCCGAGCCGCGACCACCCACCCTCTCACTCCTCCCAACCCTTTTCAGAAGCGAGTCGAATCATGGCCTACAGCGACAAGGTCCTCGACCATTACAACAACCCCCGCAACGTCGGCTCGATGGACAAGGCGTCCACCGAAGTCGGCACCGGCATCGTCGGCGCGCCCGAGTGTGGCGACGTCATGAAGCTCCAGATCCAGGTCGAAGGCGACACGATCGTCGACGCCAAGTTCAAGACGTTCGGTTGCGGCTCCGCGATCGCGTCCTCGTCCCTCGCCACCGAGTGGATCAAGGGCAAGACGCTGGACGAGGCCATGGCCATCTCGAACACCGAGATCGTCCAGGAGCTCTCGCTCCCGCCGGTCAAGATTCACTGCAGCGTGCTGGCCGAAGACGCCATCAAGGCTGCAGTCCAGGACTTCAAAGGCAAGAACGCCTGACCCTCCCATGGCTATCAGCATCTCCGAACGTGCGGTCGCAGAAGTGAACCGCATCATCGCCGACCAGAGTCTCCCGGATGCCACGTCTTTGCGCGTCGGCGTGAAAGGCGGCGGCTGCTCCGGCTTCTCGTACACCCTCGGCTTCGACGACAACATCAACGAGACCGACCAGATCAGCGAGGTCAAGGGCGTCAAGGTCGTGTGCGACCCCAAGTCCTTCCTCTACCTGAACGGCACCGAGGTCGACTTCGAAGAGAGCCTCATGGGCCGCGGCTTCAAGTTCACGAACCCGAACGCGAGCAAGAGCTGCGGCTGCGGCGAGTCGTTCAGCGTCTAGAACACTTCGACATGACGGCGTGTGCAAGTTGCGGCGCTGACCTGACGACCCCGTTGGGCTGTGAAGCCTGCGGGGTCCTCTTTCAGCTGGACGACGAGCCGAACCCTTTCGAGGTGTTCGGTCGTGAGCCCGCGTTCGCGCTGGATCAGAAGGCGCACAAGAAGCGCCTGTTGCAGCTGACGCGGCTGTGCCATCCGGATCATCACGGCGGCAGCGCCGCGACGCGCGCCGAGTCGCATACGGCGCTGTTGAACCACGCGTACGAGAAGCTCGCGGACGAGTTCCTGCGCGCGGACCTGTTGATCGCCCTGTTGGGCGGTCCGGCCGAGTCCGCCGATCGCCAGATGCCGCCCGAGTTCCTGCTCGAGGTCCTCGAGTGGAACGAGCACTTCGACGACGTCGAGGCCACGCCCACCGGTTCGCCGGAACGCGAGGCATTGACCTTGATGGCTGGCGACCTGAAACAACGCCGCGCGGCGGTGATCGGATCCGTCGGCGCAGGCCTGACTCCTCTCCCGCCCCACGGCGACCCCATCCTCTCCTCCCTGCGCCGCGAGCTGAACGCCGCGCGCTACCTGACCCGCGCCCTCTGGCGCATCCGCGAGCTGCGCGTCGCCTAGGCCGGCGCCTGAACCGTTATGGGCTACATCGAACTCGACGTCATCGACCAGCCGAAGCGCATCGTCGTGGGCATCGACCTGGGTACGACCAATTCCCTCGCCGCCGTGTTCGAGGACGACCGTCCGCGCGTGCTGCACCCCGAGGGTGACACCGGCATCGTCCCGTCCGTCGTCTACGTCCCCGCCGAGGGCCTGCCGATCGTCGGCGCCAACGGCAAGGCACACGCGGTCGACGACCCCAAGCACACGATCTTCAGCATCAAGCGTTTCATGGGCCGCGGCCTGTCGGACATCGAGGACGACCTCTCGACCTTGCCGTACGACGTGCGCGAGACCGAGCGCGGATTGGTCCAGATCGACCTGCACGGCAAGACGTGGACCCCGCAGCAGCTCTCGTCGCTGATCATCGGCGCGGTGCTCGAGAAGGTACGCGTCGCGACCGGCGGCGCCGAGGTCACCGGCGTCGTCATCACCGTGCCGGCCTACTTCGACGACGCCCAGCGTCATGCCACGCGCGACGCCGCCAAGCTGGCGGGCGTCGACGTGCTGCGCATCGTGAACGAGCCGACCGCGGCCAGCCTCGCCTACGGCCTGGACCAGAAGTCCGAGGGCACGGTCGCCGTGTTCGATCTGGGCGGCGGCACGTTCGACGTGTCCGTGCTCTCGATCGAGGACGGCGTGTTCCAGGTCCTCGCGACGAACGGCGACACGCACCTGGGAGGCGACGACATCGACCGCACGCTGGTCGACCTCGCGCGCACCGAACTGGCGGACCAGGTCCCGGCTGAGACCCTCACCGATCCGGCGTTCCTGCAGGCCGCGCGCCTCGCCGCCGAGCACTGCAAGATTGCGCTGTCCAAGGACCCCGAACACGAGATGCACCTGTCGCTGCCGGGCCTGAACTGGCGCCGCACGGTGACGCGCGCCGAGATGGAGTCGCTGGCGCGCCCCCTGATCGACCGCGCGCTGGCGTGCTGCAAGCGTGCGTTGGCCGACGCCGAGCTCGAAATCGCGGACATCGAGGAAGTCGTGCTGGTCGGAGGCTCGACGCGCATGCCTCTGGTGCGCAGCGCGGTGCAGGAGTTCTTCGGCCGCGAGCCGCACACCGGCTTGGATCCCGACGAGGTCGTCGCCCTGGGCGCTGCCATCCAGGCCCACGTCCTGACGGGCGGCACGCGCGACATCCTGTTGATGGACGTCACGCCGCTGTCGATGGGCATCGAGACGGTCGGCGGCGCGGTCGCCAAGATGATCGAGCGCAACTCGACGATCCCGTGCAGCCACAACGAGGGCTTCACGACTTATGCCGAGGGCCAAACCGGAATCAACTTCAACGTCGTCCAAGGCGAACGCGAGATGGCGGCCGACTGCCGTTCCCTCGGCAAGTTCGAACTGAAGGGCATCCCCCCCATGCCGGCCGGCATGCCGCGCGTCGCCGTGCGTTTCGCGTTGGATGCGGACGGCATGTTGACGGTAACGGCCAAGGAGGAATCGACGGGCGCCCTGGCCTCGATCGACATCCAACCGATGCACGGCCTGACCGACGAGGAGGTCGAGACGATGCTCTCGGCCGGCTTCGACCACGCCCAAGAAGACTTCGACCGCCGCCGCGTCGTCGACATGCGCACCGAGATCGGCACGATGATGGCCGCCGTCGAGAAGAACATGGACGCCGCCGAAGAGGCCCTCGATCAGGAGACGTTCGAGGACCTGCTGGCCGCGATGGCGTCCGGTCAAGCCGCGCAGAAGTCGGATGATTTGAAGACGGTTCAGGGTGCGCGCGACTTGCTGGAGTCTGCTTCGACGCCGCTGGCTGCGGTGCTGATGGATTCCGTTGTCAAGCAAGCCGTGTCGGGCAAGAAGCTCGACGAGGTCTAGTGACACCGACCAAGGACGTTGTTTCGAACGGGTCGGTGGCACGAGCCACGAATCACCGGACCTTCGTCGCGGCAAGACAGTCGTCGCGCGCAAACTTGGCGTACTCGTAATCGGGATCGAGCTCGATGGCCTTGTCGAACTGCTCGATGGCCAGTTTCAATCGACTTTCAGCTCGGAGAATGAGGCCGAGGTTGAAGTGCGCTTCGTCGACGGCCCCATTGCCGACGCGTATCGCCAAACGGTGTGCCTTCTTCGCTTCGGCGAATGCCCCCCGACGAGCTAGCAGGCTGCCCAGGTGGATCGCGGTTGTCGTGGAAGCCCGGTGCTCAAGGCTCTTGCGATACCACCGCTCCGCAAGCCCGAAGCGTCCTTGCTTGTCGTAGATACTTGCAAGCACGAGCCAGAAGTGCGGGATCGCCTTAGGTGGAGCGAGCCGAAGGGCCTCCCTGGCGGCCTTGTGGGCCTCCTCGTAGCGAGCTATCTCGCTGAGTTCGTCGGCTAGGTTGATCCAGGCTCCGACGTCCTCTGGCTCCAGCTGGGTGATCCGACGCAAGTACCGGATCGACGTGACGACGTGACCGGCATCTCTCGCAGCCCGATAGGCATCCCATGCGCTCTTCAATGATACCGACTCACCCATTCCATGAGGTACGACGCCGTCCGACTCTTCGCACGCAACGATGCCCTCGTTTCATCCCAAGGAACGACTTTGTACAGCTACACATACCGCTTGCACGGATCAGGACCGACCGAATTCACTCTCGAGGAATTCGTCGAGTTGATTGTCCATGACGAATGGCATGGGAGGGCCAATGTCCTGCACCTTGAATGTCGCGTTCCCGATGCTCACGAACTTGTCCCTGGCGAAGTGACTCCCTTTGCTCGGAAGGACGACGAAGCCAGTTCGGGGCAACGATCGACTCTCCGGCATCAGCTTGAGGTCTGGCAGCGGATGGAGGCGGCACCACCTCATCCTCCACATGGGGGGGCGGCGACTTCCGGTCCAACGCATGAGCTGGAAGATCGGGGCACGGCCACCTCGGTCGTCGTGGTATTGCGCGACCCGAAGGACCAGGTAGCGTCCGGAAGGCAGGCGGTACGCCAGGTGCTCGCCGATAGGCCATTCACACTCGAACCTGCGACGCTTGCGGATTCGCTTGGGCGCGGATTGAGGTCCGTGGAGGTATGCGGCGAGGTCCTGAAGAACGACCCGACGCCGCATCGCCCACTCGGGTTGATCGCTCCAACGGGAGAGGTCGGAACCCGATTCGATGATCGCCAGGGCCTCGTCACGGACCCGATCCTCCAGACGGCCGCACCGTTGTTGTGTTGCAGCGAGAGCCAACCAGAACACTGAGGCCTCGTCCTCGTCCTCGAGCGCTTCCCTCCACGTGGAGAGCAGCCGATCGGTGGCCTCCACACCGGACATACCGTCCCCAACGTGGTCGCGATACTCGTCACGGACGTCGGACGCCGTGTCGTCCGAGAAAATTGCAGGCCCCCAAGCTCCCATGACAAGAAGGGTAGCAACTCCAATACGCTGCCCAAGGCCCAATCCGGTGCTGTACGACTCATGACGATTGGTGGCTACACGTGGTTGCCACTTGTCCGGTCGGGTGTTGCAGCACACGAGGTCGCGAATGCCTCGATCTCGTCCCAAGCCTCAGCCGAACAGCTCTGCAACAACAAGTGCGGACCTTCGAGGAACACAGCGCGCTCCATTCCGGGTGCACCACCCTCCGCGCTCCACCTCCATCCCCTGAGCAGCTTATCGCGAGTCGCATGCATCCACAGGATGGGGACCTGCGTTTGCGCGCGGTCGCTTCGGACGTCGACAGTGGCAACCTCGATCAGGCGACTCGCGAACACTCTGTGATCGACCCTCTGAATCGTCCGGAGCACGAAGTCCGTCAGACTCTTCGATGCGCCACGTCGCAACAGCCTCCAGCGCACGAACAGTCGCGGCGGCCGTAGGCGAACCAGGAGCGATGCAAACGCCCGCACGATACGGGGCGGAAAGCCCGTGGGGTTGGACGCGAACGTCGCCGACAGAACGACACCGATAAGGCCCGGAGGCGGAGATGCAGCCAGTCGGATCGCGATCGGCCCCGAGAACGACTCGGCGACCACCAGATACTTGCGGGTGGCAGGTAGTTGATCCAGGACGAGGAGCGTGAGCTCTTCGTAGCTCATGACG
>TARA_R110002126_G_scaffold289460_1_pt1 | contig 11105 bp, 21 predicted proteins | sample TARA_R110002126 | Tara Oceans TARA_R110002126 (sample SAMEA4397536) | marine metagenome | biome: Polar Biome; feature: [DCM] deep chlorophyll maximum layer (ENVO:01000326); material: water (ENVO:00002006), including particulate matter (ENVO:01000060) such as... | depth 30 m
CGTCTGATAACCGAAAGGTAGGCCTTTATGGCCGTCTATTCGGTCCAACAAAAATACCTAACCGACAATTACGCGGTTGTTGTATTACTAACTAACGCCGACCCTTTAGAGGTTGGACAGTCGGTAACTATTGCAGGGGTTGACGCAACCTTTAACGGCACTTACACCGTTTTTGGGTTGCCCCAGTATTACTTTACGGGCGTAGATGACCAAGGCTTTTTTCATTACGACATAGAGGCACCTATTGCCAACCAAGTGTTGTTTGCTAAGACAGCCGACAACGTGGACATTGTGCCCGCTACTGGCACGGTCACTACTACCCCTACGTGCACTTGGGTTACAACCGACGCGCAAATTGAGGATTGGTTAGGAATAGGAACGGCTACCGCGGCAGACCAAACCTTTATTACCCAATGCAGAAATGCTGCAAACGAGTTTGCTTATAGGCGCAGGCGCGAAGCGGGCTACCGCAACGAAAGCCTTACAACGGTGCCAAACGCTTCGGTGCTACTCGGAACCATTGCTTATGCAGGTTTCTTATACCGTCAACGCGGCGCCGTAACAGACTTCGCAGGGTTTGACGGTTTAGCAGCTGGCGGAAGCATGGGCCTTAGCCCAATGATTAAACAACTATTAGGCATTGACCGCCCGGCAGTCGCCTAATGCCCGTTGCATACACCGACCTTTTTAATAACGCGCTCGACGATTTAACAACGACCCTGCAAGCCGTTACAGGCTTACAAGTAGTCAACGACCCTAGAAACCTTGTGCCACCATGCGCCTTTATTGACGCCCCAAGTTTTATTGCGTTTAACTACAACATTGTAAAAATTAGTTTTCCAGTCCGCCTCATAACCCTTGGACCGGGCAACCTTGACGCGCAACGGTCCCTAATGAACTTGGCAGCCAAAGTGTTGGGGGCAAACGTGGCAGTAGTTGACGGACGCCCAACCATTGCCGTTATCGGTGGAAGCGAACTAGCCGCCTATGATTTAACAATTGAAATGCAAGCCCAAACAAGTTAGGTGCCTATGTATATTATTAAAAGCCCCCGCATTGGTGTAGTTGGTACAGAATATGTGCCAAAACCCGGCATACAAGTTGCAGGCCTAATTTGGGGTGGCTTTATAGTTGAAGTCGCAGACGAAGCAACCGACGAAGTATCCACACCCGCACCAAAAAAAGGTGCTAAAAATAAGAAAGCAACGAAAGAGGATTAAACACCATGGCAACAAGCACTTACCTTTCCAACCCAGTCGTAACCGTTAACAGCGTTTCGTTAACCGACCAATGCACCGCGGCAACTTTTACGCACCGTTTTGACCAACTTGAAAATACGACTTTTGGAAAAACAAACCGCAGTTTCCAAGCCGGGTTGAATTTTTCCGAGGTCACGCTAACCCTTTACCAGTCTTACGCAGCGTCAGAAACCTACGCAACGTTGGCCGCGCTAGTTGGTACAACAACGACGGTTACGGTTGCAGATAGTGCCGGTGGTGACGTTTTCACGTTGACCGGGGCCTACCTAACCGAAATGCCTGTGATTAACGCAACCTTGGGCGAACTTTCAACAATTGACGTCACCTTTGTTGGTGGCGCCTACACCGTTGCATAAATAGCGCCGAATAATCGGCCCGACACGAAAGAGGCAAGCAATGCAATTAACCCTTCAAGTAACCAACCATGAAGGCACCCACCAAGTAAACACAAACCTTTTTACCATTGTGTTATGGGAACGTCGCTTTAAACGCAAAGCTGCCGACATGGCAAACGGTATCGGTGTTGAGGATTTGCTTTTCCTCGCTTACGAAGCAAGCAAGCAAGCCAAAATTATTGTGCCGTCAGAGTTTGACACCTACTGCAAACAAATTACCAATGTCGAGGTAATAGACCAAGAGGCCCAAAACCCTACCCAAGCGGCACCTACCGACGGCAACTAGCCGAACTGTTAGTTGCAACAGGGTGGGCGCCGCATTGGTACTCGGAAGTGTTTGACACGCAAGACTTATTGACGGTGGCTAAAGTGCTAGGGGAACAGAACAAAAGGTAACCGGCATGGCCCAACAGGTTTTACAAATACAAGGTATCCAAGAAGCCTTAGCCGACCTTAACAAAATAGACCCTTCCTACAGGCGCAAAATTACTAAAAGAATTAGTAACGCCGGGCAAAAAATGGTTGTTGAAGCCCGAAGTATGGTGGCCCATTACGACAACAGCAAAGGCAACGGTGCCCCGTTATCAGGCATGGTTCGAGGCAACCTAGTTAAAGGCCGTGAAACCTCATGGCGTACCGACCAAGTGCAAGCAGGCTACAAAATTAAGGTTGGTGTACGACCAAGCCGTGAGCGATATGTCAATTTTGACAAAGGCGGGTACACCCAACAAGTTGTTTTCGGTGCAAAGCCTTACCGCCTAATGGTTGTGCAATCCAACGACCCAGCAGGCGTAATCTACGACCATGCAGGCCGAAACAAAAGCAGCCTTTTTATTACGAACCTAAATACGCAAGAGGGTGGACAACCGCGCGTAATTGACAAAGCCGTAGAAAAGAACCGACCAGCAGTCGAGCAAGACGTGTTGCTAGTAATTGAGGACGTCATGCAAAGGACTAACCGAAACCTAAAAAGCAGGGTCCGCTAATGGCTATAAATATTCCAATTATTACCACTTTTGTTAATACAGGTATTCAAGCAGCTGACAAACAACTAAAAAAATTTGGTACAAGTTCAAAGTCTGTAGCAACCGCCGTTGGTAGTTTGAGCATTGCTTTTGGCACCGTTCAACAAGTCCTTGGGCCTGCAATTTCTGCCGCTTCAAACATGCAGGAAAGCATGTCAAAAGTAAACGTCATTTTTGGTAAAGGCGCCAAAGATGTAGAAAACTTTGCTTCGTCCGCCGCGCGGTCTATGGGCCAATCTAAGCAAGCCGTTTTAGACGCTGCCGGTGCTTTCGGAACCTTTGGAAAAGCAGCCGGGTTGGTTGGCCAAGATTTAGCCGTATTTAGCAACGACTTCACGCTTTTAGCGTCGGACCTTGCTTCGTTTAATAACACAAGCCCTGAGGAAGCCGTGCAAGCAATTGGTGCCGCGCTACGTGGCGAAGCCGAACCTTTGCGCCGTTTTGGTGTTTTGCTTAATGATGCCACCCTTAAACAAGAGGCTTTAACCCTTGGCATTTATGACGGCAAAGGCGCGCTTACCGCACAACAAAAGATTTTGGCCGCGCAGTCCGCTATTTACAAACAAACAGGCGACGCCCAAGGCGACTTTTTACGCACAAGCGACGGCTTAGCAAACAGCCAACGAACCTTGCGCGCAGAGTTTGCAAACGTCCAAGTGCAATTAGGCCAAAAGTTGTTGCCAGCAATGGAACAATTTACGCAGTCATTGTTGAGTATTACTGATTGGGTACGACGTAACCCCGAAACGTTTAGCAGACTTGCGAAAGGTTTTGAATTTGTCTTTAAAGCAATAGACCCATTAACACGGTCTATTCGAGGGTTTCTAGGTATTTTGCAAACGGTTTCAAGTGTTGTTGACGGCGCAGAAAAAGCAACCGGTGCTTGGAACGACAAACTAGGTGTTTCGTCAACGCAACAAATGCGAGCTGCCGACGCTGCAGGAATATTTAACCGAACGCTAAAGGAAAGCCAAGTAGAAACAGGCGGCGCAACTAAGGAAATAAGCAAACTTTACGACGTCATTAAAGACAAATTGACCGACGCTTTAAGCATCGCAAAGGACGAACTATCGAGCGCGCAGGAAGCCTTTAAAGATTTTGGCACCAATGTTGCCGACGGCATAAAAAATGCTTTTAGTTTTACCGACGCTAAGGACGCTGGCGACGAAACAGGGGCAGGCTTTTTAGCCGGACTATCGGACCAAGTTGCAGGGGTCAAACAGTACGCAACCAACGTGGACTTGTTGCTTACCCGTGGATTGTCACTAGACGCGCTACAAGCCGTTTTAGACGCAGGTGGACAGGCAGGGGCAGCGATTGCCGCCGAACTTGTTGCAGGCGGTCAGGAAGCCATTACAGGCCCTAACGGGGTTAACGCTTTGGTTGCAACCGTCCAAGGCATAGCCGACAAACTAGGCCTAGACAGCGCCAGCCGTTTCTATGACGCAGGCGTTGAACAAGGCAACGCAATGGTTGCTGGCCTTGAAAGCGTTTTAGCCAAATACAACAAAATACTTGCCAACCCAAACCTAAGCACCAAACGCCTACAAACCTTATTAGAGCAAGCCCAAACCGACATTGCCTTTACTCAAATAACGGCAGGCCAAGCGGTTGCTACGCCAGCACCTAGCGGGCCAAGCATTAAAAGCATTAGGGAAGCCCAAGAGGCCCGTGGCGGTGGGGCAGTAACCGTAAACGTTAATGGTGGCATGGCAACGAGCGCCGAAATTGGGCGCGTAGTAGCAGACAGCCTTAAAGCCTTTACCCGGCAAAACGGACCGCTTGAAGTACCCGTAGTTGGTTTCAGATAATGCCCGGAAGTGTCATTACCCAAGCCGGCAACTATTCGCTTTTAATAGAAACAGGCTTCGACGTTGGAAGTTTTGTACTTGACAGCGACATTAAAGGCTTATTAGACGGTGAATACGGTTTAGGGCCAACAACCGATTTTGCCAACGTCACCGAAAGCACCACACAAATAAGTATTAGGCGCGGGCGTCGCGACATTGGGGACCAATTCGCAGCTGGCACCATGACATTTACCATTAACGACGTGGACGGGATTTTTAACCCCTTCGACGAAAACGGGCCGTTTTACAACACCCCCGAAGCGTTGCCGGGTTTAGCCCCATTGCGCGCCGTTGAACTAATCCGCTACGACATTGCCAACAACCCCGAATACTTGTACCGCGGAAAAATTGTTAATTATGACTACAACTTTTCGTTAGACGGCCTTGACACCGTTACCGTTTATTGTTCGGACAATTTCTATTTGCTAAGCCAAACGTTTATGGACGAACTAAACGTTACGGTTCAAACATCAGGGCAACGCATAACAACCGTTTTAGACCTACCCGAAGTTGACTACCCAACGGGTGCAGCGCGTAACATTGACGCCGGCACCGTTGACCTTGGCCACGACGCCGCCTACACCGTGCCGGGCGGTACAAACGTTTTGGCATACCTTTTGCAAATAAACCAAACCGCCGAATTTGGCCGTTTTTTTGTGTCGCGTGAAGGGGTTTTGACCTTTACGCCAAGGGTGGGACAAACGCTTAGCGCGCCTGCAATTGACTTTATGGACGACGGAACAGGCGTACCGTACACAAACCTTGGCATTACCTTTGAGGCCGACAGCGTGACCAACAGGGCTTACGTTGAAAACCTTGGTGGGGTTAATGCCACCGCAGACGACCTTGCCAGCCAAGCCGCCTTTTTTGTGCAGACATACAGCATTACAAACAGTTTGCTAGACGACACCGAACTAGCAGCTGCCGCAACGTACCTTTTGAACGGCACCCCCGAAGCCCGCTACAACAGCGTAGAAACCGTATTTGGTGCCTTAACAAACGCCCAACGGGACAACGTGGCAACAATTGACATTTCGGACACCATCAGTATTCAACGCACGTTTGTTACTGGGTCGTCAACAACCACGTTGGCGCAGGAACTTTCGGTAGAGGGCGTGGAGCACACAATAACCCTTGACGGCCACCGGGTCGCTTTGTTTACTAGCCCAACAACTATCGTTTATGAGTTGATTTTAGATAACGCCACGTATGGCACACTTTCGACAACCAATGTTTTAGGATAGGGGACACTATGGCAACACCGACAACACTTCCAAGCACGTTTGTTGCGGGGGATATTCTTACCGCTGCACAAATGAACAATTTGCGAGGCGCGTTTCGCGTTTTGCAGGTTGTTTCGGCTTCGACGTCCACCCCCGTAACAAGTACGGTTACAACTTATGCAGACACAGGATTAACGGCGAGCATTACCCCGCAATCAAACACGTCTAAAGTGCTTGTAATAGCCACTTCGGCTACACCAGCAAAAACCGCAGGCGATAGTAACAACGTATTAAATTTAAGACTCATGCGCGGCGCAACAGTTTTAACAAGCCATTTGGACATGCTACGAACTAACACAGCAAGCATTAACTATGCCAGCGCCGACACAATTGTTTGGCTTGATAGTCCGGCAACAACAAGCGCAACTACCTATAAAGTGCAACTTGCTAACGGTGTAGCGGCGTCACTTGTTGCCGTCCAAACAGCAAATAGTGAAAGCAGCATTATTTTGATGGAAATTTCGGCATGACCCACCAAGAAATAATTGACCTACTATCCGCAAAGGGTTACGAAACCGGTTGGGCATTACTTGGCACCGACCTAACTATTTGGGAACATAAAGAGGAACCGCCAGCACCACTAAAACGCCCCGAATAATGCCATGGATACTCAAATTATGGTTGCTTGCGTCGGTGGTGGTTTCGCTGTATTGGTGGCACTCATTAGCAAAATCGGCAGCGACAACAAAAAAGACCATGGGCAAGTACACAACACACTTGGCCGAATAGAACAAAAAATTGACGGACACATAGAGGGGCACAGATGAAACAACAAATACAACTAATGGTTGCGTCATACAGCCGTTCAGTAGTTGGCGCCGTTGTAGCGGTTTATATGACCGGCGCAACCAACCCAACCGATTACCTTAAAGCCGGCATTGCCGCGCTAATCCCGCCTGTGTTGCGTTGGGCTAACCCTAAAGACAGCGCCTACGGCCTAAAAAAGTGATTGCAAAAGCCAAACCCGGTGTTGTGGGTGCGCGCGACTACATAGGTAACAGCGACGGCCCCGCAGCTGGCAAACGTGCCGGCACCGAGGAGTGGGTTAGGCAGGCTGTCAAGTACTCAAACGGCGCGTTGTGGAATAACGGCACATACGGTCAGCGCGACATTAAAGGCAAACCGGGCACATTGTCAGTACACGCCACGGGTCGAGCAATGGATTTGTCTTACCGCAAAATAGACACCAAAGGAATTAAAGAGGGTCGCGCGGTATCCAAAGTGTTTATTGACAAAGTGCTTGCCAACGCAAACGCTTTTGGCGTGCAAATGGTGATTGACTATTACAGCAAACCTTGGGGCGCGTCATGGCGTTGTGACCGTCAAGCATGGAAAGTGTACGAAACAAAAACCGTGTCAGGTGCACCCGGTGGCGATTGGTGGCATATAGAACTAAGCCCCGCTTTTGCCGACAGCCCTGAAGCCGTAAAAGCCATATTTGAAGCAACTTTTGGGGTATCCACAACCGCGTAACAATCGTTGGCTAGGGTTTTTGTACCGACGGAAAGCCCAACTTATGACAGAGCCGCAAACCTTTATTTACGAGTGCTACATAACAACCCTTGAAACGGGTCAGCAAGTTATGGTGCAACTATTCCGCGACGTTGAAACCTTCGATTGCTTACACGCACAACTGGCTTTTAAAACCCCTGCACACGGAACTTGGGGCAACCCCTACCAAATGGAAAGGCGCTAATTAATGGTTATGCACAAATTATTCACAGGCGTAATCGGGCTAATTACAGGTGTTTTAGTGTTGTTTAGTCCCGGTAATGCACAGGCCCCAACAACTACCTCACAAGTTGTAGTTGCCTACTTGCCACCAACTACTACAACAACCACAATGCCCGCATTGGTCACTACGTGCACGCAGGTTGCGACGCTTGCCCTTGCCGAGGGATTACCGCCTAGCGAACTAGAAACAGCCTTAAAAGTGGCTTTGCGCGAAAGCCGCTGCACAAGTGACGCAGTAAACCCAAACGACGTAAAAGGTGGGTCCCGTGGGATTTACCAAATTAACGGGGCTTGGTGCGTACCTAACGAATACTGGCCTATTGGTTGGCTACAGGCAAAAGGCATTGTTGAAACTTGCGAGGACCTATTCGACCCCACAACCAATACCCGCGCAATGGTTGCAATATGGCGTAACAGCGGTTGGCTACCATGGAATACAGCGAAGTAAAACAGTACATAGACCCCGACAATTCACTTAGTGAGGAAAGCCGAAAAATGTTAGACCCGACACAAAACGCTTTAGACCGACACCAAACGGTACTAAAAAACTTATTAGATGAAATTTGCAGGCCTGCACATATTCCGTACAAGCCAAAACACGCAGACCTAATTGCCCGGCTAAAACACTTGGCCGTTGACCTAGACCTAAGCGGACAACAAGCTGCATGGCAAACCGTTAGCGAAGCAATTGAAGCGCTTGGTGGGTGACGTGGCACAAATACGGTTAACACAAAACGAAATAAACTATGCGTATGCAGTCGCCCAATTGCGTATTGATTGGGCAGAAAATGCCGGCGCTAAACACAACTACGGTTTAACCCCACCGGACAGCCTTAAAGCAATGAAAGTTGGTTGCATTGGTGAAATGGCTTTAGCCAAATACTTACGCATAGATTGGGGACACACCCAATACAACAAACAGGCTTACGACGTTGGCGGTTACGAGGTTCGAAGCACGCTACGCGGTAACGGTTGTTTGTTAACCCATGAAAGCGACAAACCCGCAATTTACATACTTGCCACACTTGACCCTGTTGACCGTGTTATAGAGTTGCGCGGCTGGCAAACATTGTACGAAACATGGCACCCAACACGTTGGGCCGAGAATATGCCAGCGCCGTGTTTTATGACCCCACAAAGTTTGTTACACCCAATGGATACGTTGCCTAACGCAATATAAACCCGACAATGAAAGACAACCCGACAATGAAACCATGCAGAAAATGCGGCGTAATGACCTACGCCTACCAAGTAAGCAAAACGCAAAACCATTATTTGTATTTTCACCCCGGCACTTGTAAAAAGGATTGGCGCTAATGGCTTTTAACATTGACAACTACGTAGATGTTCCTACCCGTTTGGCTGAAGCAATGAAACGCTGGCCTAACCTTCGCATACAGGAAACAAGTGCCGAAGTAGTAACCATGCCCGACGGCTCGACGTTTTACCGTTGCACCGTGACCGTTTGGCGCGACGAAACCGACCAGTTACCAAGCATTGCGACAGCTGCCGAGCCTTACCCCGGCAAAACGCCTTACACGAAAAACAGTGAATTTATGGTTGGTATGACGTCGGCTTTGGGGCGCGCGTTGGGCTATATGGGTTGCGGTGTTAGCAAAGCGATTGCAAGCAAAAACGAAGTGCAAGCGCGACAGGACCAACCAACCGAAACAGACGCTCGACCCGTCAAGGCTTACCCTAAACAGGCCAGCCAAAAACAGGTGTATTTCATTAAGTCATTAGCAAAAGGTGCGGGGTTTGATGAAGCCGCGCTACACGATTACATTGCCGTAACGCTTAACAGCGACGCCGTGACGCTCGAAACGCTCAACCCGGAACAAGCCACGCAAATAATTGACGCGCTTAAAGGCTTGCCAAGTAGCAAGGCCGACTAATGGACTTCATAAAAGCGTTTGTTTGGTTCAATTTTCTTATTATTGGCGTGGGTGTAATCCTTACCCTTTGCGTGTCAATGTTTAACGACCCCCGAAAAGTTAACGGCCACAAGCGAGGTGCCAAAAAATGAACATACAACAACAAGTAGAACTACTGACCAGCATGGTTCGACTAATTGAGGAAATGCAACTCATGCAAGTTGACTACCTCGGTAAAGACAAAGTAGTGCAACATTTGCGTTGGTCAACCGAACATTTGTCTAACGACATTTGGGCGCGCACAATACACAAGGATTTCGGCACCGAATAATGCTCACAGTTGGCAGCCTCTTTAGCGGTATAGGAGGGCTTGACCTTGGCCTTGAACGAGCAGGCTTTAAAGTAGTTTGGCAATCAGAAATAGACCCGTACTGCAACAAAGTGTTAAAAAAACATTGGCCCGAGGTGCCTAACCATGGAAACATTAAAGACATTGACTGGTCAACAGTCGAGCGACCCAACGTTATTTGCGGTGGATACCCTTGCCAGCCATTTAGCACCGCAGGCAAACGACAAGGAACCGACGACCCCAGACACTTGTGGCCGTGGGTGCGAACCGCCATTAGCGAACTACGACCCGACTACGCAATCTTGGAGAATGTCCGAGGACACCTCACTATGGGGGGATTACAAGTCGTTGGAGAGCTTGCCGAAATCGGGTATGACGCGGAATGGCGCATTGTTTCAGCAGCCGGAGTGGGTGCGCCTCACAAACGCGACAGGGTTATCATTGTTGCCTACCCCTCGCAGCAGTTCAGCGATGGCGGAAGACTTGGATTCGGTGCGCGAACGATTGAACAACGGCAAGAAATACAAATCACGGCTGGAAGAAGCAGTAGCAATGTGGGGAACTCCAAGAGCAGCTCAGGGAGAGTCACGCAATCACACGATTTACAGCCGACCGTATGGAAAGCCACAGAACTTAGAGAATCAAATAGCGCAGCGCGAACCATCAGCGATTGGTGGCAAGTTGAACCCAGCGTGGGTCGAGTGGCTGATGGGATTCCCAATCGGGTGGACAGACTTAGAGGATTAGGTAACGCAGTAGTACCGCAGGTTGCAGAATACATAGGCCATTTGATTATGGCTGCACACAATAACTCATAGACCTAAACCATTTGCACGGTAGTTGGTAACACACGGAAACGTGGGTAGTGCGCTATGCCCGTAATCATGCGCGACGAAATGTTATGGGCCAATGGCGTGGCAGCGTGTAAACATAATCACGCGGTAGTAAGTGGGTACGGGTTAGGGCAATCCCGTGGGTGGGGCTTTAGTGCATTAGGCTTTACGTGGTGTAAGCATTGACATACACATAACAAACAATGCACAAAGGATTAGCCCGACATGATTAGTAAGCAACAACAACCAAGAGCAACGCGCGCAAGCGCGGCGCTAGCACAAGCCGCAGGCGCGTGAGCATGGCCACCAACCTAAACAGTCAAACACGAAACAAAACAGAATTTAAAAAGAACCGTGCTCGACTACTGGCCGACAACCCACCATGCCATTGGTGCGGCGTCAACATAGCAACCGAAGCCGACCACGTACAAAGCATTGTGGAAGGCGGAAGCAACGCGCTCGACAATCTCGTGCCGGCTTGCAAGCCATGCAATGCGCGACGC
>TARA_R110002126_G_scaffold684_11_pt1 | contig 11102 bp, 18 predicted proteins | sample TARA_R110002126 | Tara Oceans TARA_R110002126 (sample SAMEA4397536) | marine metagenome | biome: Polar Biome; feature: [DCM] deep chlorophyll maximum layer (ENVO:01000326); material: water (ENVO:00002006), including particulate matter (ENVO:01000060) such as... | depth 30 m
GTCAATAATCCAGAGAATGTCAACTCCGTCGACACTTTGTGGCTGAGTAAATGAATCAACCCAGATTTCACCATATTCGGTTTCGCCTGGTACTTCCACTTCAATATAAATAGGGACATCAATCTCGACAATTATTTCTTCGTAGACGGTTTCTCCGTTGCTGGATGTTACGATAGCATAATCAGGTTGTGAGCAGCCGGCTATTATTGCAGCTGATGCGAGTATCATATATCTTAGTAATTTATGTGCCATCCTTGTAGTAGGTAGAGGCAGGATCCGGAAAAAGTTGATGTTCCTTCACATTTTTTATTTTTCCAGTTCCATCGATGAAAATCCGATAATCATTTCTATCTTCTTTTGGTAGAACCTCCAAAATAACTGATTTTTTTCTCTCGGAAGAAAGAGACGGATATTTTGGATCAGGGAAAAGACAGAATAATACCCATTGATCAACCTCATATTTTCTCACTTATTCGGGACTCGATTTTGAAGCTTGAATAATCTGATATAAAACTGCGGGAGATAAATCAGCTCGGTCATAAATTTTGATTAGCCTCCAGTCGACGATACAACTAATCCTGAGTGCATACGCTATCCATTCACTGCAGTACCACTTTCCTTTTCTTTTTATGTGGAAAGGAAGAAACTGGGATAAAAACATCCCTACCCAATCGTAAGAACACCCTTTTGTCGATTCGTAAAATTCTAATATCACTAGTAACTGTTGTTCAGTAATATCGAGTTTTACCAATTCCCATTGTTTGGGATCCCATTCTTTTCTGGTTCTCATTGCGACTTTTGAAGTGAGCAGCGGGCTGATAGATATCCATGTCTCGTTATCTGGTAACACTAATTCTACGTGACTATATGGACTTTTTGTCCACCAACGAATGATTTTATTTTTCCAGCCACCGCTTCCTCTGTAGAAAGCCACATGTAATTCCATTGACAAATATCCTTAAGTATAAATACAAAACCTCTCATTATAATATAGCATATAATTTAGGTTAATCGTCAAAAATAGCCTACTTATTTCGGATGTGTTAAAAATAAATGAGGAGGGCTCATTGTGGATATCTTATTTTTAATAGTAGGCGTTTGTGCGTCTACTCTCGGTTATTTCTGTTATAGCCTTATAATGTTTCGAAAGGAAGAATCCTTAAGAATACAAAAATTAAATCTTAAAGTTCAATCTTTGCTTAATAAATCAGGCAAAGATTTTAAAGAAGATAGTATTTCTATGAAGTTGGCTAGAAGAGAAATGTCTAAACAAAAATTAGTTTATATTCCAGAAACTGGAAGGTATGAGAGAAGAAGGCAGATTAACTAAAAAGTTACTGATTCACCGCAGCCGCAAGTTCGTGTGGCCGCCGGCGCGTTAAACACAAGGCCGGACTTAAATAGGTCTTCTTCGTAATCAATTTCCATTCCGTTTAGAAACAGATAAGATTTGATGTCTATACAAATTTTGATACCGTTAAATTCGAACACTTTGTCCTTGTCATCGGGCTGCACCGCAAACTCATATTTATACATGTAACCAGAGCATCCTCCACCTTGGAGACCTATTCTAAGATAATGATCTGGAGTTTGACGTTTCGCTAAAAGCAATCTTATCTTATCTTGCGCGGGTTGAGTCATTGTTATCGACATTTATTTCTCCGGTGTGTAATAAGGATTTTCACCTGCTAAATGATCGGTGACGTCTTCAACTGTACCAAGATCTGGAAAGATTTCTCTAAAGTGCCTTTCAACCCCATGCATCATTGTTAATTTTGATGAAGCGCAGCCGTGGCAGCCGCCGCCCATCACTATTTTAAGTGAATTGTCATTTTCATCAAATTCGTGAATAGAAATAGAGCCTCCATGCATACTTAGCCCGGGGTTTATTTCCTCATCTATAATCTTTTGAATATCATTTTTATTCATTTGCTTCGCCTCGTTTTTTCTTCCAATCACCGATGGCGGCCTTAATGGCATCTTCGGCTAGAACAGAGCAGTGAATTTTGACCGGCGGTAACGAGAGTTCTTTCGCGATATCAGAGTTGGAGATGATTTCAGCTTCTTCAATGGTTTTACCCATAACCATCGTAGTGATCAAGGAACTGGAAGCGATTGCAGAGCCGCATCCAAAGGTCTTGAATTTTGCATCCTCGATGATGCCGTTGTCATTGATCTTGAGTTGTAGTTTCATTACGTCACCACAGGCGGGGGCGCCAACCATGCCGGTGCCTACATCTGGATCATTTCGATCGAGGCTACCCACATTGCGGGGGTTCTCCATGTGATCCATCACTTTTTCTGAATATGCCATAATGTTATATCTCCTATATTAAATAGTGCGCAGGTAGTCGAATAGGTGAGAAATGGTGGAGATGGCGGGAATCGAACCCGCGTCCAAAATAAGTCTAATTGTAGTCATTCACAAGTTTATTCAGTTTTAATCGCAAACTGAAAAGCTATCCGGTTATAATCTAAAGCTTACCGGTCTGTTGCATTAGATGGTTTTGATTTTTACAACTTGTCTGTTGTTTTGATTAGATTGGAAAGAAGGCTCTAATCAACCTCCCGATTAAGCCGCTAAGCGGACAGATTCGAAATTATTGTTATTAGCAATTATGTTTTGTATCTGCGTTTAAAGTCTGCTGGTACGTTTGACTACTTGCACTTTTCTTCTTTCTTACTCTGTCGAAACCTTTGCATCCCCTTTAGTTTTTTTATTTATCTTTTTGGTGATCATCCCAAGAGGAGTGCCACCGGCTCCATCGAGCCATATAATTATTTCTTTTTTCCCACCAATGTCTGATGGACCTGTAGAAACTCTTTTTGTCGCTTTCAAATATTTAATCACTTTCTTTGCTTTCTTAAGCGCTGCAGCTTCTGTTGTATGAGAACTGATTAGTTCTCCGCGGATGTGATGGCCGTCCCACTTATATACTTTCCACATTATGAATTTACTCCCGGGTGGATCTCTTGCTCACCACGTGCTAATTTACAGTTTAGTTTTTTTAAGCTTGTGCTAAAGATATTCATGATAGATATGGAACACCTTATTACTTTATTCCGGGAGTATTTATTCATTATTAAAAAAATCCTCCAATTCGTACTTCTTATATAAGCTGTTGAATTCAGCATATGAGATTCCTAAAAATCTGGAAGCATCCTTTTTTGATTTTGTCGTAGAGACAGCAAATTTCAACATTGCATCTTTAATAATATAACCCGATTTCTTCCAAATGTCAAGGCCATATAAGCGATTATTCAGGTTATTTGCTGATAATTCTAATTTAATTGCTAAAAGATCTTCAATCGTGAACGTGTTGATCGCTACAAGGGTTTCATCGTTGATGCGATTTTGGTCTTTGAACTTTTGGATCACGCTTTTATCGATACTAGTCGACTTTGACTTACTAGACATAATTAACAATTGTGATAGACACTGTGATTAACGCATGTGATAGACACATGTGATTAACAGAACAACCACAAATATAATATAAGCGATTTTCGAATGCTTGTCAAGTACTTTTTTTAAAAAAGCTTAATTAATTAAATTCCGAGATCCAATTCCATCTCTTCGTCACTATCTTCCAGGGGCGCCTCACCGCCGCCTGCGGCCTCTTCACCGGAAGCCATGGCGTCATCGTATGCCTGGTTCGACGGTTCATCTACAGATCCTGATAATTCATCTTCAAATTTGTTAAAGTAGAGCTTAAGGTTGGCAATCAGGTAATCATAGAACAATTCTTGATCTTCAGGCTCCGAAAGTAATTCGTAGGCATCTATCACGGATGTTTCAATCTTCTTGAAACTGTTATAGGCCATGTTTCTACCAGTTTCGTCTTCATTATCGACGCCTGATCCAAATTCTTCTTTTTCATCTGGAACGTCTTCCGCTTCTTCTGCTTTTTTCTCTGCTGCAGTGCGAATATCAATAAACTTGTCATCTGGCTGGTCAACATCATCTACAATGTCGATATCAATTTCTTCTTCCAAATCTCCAGATGCCTCACTGTCCGCGGCTGTGTTATTAGCGATCGCCGGGGTAAGCGTCTTAACTACTGCATTAACAATATGGGAGCGAAACGACTTTCTTTGAGATTCGTTAGTGGTTAAAGATTTATAATCGGTTTCTAAGACCGGAACGATCTTTTTAAGAAGATCCTCCAGCACGTTAATCCCGGTTGATTTGTTTGGTGTAGGACTTACATCAGGAATTGAAACTTCATGAAGCATGCTCTTTAATTCAAGACCGGCCAATTTAAGAATTTGCTCCTTAAATATATTTTGATCAGTGGCCTTTTTTTGCTTGACATATCGTATCAAATGTCGTATATTAGATCTAAGGTTCTTCTCTTCTTGGTTCATCTTAAAATGCCTCTTTCCATAATTAGTCTCATAACTTCATCGATGGTACTTAAATCGATATTTTCTCTTCTTAGCGTACTAAGTTGTTTCTCTTCTTTATTGTCTTTATCGATGTCATCATCATCCCATGGGCCACCTTTGACACCAACAGGCGCACCAGCAATTGCACCGGTGCCGGATTCTTCTCTCATCGGGCCGCCAATACCAAGAATAGAAAGTAAATCAAATACATTATCTTCTCCGATAAATTCTTCTAATTCTTCAATCGCATTCTCATCATTCTCAGCAGCCCCAAGAAGTTCTCTCATATCTGTTGCGCTATACGCATCACCGTTAGATCTTGTTGTGGGTTCAACTGCGGTGGAAAATGGATCTATCAATTCAACACCTCTTTTAATATATTTTTCTGCTCCAGTCCATCGCTTAATATCTGTACCTTTCGTGCTAGCACCTAATATAACTTTTGTTCCAGACTCTAACGGTCCTTCCGCACCCACATATTCATATGCGGCGGTTAAAGGGGATGCATGGTTAGAAATGCTAACTTCCACATTCGAAAGGTCTTGTACTAACAACTCCCAGATTTTAAGAGAGTCTTCTGCAGTAATTTCCCTTCCATTTGGAAGTTTCCGGCCACCACGCGTGGGGCGCGAGATAAGGACGACAACTTTATCTGCCATGCCGGCATACTCACGCACCATGGCAAGATGCCCATTGTGAGGCGGCTTAAACGCACCAGGAACAATTGCTATTGTCTCTCTGGTATCTCTCCCAAGTTCTTGATCAGAGCCAAATCGGTCTTCGTACCACTCATCAGCATCTGAATCCCATGGATCCTCTGGCGACTCATCTTCGTTTTCATTTACACTTCCGCCAAATCCACCACCGAGATTTCCTAAGATAAACTCACCGGTGATTTTAACGGGGTTAGGACCGAATTTTTCTTCATCCCTAAGCACTACCCCTTCGTGGCTCATTAAGTCGCCCATAGGGCTCGTGAGACCCCTTAAAACGTCGTTCCCGAGCATACGTGTAGCATGCATAAAGAGAGCACCATTGATAGCGCGTTCTGCATCAGCTTGATCGACCAAACTAACTACTGGCACTCCATCGATTGCAAGTGCTTTATATAATTCTTTGTGAAGAGGATGTCGTGTTACAACTTTTTCCACTTCCTGTCCAGTTTCTTCGTCAACAGTAACAATTTTAACTTTTAATGAATCATAATCTGGATTCTGTGCCGCGGCAAGCCAATCTCTGAGAGGTTTAGTAACTGCTCTATCGTCAGAAATTTGTATACTCAGTGGTTCAGACAAAGTTTTATCAAAACTAATATCAGTGCCCTCGGAACGATTTGTTGGAACTGAACCGTAAGCTTTAAAACCTAGTTCGGCCGCAACCGGATTTAGTTTTTCAATAAGTGTTTCCATAACTTGCGGATCATATGAAACTTCACGACTGGGATCTTTAATTGGTACTTCAATATCTATTCCTTTTCTAACTGCGCTCATTGTAGGACGCGCTGCGCCGGGACGGACGTTTCCCTTACTGGCACCAGACTTTGCAACTTTCTCATAAAATTGATTCAACCCATGAATAGCTAAAAAGTTTTCATCATAATCAGTGACGTTTGTGGTACCTGTGACATATTCTGTATTAAGAAACATTGACGGGTTATCCCACATCCCAAGTTCTTTCAATTGTGGTTTGATGGCCGGCAATGCTTTGTTGAGAATCGTCAAAAGAGTTTTAATAGCCGGCCTCATACCGTGACCTTCTGGAAACCTCTGATCGACTCTTGACATAGTGATTCCACTAATGTCTATTTCTTTTAATGATCCCCGATCGACCGCAAACTCATGCTGTCCGTCTATTTCGACAACTTTAAATGAGACGTTGACTCCATCGATCTTCACAGCACCAGCACCTTCTGTTTCAAGGTGTTCTTTGGCTTTGTTAAAGAAATCGATGAGGTCATTACCTGTTCTTACAGAACCCAAATCAAATGGATGGGCCATATGTCCAGCTGCACCACCCATTATTTAATCCTCTTTACTGGTTTTTCTTCGAACTTTTGAATTCGCCTTCCTTGACGCAAATGGCTTGGCCTTCGGCGCCTTTTCAACAACCGGTACAACCACTGGTACTTCTTCAACGACCACTGGAATCTCATCGACAGTTACCGGTGTAGCTTCTTCAACCACCACTGGCGCGACGACGACTTTCTCAGCCGGCTTTACTGGAGCAGCTTCTACAACTGCACTCTTTGCTACTTTTCTTCTTTCGACAAGTAGTCTTTTCCATTTTTTACCCATTGTTAGCTTTCTCCTTTAACGCCATGCGGATTATCTCTCGTAATCTGGTCTCAGATAGATCTGATTTGTGTTGTTCCATATCTCGTTTACCCGGAAAACTATCTTCTTCAAGTTCGTCTCCGTCATCGTCGGTATCTTCACAACCTTCTTCGAGATCTTCTTCTCCATCCTCGGGTTTTTCGCCTTCTTCTTGAATTTCGGCCTCTTCTTCACCCTCTTCTTGAATTTCTCCCGTGCCCTTAAACTCATCAAACTCCTGCAGGGTATTAAATTTAAATCCCCAGGCTTCCGACAATAGCGTCGTTAATTCCTTATTTTTCCAATCTTTTATAGACATATTAATGTCTCCTTCTTGTAAGTGCTCAAAATAAATAGTATTCTCTCGCTTTAAAGTATCTTCAAAATCACGAAGACACATACTGCCGTCGCGATTAGCTTCAACCTCCATTTGACGCAAGTGGGGGTTTGTCTGTGCATACCCCTCTCCCATCTCACCAACATCATCGAATTTTCCTTCACAATTTTGTTTGTGGTGTACTAATTCATGCCCTAAAGAACGCAAAATATCTTTTGGGTGCCGGCCGGTTGTATACAGAGTAATAGACATCTTCGATGGCTCATAGAACGCAGTTTTCCCCAAAGGGTTCGCTCCATTTTCTGCATCGTGCTTTAAAAATAACTTTGGTGGGTCTTCAAACCCTATTTGCTTCTGGGCAAACGGCATGAATTGTTTAATTAAACTTTTTAATATATCACTCACTTAGAAATACCTTTTTCTGTTCGTCAGAATACCAAATATACTCTAAATAGTTCCCAAATGGGTCTTTTACATAAACTCCGGTCGTTCCATCACGATGTTCGACAACTTTACCCTTTTCTATGGGAAGTTCTTCCTTATTTTCTACCAATATCGCAAAATGTGCATGCTCATAATGTTTTTCATCGATTAAAGCGATATTAACGTTATCTGCTTTCAATCTTACATACTTTTCATCTTTATGGGTCACGATCGCGTTCAAATGCTCAATATACCAAGACTCCGCTAATTCTAAGTCGTCTACTAAGATTGCTATGTGATCAACTACTGATTTCATTTGGTTCCTCGCCGGCCCTGGATATAAGTTTGAGACTTAAAGAAAATAGTTCGACTTCTCTATTACCCTCAATTGGTATCACGGTCGCGACAGAAATTAAACGGTTAGAAATAATTTTACCCTTTATTTCAATGATGACACCATAATGCCTTTCCCATTCTTCCGCAATAGATTCCCACCGACTCCATTCTACAATATCGCCAGTCTGAAATTCTGCCGCGGCAATCTCTCCATACATCTTTTTTTCATTCATCAGAGAGTAAATAGATTTTGTATACAGATATTACAGTAAGCTTTGTTCATCTTTGAAATTTTGTGAGAATATAAGAGCTAAGATAGTAACCGTCGTAAACTCAAATCCGCAAAGAGCAAAGCTCCCCCACACGAATAAAGTGAATAAAAGTACTTTCCAACCCTTGCCAAATTTAAATAACATTAATCAGTTCCTGTAAGTAATAGTTCCTCTGGTTCAATACAAACCAGATCACCATATATAGTATACACTAAAGTACGCCCCATGTTATCATAATTATCGTGCAATACAAAAACTTTTATTCCTCGATAGATTCTTTTAAACGTCCGTTGGGCTGGATCATAACACATAATCACGCCGCTCCCAACGACACAGTACTCAGGAATAAGCCCAAACTCTAAGTCGGGTTCACCTTGGACTTGTTTTAATATCTTCTTGAGATATTCGGCCCGCGTAATTACCTTGTCCATATTGTAACTAGGTTGCGTTTAGGCTATAACATATATGCTCTTCTTATAGAATATCCGACCGAGAAAGAAAAGCTATGATTTATTAACTTTGGTTAAAGATACTTTCTTCTTTTATTAAAGAATTTCTAAAGCAACTGCCATCGCAATTGCCATAATTGCCTGCACCACCATAAACATAGTTACGGCCCGGGTTTTAAATTCTTTAAGTTCCTCAACGTCTTCAAACTTAATTTGCATTTGGGTAGGAGAAGCTACTTCGTCAATCTTCTCCTTCCAAACCTTCAAGTCTTGCACTCGATCTTCTTTGGCTTTTAATTCTATAAGCTGGTCTTTAACATCCTGCAGTTCTGCCCTTAAGCCTTCGATACCGCCGGTCAATGTTTCAAGCTGTTGTAATACCAACTTCGAATAAGTATCCCAGCCATTATCAGAATTGCTCATATTTTATGTCTCCGTTCTTCTTTAATTAGTCGCAGATTTAACAACCAAACATTTCCAATTGGTGCTCGCCACCAAATCTAACAATTTTGTGGATAACTAGTTCAAAATCTCCTGGTTTAATTAAGTCCAATCTCTTCTAACTTTTCAATAGTTTTGCTTGTATCAGTATGAAGAATCGAGATTCCCCCTTCATTATCCCATGGGACTGTATTTTTTGTAAAGTCATCAATTAAAATATGATTGGCCGCGGCCCACTTAAATTTATCATGAGACATAAATACTTTAGAAGGAGAAGGTTGTAGGTGTGTATCAATCCACGCTTGTTTGCCAATTTCGGATCCATAGCCCATCGGCGCAGTCAATATATAAGGGTTAAATTGAGAGATAAAATTCCATAATTCTTCGCCTCCTGGCATCCATGGCAAGTTTTCCCAAAATTCTGCGTGATTATTGAGTTCTTTAAACATATAATCTCGGACATAATTATTTCGATTAGGGCTGTTTACATGGATGTCTTCGTCAGTAATATAATCTCTGCCGATCTTCTCTTTTAACTCTTCGGCTTCTCCTGCTTGCAATTGTTTAGTAATATGCTCTACTGTTCCTGCCACAAAATCAACAAGCACTCCATCCATATCACAATAGATTTGGTATTCTTGTCCTTCTTGCTCTTTAACATACTCTCGCCAATTTTCAAGTAGGAGCTTCATTGTTCCCAATCGTCCTCAAAATCCTCAAACTCGTCAGATGGACCAAATTCAAGCAGGGTTATGAAATTTGGTGGAATTTCCTTTTCTAAATAGAAGGAACAAAGATCTCCTTCTTCTACAGCCTGTGTATCAGGCTTCAGAGCATTTATAAGATTATCTGGTAGTTCTATCTGAACAATACCAGCAGGTTCGCCAGTTGCTTTCTCTATCTGAAGTTGCCATTTTACTGCGGTGCGGTATCCTATGGAGATAAAAGATTTACCAGAAGACCATTCACCCAATCCGAACTTTGACTCGTTCCCTGATGGGCTACTTTGGAGCCCGTTGTTTAGTACGAAATTGATCAAAGATGAGGGGAGGGAGTGATAGTATCCTTTCTCGCCATCGCATTCAGAGGGAACTTCCGCAGCTTCAGCTAAAAACTTATTCCAATTTTCAAGTAGGAGCTTCATCGAGGGCTCCCAAACATAATCTTCAATTCACCCGGTCGCCCACCAACGGCGCGCCGGTACCACCCTTTATACTCTGGATATAAGCCTTCTGGGTGGCCACCAAGCCACTCAATTTTCTTGCTGGGCCCAAGAGCCTTAGAAACTAATTCGGGGCTGTCTACATACGGTACACCGCCGCTAATCATAATATCGGCTATGCGCTTAGACATCTCGGCATAGTACCCGGGCGTTGATAGCAATTCCATCGTCTTTTCAATATAATGTCTTTTACTCTGACTTTGACCGTCGTGCCCGGCACCGGTCATTTTAACACCGGCACTTGTGCTTTTTCCAATTCTTACTGCGTCTGGTTCGGGATCTTCATCCCAATCGATCGCTATCCAATCATCGTGATCTGCTGGTAAGTCACCAGGGTTATTAAAATCAAAGTGGCCACCGATACCTGCGTAGGCGGTACTGATTAAATCAAAGAGTTGATCGGATAAGTCTACGTTCGTGGGATCTTGAGAAGATTTTATATCATCCGCGCTTATGTCAGACCACTGATTCTTTGGGATATCGTAATCTTCCCATTTCTTCTCAGCTAAATACTTTCGCCAATTTTCAAGTAGGAGTTTCATTTTTGTATGAGTCTCCCAGCATCCATTAGTTTTTGCAGCATATTAGGTTCTTTCGTGTACCTCTTACTCATAGAGTTGGATTCAGATGCGAAGTCGCGACTTAAAAAACGACCAATCACTGGCGCCGTTGATTTGGTTGCTATGTGTTGATCACAATTGTCCTCATCCTCTGGCGTCAAAGTATTTTCTAGATCATCAAGCTGGTGAGCCTGAACATCCGAGCGATTGTTAAGATAATAGTCCCAGATCTTCCGAGCATCTCTGGAAACAGATCCGCGATCTGGCACCAATCCTCCCCCTTTCCACGTTGCCCATTCAATGGCAATATCGTATAAGAGAGGACCCCAGCCATCAGTAGCGTTCGCCCACTGCATTATCC
>TARA_R110002126_G_scaffold288246_1_pt1 | contig 11097 bp, 18 predicted proteins | sample TARA_R110002126 | Tara Oceans TARA_R110002126 (sample SAMEA4397536) | marine metagenome | biome: Polar Biome; feature: [DCM] deep chlorophyll maximum layer (ENVO:01000326); material: water (ENVO:00002006), including particulate matter (ENVO:01000060) such as... | depth 30 m
GAATTTGAAATTATGGGAGTAAATAAGTCTCGTATTATTAAAATATTAGTATAATGGGTAATTTTAAAGAATCAATTGAATTAGAACTACGTAATAGTTTAGGCTTATTAAATTCATTACGTGATAGAGATCAATTAAGTATGGTCCCTGAAACTGAATGGGCCGATGTAGTATCACAACGTATTGTTGATAAGTTTAAGGGTGAGTATGTTCCCTTTGTGAGCGAAGTAGAAACATTTAACGCAACAATGGGAAAACCTAACAATTATGAACCTACAATACCTGAAAACACTAAAGAATGGATGTTTGTTTACGACTTCATTCTCGAAGAACTTGAAGAATACAAAGCTGCCTGTGAAGCGGGTGATATTGTTGAGGTGCTTGATGCTTTATGTGACATTGCCTACGTTTCAATTGGTAACGGAGCTATGCTTCATGGTCTTAAAGATAAATTATGGGATGCCTATCAAGAAGTCCAAGCCTCAAATATGTCAAAGGCTTGTAATAACGAAGAAGAGGCACAAGCAACGGTTCAAAGACGTTCCGAAGAGCAGAATGAATCATGTCACTATGAGAAGGTTGGAGAATATTTTATTGTCTATAGATCACGTGATAAGAAAGTAATGAAAAATATTAATTATTTCCGTCCTGATTTAAAACAATTTTTTCAAAAAGATAATCCATATTTTGGACATTTTGAAAACCACCCCTCAGCTGCAAAAATAAAAAAATGAGTTATAAAAAGTGCTATCAAGGTAAAAAATTAGGACCTAACCATTATGAAATGCACTTATGGGAAGATGATGGCCAGCACCAAATTGTTGGGTATAAAGATAAAGCTTATGTTGAATGTAGTAAAGATAAAGCTACTCATAGAGGGCTAAAAGGTGAATTTGTAAAACCTATTATAGATTGGTATTACTCAAAAAACCCAGATTATTCATCTAATAATACTCACGGTTTACACTTTCAGGATATGCCCCCTTACCAGAAATTCCTCATTGATAGGTATGGAATTAATGATGAACCATCAACCACACACAGAGAAATATTTTTTGATATAGAGTGTGAGATGGGGGGAGCTCTTACTGAAGAATACATTGAATCGGCACCAAAACCTATTACTTCTGTAGCTTGGTATGATAAACAAATGGATGAGTGGGGTATTTTAATTTTAGATGTTAAAAAACAACTAAATCATACTAAGTCTACAAATAGAGAAATTATCCCTTGTTCTAGTGAAAAGGAATTACTTACTAAGTTTGTAGCTAAGTTTAAAGAACTTAACCCCGACATTATTGTGGGGTGGAATAGTGATTATTTTGATATTCCCTATCTATACCATCGCATTGCATTAGTTCTAAGCAAACGAGCAGCTAATAGTTTATCTCCTTTAGGTATAGTTAAATCCAAAAAAGATTCTAAGTATTGGTGGAAAAAAGACCAATATGTCGATATTGTAGGTGTTGAGTCTCTTGATTATATGCGTTTACATAAGAAATTTAGCTTTAGAGATGAACCATCTTATAAATTAGATGTTATTGGGGAAAAGTATACAGGTTTAAATAAAATTGAATACGAAGGTAACTTAGATAAGTTATTTGCTGACGACATACACAAATTCATCGACTACAACTTCCGTGATGTTGAAATTCTAAAATTATTAGATGAGAAACTTGAGTATCTAGCGCTTACTAAAAACCTATCCCACAAAGGTAAACACAATTATAGTGAGGTATACGCTAACACTAGAACACAAGATGGCGCCATTTCAGCTTATTTACTAAGTCAAGGAATTGCTCCCCCTGCTAAAGACATTGACCCAATACACAAGAAAAACTACGCTGGGGGTTATTTATTTTGCCCTACAGCTGGTATTTACAATTATATGTTTGATGAGGATTTAACTTCGCTATACCCATCAATCATCATGTCTCTAAACATTGGTAAAGAAACTTTAGTAGGACGGGTTATGATGGGTGAGGATGAAAAAGTAACAGTTGAAGGTAAAGATATATTTAACTGCCGTTATGCTCTTAACGATTTAAAACAAATGGATCAAGATGCCGAATTAACTATCCAAAATCCACAACGGAAAACAACTCAAATGAAAATTTCTCAAATAATAAATCTAATCGAATCTGAAAACTTAGCTGTATCAGCCAATGGTGTAATGTATAGAACAGATTTTGACTCAGTTTTAAAAACAATCCTTTCTAAGTGGTTTGATGAGAGAGTTATTTACAAAGATAAAATGAAAGAAGCTTATCAATCTGGTAATAAAGCTTTAGGTGAACAAATGCACTTGAAACAACATACAATGAAAATTTTGCTGAACAGCTTGTATGGTGCTACTGCCCTCGGTAGCTTTAGGTATGGTAATGTAATTCTAAGTGAATCAATTACTTTAACTGGACAACGTATCATCCAAGAATCAGCATTATACGCAAACAGACATATGAATAAAGTAATGAAAAACCAAATACAATTATGATTACAAAACAAGCGATAAGAAAAGGAGTTACTGTTGAATGTAATGGTAAAGTCTTAACCAAAGAGGAAATCGTTTTTATGGGGAAAGATTGGAGCGAACACACCGAAAATTTCTTTAGAAAAATGCTTAGACAAGGTGGTAGATTCACCCTCAAAGGTGATAATTTTGTTATTTTCTCTCCTGAACAACTTTTAAATAGCAAAGGTGATATTGAGCCTGTTATTAAAGAAGACGAAGAAGAATGAAATTTTTAGAGCCTACACCCGGGTTTATCTGTGACAAAGAAGATACAAATTATTGTGTTTATGTTGATACAGACTCTAATTATTATAACGCTGAACCTATGCTTAGGCATCTTTACTCTAACTTTGATGATATGTCAGAGGAGGAAAGAGATAAAGCGCTCGAAAAAATTGCCCTTAAATACCAAGATTTAATTACAAAGTCTTACGACACACTAGCATTAGAAGCGTTTAATGTTCCCTTTCATAGATTTGATATGAAAACCGAATGTATGATTAGGGCTGGTTATTTTAGAGCACCTCGACGTTATGCTCAATGGATTACTAAAAAAGATGGTATTGTTACTGATGATTTAGATATTAAGGGATTGGAATTTATGAAAGCCAATTTTCCTCCTATTTTTGGTGCTTTCTTTAAAGATGTCTTACAACGCGTAATTAAAGGAGCCCCCCAAAGTGAAGTAGATGAATTATTAAAGGTATTTAGAGCTAAAGTATTATCACCTGATATGGACCTTACAATTTTAGGTAACCCCACTCGTGTGAAAACTTTAGAAAAATACTTAGGTTCTAGACCCGGCCCCGGGGAAATGTTTTCAACAATCCAACAAGGAGCACCTGCTCCCGTAAAGGCATCCATTAAATACAATGATTTACTTACTTTCTGGAAGTTAGATAAACAACACTCTAAAATTACTCAAGGTGACAAAATTAAATGGATTTATTTAAAAGATAATCCATATAGAATTGACGCCTTAGCATTCTTAGACTTTGATATGCCAGATAAGGTTCGTAAATTGCTGGCTCAATATGCCGATACAAATAAATCTTTCGAAACAATTTTAGAAAGCAAATTAATAGGATTTTACAACGATTTAGGTTGGGACTTAAACCTAAACCCTTACCGAAATCTATTTTTTAATTTTTAGTTATGATAAACAAAAACGAGCTACAATCAACAATTGGTAAATACCACCTAAACGGGTTAATAGAACCTGTTAAATGGAGTATCGCAGATAACGCATTAACTATTGATTTCCAATCCCCATACAAGGACATGATTGGACGCGTTAATCACACGTCATTCCCGCTAAAAGACGCAGAAGTTGCGATATACGATACATCAAAACTAAATAAATTATTAAGTATCACCAGTGGTGAGGTAGTTATTAATTTAACTAAACCTGAACACGCTAAAATTTATGATAAATTAGTTATATCAGATGCAACATATACCCTAAATTACACTCTTAGTGAGTTACTTTTGATTCAAAAAGTAGGCACAGTAGATGATCCTGATAATTATAAAATCATTACACAATTAGATGGTGATAGTATTAGTGCACTTATTAAGGCACACAATGCCCTTGAAAGTGATAATGTAATTGTTTCAATTAATAGGGATTTAGATGGTGAAGATGTTTTAGTTATGTCATTTGGTGATGATTTAAAACATACTAACAAAATTGACTACCAAATGCCTTTTACTACTTTACAAGGTATTAAGTATGGAACTCGTATTCCATTTGATTCTAAAATGATTAAAAATATATTAAATAATAATAAAGATGCTACAAAAGCAACCATGAAGATTAGCTCAGAAGGTTTAATGAAATTTGAATTTGAAGGTGATAATTGGAATAGTTATTATTATGTTGTAAGGAAAGCAAATATTTAATATACGTATACACGATATAAAATTGCAAGGAGCTAGGGCACGCGCAGTTTTGTTCACATTAACCGAGAGCTTCGGCCTCACAAATAAAATGATATGAGTACATTATTCAATGAACGTACACCGTTCGATTTACTATTCCGCAACCTTTTCAAGGCAGACGGAGTTTTCCAACCTACAACGTTTGAAAACAAACAACCCCACCCACTAGATATTTTTTACGACGATAAAGGACTTCATTTTGAAGTTGCCTGCACTGGTCTAACTAAAAAAGATATTCAACTTGAAATTGATGGAGATCTTTTACAAATTATCTACGAAAAACCAACTGAAGAAGAAGAAGATTATACTGGCTATGTTTATAAAGGATTAGCTAAAAGATCTTTTAATTTAGGCTATAAAGTAGCAGCTAAATTTGAACTTGAAAAATTAGAAGCAGAAATGAAAGATGGTTTACTCCATTTATTTATCCCAACTGCTGAATCTAAAAAACCAAAATCCATTAAAATAAAATAAAAGTTTTACTAAAAAAGCGTGTCCTAGCGCGATTTTATTCGTATATTCACGGTATAATAATAAATAAACAGTTATGGCTAAACCTAGCAAATCAAATTTAAGATTTATCAAAGATCCTCAATTAGTCCCATATTACATTCAATTGGATGACTATTGTTACATTGCTCAAAAATCTACATTTTCGGATGCGGGGCATGAATATCAAAATACTATTGGTCATTATTCTTCCTTGGGACTTTGTCTTGAAGCAATTGCTCGTGATGACGCTAAATCTGAAAATTATAACTCACTAAAAGAGTTTGTAGAACGCTTTGAAGCCAAATGTCTTGAAATTAAAAATATAATTAAACTATAATAAACTATGAAAATTGAAGCATTATACAATGCCATCATTGTAAAACCCGTAGACATAGAGGAAACTCGTTACGGTAATATTGTTGTACCTGATTTAGGTAATGACACAAACAAAACAGCTGAAGTAGTAGGTGTAGGTCCAGGCCACACAATCTTTGGAGGTAGTTTTTTAGCAACCCAACTTACAGAAGGAGATATTGTAGTTCTTCCTACTATGGGGTTCACTAAATTCGAATACGAAGGTCAAGAGTATTGGATTGGTAAAGAAAATGAAGTTTTAGCAAAAATAAATAAATAAAAAAATGAGTAAAATAATTGAATTTGGTCCTGACGCACGTAAACAACTAGTCTCAGGAATTGATAAATTAGCAGATGCCGTAGTTGCAACTCTTGGTCCTAACGGACGTAATGTAGTTATTTCAAATAGTCAGGGTTACCCCCAAAGTACTAAAGATGGGGTTACAGTTGCTAAAAGTATTTCTTTAAGTGATAATGTAGAAGAAGTAGGAGCTTCAATGGTAAAACAAGCAGCTATAAAAACTGCTGATGTTGCTGGTGATGGTACTACTACATCAACTTTATTAGCTCGTGAAATGGTTAAGGCTGGATTATCTCATCTTAATAATGGGGTTAATGCCGTAGAAATCAAACGAGGTATTGATAAAGCTGTTAAAGAAGTAGTAGATGAATTACGTACTAATACTTCACAAGATATTACAGAAGAAAACCAACTAGAACAAGTAGCTACTATCTCAGCTAATAATGACCCTGAAATAGGTAAATTAATTGCTACTGCTATGAGTAAAGTAGGTCGTGAAGGAGTTGTTACAATTGAAGAATCTAAATCCGGAGAAACCTATCTTGAAACAGTAGAAGGAATTCAATTCCAACGTGGTTTTAAATCCCCATATTTTGTAACCAACAACTCTACAATGTCAGCTGTATTGGATAAAGCTTATATTCTAATTGCTGATGAACGTTTTACAACAGTAAAAGATTTACTTCCTATATTAGAAGCTGTATCTGGAACTGGTCGCCCTCTTCTTATTATTGCTGAAGACATTGATAATGAAGCACTCGCAACTCTTGTTGTTAACAAGATGCGTGGAACACTAGCAGTGTGTGCCGTTAAAGCTCCTGATTTTGGAGATCGTCGTACACTTGTACTTGAAGATATTGCTACTTTAACTGGTGGTGAGGTATATTCAAAAGAAAAAGGTATGAAACTCGAAAAATTCTCATGGGATTGGTTTGGTGAGTCACGTACCGTTACTGTAACTAAAGAACAAACTACAATTGTAGATGGAAAAGGAGAAACAGAACGAATTGAAGCACGTATTGAAGCATTACAACAACAAATTGAACAAGCAGGATCGCCGTTCGAAGTTGAAAAGCTCCAAGAAAGGCTCTCAAAATTCGTCGGAGGAGTGGCAATAATCCACGTTGGTGGAAACACTGAAACTGAAATGAGAGAAAAGAAGGATCGTGTAGACGATGCTCTTAATGCAACAAAAGCAGCAATTGAAGAAGGTATTGTTGCTGGTGGTGGAGCAGCTTTAATTTATGCTCGTGAAGCTATTATTAAAGATAATATTGGTGCTGATCTTGTATATAAAGCTTGTGGTCGTCCATTTGAACAAATTTTAACTAATGCAGGGTATGATTTATCTGCAGCAAAAATCCTTAGTTTAAAGGTTGCTGAAAGTAGATTTACGGGGAATTGGCATGGTTACAATTTAAAAACTGAATTAGTTGAAAACCTAAGAGATGCTGGAATTATCGATCCAACTAAAGTAACTCGTACTGCAATAGAAAGCGCAGCTTCAGTTGCTGGGACTATTTTATTAACTGAATGTGTTGTCGTTGATGACCCAGATACAAAAAATGAAGCAGATCCTATGGCTGGAATGATGAATGGTATGATGTAATGAAGGAACAACAAGAATTCCTAGAATTAATTGCAACAAGAGTTCCCCCTGGTGACCGTTGGTCACTAGAGGGGGACCAAGTTGTTCATAAATCTATTACTGAAGCCTTAGAAGCTTGGTTTGCTAAAACTGGTGAAAAAGCCCAATTTAGACTTGCCCCCCTAGAAGGGAAATTGTATGTTATACGTACCGAAGAGGTAGAAATTAAAGTTGAGCCCCCTAAGAAATTTAATATATATGGAGATTATTAAAGATCATACATTACTGGTTGAAAAATATCGTTCGAAAACATTAGATAACTATGTTGGGAATGAACACATTAAAAAAACCATTAAACAGTATATCTCACAAAATGATATTCAAAATCTTATATTCTATGGCCCAGCTGGTACTGGTAAAACAACTTTAGCTAAACTTATTGTTAATAACCTTGATTGTGATCACCTTTATATCAATGCAAGCGATGAAAGGGGTATTGAAACCATTAGGGATAAAGTTTCGGGGTTTGCTAGTAGTGCTTCATTCAAACCACTTAAAGTGGTTATCTTGGACGAGGCAGATTTCCTTACAATACAAGCACAAGCTTCACTCCGTAATGTAATCGAAACATTTTCTCGTAGTACACGTTTTATTATGACGTGTAATTATGTTGAGCGTATCATCGATCCTTTACAATCACGTTGTCAAGTATTAAAAATAATCCCACCTAGTAAAGGTGAGGTTGCTAAGCATATTGCTTGGATTTTAGGAGAAGAAAATACTAGTTTTGAATTACCTGATATTAAAACAATTACTAACCAATTCTACCCAGATTTACGTAAATGTCTTAATACTGTTCAATTATCAACCCAAGATAATAAACTTGTAATAGATAAATCAGTACTTGTGTCATCTAATTATATGACTCAAATATTAAAAGAATTAAGTAATGCAAAACCCAAATGGCGTGAGATTCGTCAAGTTATTGTTAATGCCAATGTTAGTGATTTTGAAGAGCTTTATCGTTATCTTTATGATAACGCTCATGTATATGCAAGTGGTAGTGAAGGAATGGTGGCAATCCATATCAACGAATACAGCTACCAATCAAACTTCCGTATAGATAAAGAAATTAATGCAATGGCACTTATTGCTAAACTAATTGAATTAGCTAAACCATAAATATTATGAATTATCAGACCTTAGTTTTTGGAGATAGACAATTTAAATTAGTCCGTACTTTAGAAGAAACATCTAAATTTACAAAAGGAATTGCTGATCTTAAACTACTTTGGAATTGCGATACAGTTTTAAAAAAAAATGGAATGCTTTATTTTTGTAGAGCTATAGAAGATATAGAATATGAAACAATTCCTTAAATTTACTATTATTTGGATTAGCCAAAATTTAACCATACCTTTTTGGATGGTTGGTCATATCCACTTAATGACAACAATTTATCAAGACATACATGAGATTATAGCCAGCTTAGGTATGAATATTATAGTATTAATTGGCTTTATTTTAGATTATAAACAAAACAAAAATTAAAATGGCAAAACAACCCCCTCAAATGAACATTGATTTAAACAACACCGAATCTGTAGAACACAAAAACGGTAGAATTTGGACCCAAGGATTTCTTATTAGAAAAATTTCAAAATTTGTAGCTGGAACAGATGAAGATGCTATGATGCCAATTCCAATTTTTTATGATTCTGTTAGTGGAGAAATTTTACAAGCAACCCTACCAAAAGAACTAAGAGATGACCAGCCCAAAAAACCTCTTCGAGTGGTTGACTGAGATAACAGTCTCTAAAACCTCTCCTAAACATTTCTCTGAAGAATCATGGGATAAGTTTAATTCTTACATGGTTCATAGATATTTATCTATGGATATAAATTACATAGATATTGTAAATTATGTTCAAAAGATTAATCCAACTAATAAGAAACAAATTTATTCCATTTACAGAGAAATGATTCCAAAGAGAAAATTATGGCTAAAGTACGTTAAAAACGAGAGTAAAAGAAACCCTGAAGACTTAGCCGCATATGTTGCAGATTATTTTGAATGTTCATTAGGTGAAGCCGATCATTATATTGATATTCTAGGTATTAGTGTACGAACCATACTTTGGGAGATGGGGGTTGAAGAAAAAGAAACAAATGAGTTAATTAAAAAAGCAAAGTTATGAGTACATTAAGAGATATGCTTTTCACCTCAGCTCACGCTGATAGAGCCAAAGCACTATTAACTCTAGATATACTAGAGAACCACCCAGCCGGCATTGGTGACCATTCAACAGATGATTTTTATAAAAATGCTGAAGAAGCCCTTGCTATGTTAGTAGAGGCAGATGATCGTTTAGAGGCGATTGAAAGGTATTTAAAAGATAAAAAACAAGTTATTTAATGGATATTAGCGGTTTTGATTGGGGGTGGATGAATGAACCATCTAACCAAACGGTTATGGATCGAGAGGGTTTGTTCATCCCCTTAGGAAAATTCCACAAAGATAGTATTCTTGAGGAGATCTTTAACGAAAGGATATATGAAAAAGAATTCCAAGTAGAAGAAGGTGATACTGTAGTTGATGTAGGAGCTAGTGTTGGGCCATTTACTTATTCTATCCTACCAAGCAACCCATCAAGAGTATTTTGTATTGAACCTAGTAATAGGGAATTTGAAACACTTAAGAAAAACCTCCCACACCAAAATGTTACTTTGATTAACAAAGGTATATCTGCTACTAATTCAATAGTTTCCTCTAATATGTTATTTGGGGGTGAAACCGAAATGGAAGGGATTACATTTCAATCCTTCCTTAAGGAAAATAATATTGATGTTATTAACTTTATGAAAACTGATTGTGAGGGTGGTGAATACGATATATTTACAATAGATAACTTTAGTATTCTAAAGGATACACTCCGGAAAGTAGTAGGAGAATGGCATCTATCAACACCAGAATTAAAGGAAAAGTTTAGAGTATTTAGAGATGTTTTCTTAAGGTTATTTCCTAACCATGAAGTTTATGCTATAGATGGAACCCCTATTAAATGGGACTTATGGAATGAACATTTCATTGAATATTATAACGAAGTAATAATTTATATAGATAATAGATAATGGTAAAATCAAGTGAAATACTTAAAGAAGAATATCCTCATATTTACGATGGTTATATGGTTATCGTGGAAGAGCAGTTGGAGTTATTCAGCAAAAAACACCTTGACTATGGTATGTCTAACATTAGCGCTGGCACTTTACTTGCTACTGAAGAAGAAAGGTCTTTTGCTCTTACAGGACTTTGGTATAGAATAAGTGATAAAATTAGTAGATGGAAAAATCTATTAATCACAAATCAAGTTGTTAATAATGAACCATTAACTGATACCTATCAAGATATTGTTAATTATGGTATTATTGCTCAATTAGTAGAGCGAGGTTTATGGAAAAAATAAACTATGAAAAAGGTTTACAGCATAACAGATGAATTTGAAAGTCAGTTAGTTCAATACACAGGAGCTAAATACGCTGTTGCCTTAGACAATATGTCTAATGGTTTATTTCTTGCTTTATATTACGAACATCACATAATGAATCGTACAAATAATACGATTACTATACCTTCTAGAACCTACCCATCAGTACCTTGTGAAATTATTCATGCTGGTTTAAAAGTAGGATGGAATCCCGTTAACGGGGAAACATTAACGGGAGCTTACCCGTTAGTGGGTTCTAATGTATGGGATTCTGCTTTAACATTTACTGCAGATATGTATGTTCCTAAATCTCATATGTGTATATCTTTTACGGGCCCCTACAAACACTTTAAATTAAGTAAAGGTGGAGCTATTTTAACTGATGATTTAAAAGCGTATCATTGGTTTAGAAGGGCTAGGT
>TARA_R110002126_G_scaffold281587_1_pt1 | contig 11092 bp, 4 predicted proteins | sample TARA_R110002126 | Tara Oceans TARA_R110002126 (sample SAMEA4397536) | marine metagenome | biome: Polar Biome; feature: [DCM] deep chlorophyll maximum layer (ENVO:01000326); material: water (ENVO:00002006), including particulate matter (ENVO:01000060) such as... | depth 30 m
TTAGTTTACCAAGTTTAGTTGTACGGTTTCTTCAGCATAGCTCAGGAGTTTACTCAACCTAATGCTATGCGTCTTTTAGGGTGGGTTAAGGGCTTATTAAGTGATAGCAATAACAGGTTAGATACCATCAGTAAATACGTGGGCTGTATTGGTCGAGATTGGCTAATGCTCACAATGGATGAGGATCTTGACGAATGGTCTAATGAGGAGTTTGAAGCTGTATATGAGGAAATCATTCAAAGTAAGATTAAGGATGGAAGAAAGCAGTCTATTTTGTACAAAGACTCAGGCTTTGGTGAGGATAGTCTAGAAACAGATGACGATTTAGTTGGCCTTGCAGATGATGAGTTAAGGCGAAGTAGTATCAACTGCTCAACTAGTGAGCCTGCAGATGAAAACAAAATTTCATATCTAAATAAGCTTAAAGATACGCAAAAATTTACTTACGGCAGACTGCGAGCTTTCCATGATTATCAGCGAGCGTACTATGATGCGCCGTTTGTGTATTTTCCATGGGGTAATAAACGCCAAGTTGTAAATGCGAACATGATATCACCTCGGATATATCATGCGATGAAAGAGTATCTGGTCACCTCGGATTTAGACGATGAACAGAAAAACCTTTGCTTAGTAATCTTAAGTCTTGCGTATCGGACAGGGTTGCGAATCAAAGAACTTATCGGTGTTAAAGTTGGTGATATAGCTGACATCTATATTGATGAGCATGGACAACGAATAGAGCAGCCGCAAATATGGTTAAGACCAAATCGCTACCGTAGGTTGAAAAGTAGCAGCGCAAGCCGCCTTATACCGATTAACTGCCTACTTAAGAAAGATGAGCTAGAACAATTTACTCAGTTATATCGTCAGCAGAAAAGATTGAAGCGTCATTACTTGTTTTCTCAAGGTTCAGGTGATCAACCGTTACCGAGTGTGGTTTTTAGTAATCTTATGAAGCTGATTTGGGATAGGTTGCTAGGAGAGTATGAATTCACATTTCACAGCTTTAGGCATACTGCGATTAGTCAGCTGGCGTTAGTACTAAGTAAGTCGCCATTGGCACAGGTGATGACTGATTATGATAATGAGCAGTGCGAAAAAGTCATAAAAGGTATCCTGGGCTATCATAAAGAGCAGGGCGCTTGGTTTGGGCTGGCTAACTTTGCAGGGCATTTAACGTGCGACACAACCTTTGAGCACTACATCCACATTGCGCATCTGCTGGCAGGAGAGCAGCTTAGTAACGCTTGCTTAGAGCTACCTATAGTAACTTTAGAGCTAATAACAGGACTAGATTACTCTGCTATCAATAGACAAGATAAAACTGCTTATGATGCAACGACAAAGACTGTGCAGTTAAATAGGATAAGACCATATTTACTTAAAAAAATAGCTGTTAATAAAACACCATTATTTCAGAGTGCAGATGAACCTAATAGCAATTCTAGTCAGCAACTGTTAAACGGTAATTTGAATGGATTTAAAGATTCGAATACAAAGTCAATTTTCATTCATCCTAAATATGCGGACGTCATAGGTTTTTTAGAGGAGTTGCAGAAGTTAAAAGAAAACTCTCGAGGTGAGCTGTTACCTGAAGTTGCTATTAGACATAGTATAAGTCTAAATGAATCTAAATGTTTATATCTGCGCGCTAGTGAGCTGTTCGATGATGACAGGCTATTACTAGGTAGGCCTAAAGGTAGTAAAAACCAGGAAGTAATAATTAGAGCATTAAATAGAGCATATCAGATGTCTATAAAGGATCCTGAGAAGTTGAGAATGTTTGTTAAGATATTTGCAAATAAACATAACTTTAACACCTCATCCATGCAATTTGGTATTAAGGAAATCCAGCTTGAGATGCTACAGAGTTTTATGCTAGTAGGCTGTCAGCTTATTGATGCCAGTCATTGGCAGGTTAGGGCACATAACGAGCAAGTTGTAAGTGATGTTAAAAAAGACTTGAGTCTGAACAGCTTAATACGTGTCGGTGCTCGTGAGAGTTTTCATGGCTATGAGGTAAGGGTAGTGCAGAAAAAACGAAAACGATCTAATAAGAACTTGGCTGTTACTGACGACTACTATGCTTCATCGGGCGTTCTTAAGTATTTAGGGTATTTTTTGATGGTATTAATAGAAGATAAAGTATAGTGAATTGAACATTCACTTAGTAAACTACGAGTTTATACACAGACAGAAACTAGACCCTGGAGTCAAATTCGTAGAACCAAACTTGAGAGATTTTAGCTACTCAGCTTGGAATATCTACGATTTTCTGCTGAATGGTAGTTGCTGGCAAGAGCTATTATACGATGGAATAGTCTTACTCTAGGTAGCCTTTAGCTATTGCTGACACAGCATAAGCACTCAAAATCGTTTTGCCAATACTGTTGGGTATGCGGATACATTCCTAAACCACATTTGCATCGTTTCAATCTTTAAAAACTATATTGATTGAAATCTTTTAACCATCTCTCAAGGTCATTAAAGTTAATAATTTTGTTGTTTCTAGTTATAACAGGATATCTAGATACAACAAAATGTTCAATAATTTCATTGTCGAGCTTTTCCTTAACAAGATGTTCTCTATTCACTTCCTTTTTAAGTGCTCTAGCATAGTAAGAGACTAGCTTTCTATTTAAACGACCTATTTTTATATAATCACCATCTACTCTAGATATATCAATAAAGCTGTTTTTGCACTGAAAGTTATATATCTTGTTATCTTTTAATGTAATGACGTCGAATTCTTTTCGATTAATTCTAGTTATTCCTGTCAATTGAAAATCATGTTTTTCAAGTATCTTTGATACCATATCTTCGAAAATGAACCCTGAGTTGATTTGAAACGACTTATTTTTTGAAAGTACGTCAGTCAGAACCCTGTAAACGAACTTACCTACTAAAACGACGGTTGAATAGTAGGTGTCGTTGTTCTTTTGAAATGGCGAATAGGAGTTTAGAAGAGTGAAGTAGTCATCACTGGGGTTGTATAGTTCTAATTTTTTATACTTAATATACAAGGACTTGAAGATGTTCTCGGATATTAAAATATCGTAATCATCTTCTACATATATAGAGATATCTTCAATAAAAGAATCAAGTAGCTTGTATTTCGGACTTTCTTTTATATTGTATTTATCAAAAGCACCAGAGAAAATTGACATTGTTCCTCTTATTTCATTAAATGAGAATATTTGTCCTTTCGGTAAAGGATGTTTCTTATTGAATATAACTTGATTGGCTCGAAACGTAAGTTGGTCAGATAGAGAAAGACGTTGCGGTTCTAGAAAAAAATCATCTAAATGAGAATAGTTATAATTAGGTTTCGCTGAGATACCATCACTGTGCATTTCAAAATCTGGTAAACAGGAGTTTAATAGTAAGTTGTAATAAGCATTTGTTATACCCATTAGACAACCTTCCATAGAGTAGTTTAAGTCGCTCAATGTGGTTTTATATTCCAACTTCTTATCACCTTTTGCAACCTTGGGAATAATATTAAGAGTTGTTAAATAATATAGTCTTCTAGACTGAAAATAATTAATTGAGTTTTTAGTTGAGTCGAGGCGCATATTTGAACCCATCGCTTCAAATATCTTATGAACCTGATATGTAACATCTAAGCCGAAAGAGATAAATGCAATTAACTTGAATCGCTCTGCAACTTCAGAATCAAAGTTCTTTTGTAACATGCTAAGTGTATGATTAAGAGAGAAGTAATTCATTGGATTTGAAAAATCAAAAAATAGATTCAAGTAAAACTCTATATCCTCTTCATTTTTTAACTCTAAAGGGATGTTTATCATCTCATCTGTTGAACGAATAATTGTGCGCCAGTTATGAAAAAGTGTATCAGAATCGTACTGTGATAGGATTTCGTAGAATGTCCTACGATGATATTCTATTGAATCCTTAAAAAGGGTATTGAGCTCCTCACCACGAATTGTACCCTTCGGCAGTTCCATATTTATCCTTATATATCATTTCTATTAAATTTACTTAACCTACCATAAAGAATATGTTAATCAGATAAGGTAGGCTAAGACCCATTATTTGAGCCTTTAGACTTATCTGGTAAGTCGTTCAGTTTAGTCTTATACTCTTCGAGTACAGACTCCGCTGTATCTATAAAGACAGTTAAGTTTTGAATGCGTTCTTCTATATTTTCAATTTTATCTGTCTCTGCTGTCTCATCACCGTAAAACCTACTTAAAAAGGATTCTGGAAAGTTAAAAGCTTCAATAGACTCAATGAGTTTCACAATATCATTGTTTTTATCAGCAATATCGTTAAGGTATTTTAAGACACAGTGTGACATGACTACTTTTGATGATTTGTCGATAGCTAACAGTCTTTCTTGCCATCCTGCTTCGCTAACTTCAAGTGTGTCTTTACTATCATACGGATTAAAAAACGAGCTAATGGGTATAACGGACTGAGTGCTTATCTTCTCTAACGTATCAATAAGAGCTTGGTTTTTCTTAAATAAACTATCTTTATCTACTAAGCGATATCTTAATCGCCAAAACTCTAAAATTATTTCTTTAATCTCAAGTTGAATAGTTTTTGTCTCGTCTGCATTATCGCATTCTCTTTCTCTATCAAAAAGTTCAGCTAAATAGTGAAGCATCCATCTCTCTAAAGTATTGGTAGAGCTTTCAAGCCCATATTCTTCTACAAGAGTCTTGCCTAATTGCTCCAGTGATTTAGTATCCATATAACTCGCCATCCTTAGTGATTAAATATGCTTTTTTACTATTAGGAATATACCCAAACTCCTTATAATAATCCTTGTCCTTTCCATATCTTGAATGAAGTCGATGTTCACCTGAAAATGATACTATTAAGTTCATATCTAAAGCTCTAAGCATGCTGATAAGAAAATGCTTAGAAAAGAGCATTTTAGTACCACGGGAATACTCTTCATTACGAGAGCGCAAACGCCCCCAATAAGACGTTCTAATAACTTCACTACCATTTTTATCAAACCAGATCTTACCTGGTGAATCACAGCTTAGGTTCATAAGTTCAATAATACTGTCAGTAGGCTTTAGACTTCTATAATCAATAGACGCTGACCAAGGGTCTTTCTCGAAAATCGTATTATCGAACCATTCAGATTCTGATATAAATGATGTTAGATTAAAGACACCGTTGTCAATATTAAAGTCGTCGCCTTGTTTTGGTAAACAATAATCGCTAGGGTCTGTGTAAGACTGCAACGAACGTAATAAAGCAAAAGATGTCTTAGAATCTACTAAGCTTGAACGCATGTTAAAACTCTTTTCTTTTCTATCAAATACTTCTGTCCAACTACCCCATATGGGTAACCAATCGTTATCAAAATTGAAATGTTCATCAAAGTCGCTTGATGACATACTGTACTCCCAACTTGGACTATTCTGCTCTATACCAATATGCCACTCGGTCGTTCGTTTAGGTGTAGGGTCTCTATAGTTCGATAGCCAAACGCCATTCAGCAATGTAAAATCATACTTCGATAGCCAATAAGAAAACGTATACCAGTCTTGTTGAACTAAGGGCCTTTTATTTAGCAATATATCTGCCGCAATCATCAGTGAATGATAGTTTCTATAAAATTCTAAATCTTCTACTTCTGGTACTGAGCCATGACTATGATTTGTTGCTTGCCACTCATATATTGAAGATGAGTGTCTATTATCTGTTAATTTATTCGGATTATTAAACAAGCTATCTTTGACAAGAGATACTTCATAGTAGGCATATTTGGCATGTAAACCAAAATATTCGCCAAGAGGCTCAATCCAATAAGGTCCAAAATCAATACCAAATGAATCTACTTCAGGCTTATCGATGTTCTGATATTCATCTAAATTAACAGCTTCTTTTTCTATAACCTCAAAATTTGAAGTTCCAATTGACTCGTAAGCTTCTACTTCAGTCAGTGTTAGACTAATAATATCTTGCTCATTTAGGTTCAGAAGAATTTTAGCAGAATACAAACGGATTAAAATGTGAGGTTTATCTCGATTTATATTAGACTTGAAGAAGTCAATATAAGGTGCTATTGCGCTGGCATGTCCATTAGAAACCTTTAAAAAAGCTATGAGCAACCATTGAAGGGCAGTATAACTGTAATAACTAAAACGGTTGTCGATAAATGCTTTATTAGTCTGCATATCTATCTGATTTATTAAAGCATCTAATACGGGTTTTTGTTGGAGCTCTCCCAGTACTTTGACAGCATGAGCATTAAGCCAACGTGTATAAAGAAAGGGTGATGCTAACCCTGAAACAAAATAACCTGCATAGGCTTCCTCAATATTATCTGGAGGTATCAAATGAGCAAGCCACTCACCGTCAGATATATCATCAGATAAATCTTGTTCTAACAAGGTTAAACCATATTCTAATACGTCTTTTGAATCTTCAGGATCGATGATTTTACTAATCATGCTTACCATATTAAATAGTTGGTCACTATCTAAAAGTTCAGAACTTTCTGAACGCCCTAATAATACCTGTCCAAGTAACTCACTCTCTGGGAGATTAGAGATTGAACTCATTACAGTAATTAACTTTGAGTCACTATAGCGAAGACTGATGAATAGCTCTAATGCATGCCTGCGACAATATACTTTGAATTGTTCGCTAAAACATTCTCTTACGGCTTCACGTCGTTTCCATTTGTCAGGTATTGTTTTCAAAATAAAGTTTAATCTATATACCCCTATTTTAGGATCATTTAAGGTTGACTCTATATAATCGTAAACGTAGGTATTGGACAGCCTGTTATGAAGCTCGCTATAGTATCTATCATCTAATGAACTATATTCTTTAATACCTAGGTATCTATCTTGAGCTGATTGATAATCGTATTGGCTATCTAGTTGATCATCGATAAAAACGTTGGCCCAATCTATACTCTTAACTGTAGAGCTACAATCATAACTGGAGCCTCTTGATTTCAGTTCATCAGGTTCATATGTATCGAAAAACCGTCGTATATCATCTATTTGTAGCGAGTAATTATCGTATAGCTTTTTAAGTATAGTTCTATTGTTTTCAGATGGATTAGGTATAACTTGATATTGATAGACTATAAGAATCACAGCCTTTTGAATTTCATTATCTAAACTATTAAATTGAATACAATCTAATATGCCTTTTAAATAAGAGCCTGTTTCTAGGCAAAGCAAGGAAAGAAGTGCTAATGGTGAGATAAGCTTATGTTCTAAAAGCTTTTCTCCTATTGCATTGATTACTAAGTCATCTTCGCCAAACTGTCTATCACGCCACCTACTTGCAATAGCTAAAGCTGAATTTGGATGGATATCAACGAGTGCTTTAACGGTTGCATCCCAGTTAAAATGGTCTTCGTATATATATTTATATGTGAGCTCAGAACATCTAGCGAATCTGTAGGCTAATTCAGGTTGTCCACTATACGTTAGCCCAGTGGTATTAGACGCATGATAAATTAAAGCCTCCCATCGAGAAAAGTTTTCATCGCCAATCTTACTACTGACTTCTATAGCTTTATTAAAATATGACTCAGCCTGCTTGGTATCTAACGGTAGTATTGCTCTTGCAACTTCTACAATATCGTCCAGTATCTCATTTGCATTTATTTGAGCTTTAATTGCTCTCTCGAAGTTTTGTTGACTCAAATCGTAAGCAAAGTCTTTAAGTTCAGAACGCTGACAGCATATTTTTGTAAACTCATTTAGGGTTCTTGGAAGTAATGTAATTTCCCTAATACTAAGATAATCAAATAACTCCTGTACTAACTGTTTTATGTTTTGACTATTAGTAATGATAATTTTAAACCACGCCCATGCAATGTCTTCTGCCATACTATGATTAAAGCGATATTCATCTGCTTTAAGGAGATATGAGTCATTTAAAACAATACTGATCGACTCTTCAATATCTGAAATGGTTGACGTAGATAACAGACTATCAGCTAATAAGTTATACCAAGGAATTAACTTTTCAATATTATTGGTAATTTCATTCAGTTCAAATGAACTGTTAGATTTTTCGATTTTTGTTTTACTGTCTGCGTCAATAATGTCTTCTATTGTTAATTCGCTAGCTTGCCACTTAGCTAATAATGCATAAGCAAGCATATATATTGATTTTTCATAGTGACCACGAGTATCTTCAAGCTCATAAGGCAATCTGATTGGCATATAACGGGATAATATATCTGAAGCAGTTATGCCATTACAGACTTCAGATCTATAACATGCTAGCAGGTAGTTCGTCATAGTATGCAAACTTACAGGTCGAGTTCCATCTTGCAACTTAATCAAAACGCCTTTACGACTTATAATTTTGAAAGATCTTGATAAATATTGAGCGGGAATATCATAGTTATGTTTAACGGTTTCGTTTACTATACCCAATGTGAAATAAATGTTATTGCTGGCATGTTGTAGCATGGACTTTAAATCTGCCAACTTGTTATAAAGTAGAAATCCCTGTGCTACTTGAGTTGCTACCACATAGATTACTGATTTTGGTTTCCATTTATTCAGCCAAATTAAGCTTTGTTCAGCGCCATGTATGTTGAAATGAGCAATAAATAGCCGCACAATATCTTTATCATCAACTCCTGTATGATATCTTTCATCTTCAGGTTGCTTGAACAAGCTATGAAGCCAGTCTTCAGCTACTCGAAGTTTACTTCTTGCTTCACTCATTAAGTTTTCTTTATATGAAAGCAGTAGCGCTTCATAGGCAAATTTTGCACCTAGCCATTTATTTTCTAAAGTTAAAATATCATTAGCGATTAACTCTTGTAACTTGTTATCATCAAAAAAAACTGAAGCTAAGTCTAAATTGTCTGCTATTAAAGCATTTTGTCGGGTTTGAGCGGCACTTTCACCACCCGCCATTAATGATAGCTTAGCAACATCAACTAACCTATTAAGCTTAATACCTGCTTTGATTGCAAATTGAAGCCGTTGTACTTCAATGTGTCTTCTTTCTAGTGAGGAGGTTTCAGGTAGAAGTTTAGAGCTTAAGGCTGCATCGAAAAGATCTTCATATTCTTCAGCCTCTAGCATTAGCTGTGGTAAAACTGAGGCAACATAATGTGAGTCGCTAACCAGAGGTTTGAGCGTAGTGATATAAGCGCCAAGTTGTTGACTGTCTTTGGGACGATACTTGTCTCTAAACCAAGTTTCTGTTGGTTCATCAATAAATTGGATATAATCATCTAGTAACCGAATGGGATGTCCACCAATATCTGCGATAAAGCTTCTGATTTGCTCTTCAGGAACCTGTGATATTTTCGCGAGTACCTCGATAGGTAGTAGAGGTCTAAGAATCGCAATAGACTCACACAGCTTGTCTATTTTAGCGCTCTCAATAAAATTATCTTCTTTAATCTTATAGATGGCTGCTTCTAATAAATCACTTATAGTGTCTTCAATGCTTTTAGGGTTTGTACCGAAGAAGCGTAGGGTTTCTGGTAAGCTTTGCTCTTTTGCCAGTGCCATATATTGGATGCGTGGATTTTGAGATGTTAGTCTGTGAAATTCCGACACATCTGCAGGCGATATTTGATCATAGTGTTTTTCTAAATTATGCTTAGTCTCTTCAAGAGTAAAGGGGTTTAAATTAAGTGTCTTAACTGCTGAAGGTACATCAAGTAACTTCAATCTGTAGGGTCTACAGAAACTAATTAGTTTGACATTGTCAGGAAAAGATTCTTTGATTAAGTCTTTAATAAAAGATCTGACTTCTCCAAATTCTTCAGCTGCCATTTGAGCGTTATCAGCGGCATCAATCACAATCGAAAGGATTGCGTTAGGGTTAATGTAGTTAAGCTTCTCTGCGGCTTGCTCAATTCTTGATAAAAATGCTTTAACATAATCGAAATCTGTAGCTGAGGAGCTTGGAATTAAAGGATGGGATAACCCTTTTGCTGCTAGTTCATTAGCTATTTGAACCAAAGCTGTCCTGTGAGTATGCCTTAAAGTTGAGGTGTTTCTATAATCCCCATCCCCAAAACAATCGTAAACAATAGAGATTGAATCTTCAGGTAGGTATTCATGAATGTGAGAAGCAAAGATAGTTTTGCCAACACCACCTTCTGCTTGAATTATAAAAACATTGAAATTATCATCAATAATCTGGCTAGTAAGTTGTTGCTCTTGCTCACGTTGAATAGGGTTCTCAACTGTCTTAATTAGATTTTTCACTGGAAATAGAGCGTCTTCATTCGTATTAAGCGTTCTTAAAACGTCGATTTTATTAATAGAGTTGCTATTTTGACTTTCGCTTAACGCCTTTCTCGTGATTAGCTCTTTTAAACTAGTAGGGGAGTGTGCGTCAGAACCAGCGAGATAAGTTGCGGTTTCTGAGGCAAGAATATTACGTTGTTCCCAGTAATCGTCAGCAGTGATATCAAAAGTTATTAATTTACAAAAGTCAGAGAGGTTGTGACCGTTTAAGCCTGTATATAGCTCAAGCTTTCTTTGATTGGTCAGATTAGTAGAGTACCCTAAAGCTACTTGTTTGATACTCTCATGAAAGCCTTCATTGATAGATCTGTTCGATACGAATATAAACTTGAGCTTAGCTTGGGCTGATTCTTTACCAATAACCTCAATAAGAGCTTTGTAGCGGTCGCTGAAACCTTCTATCGTATTTCTTAGTTTACTTGGGCCAAAAGGAGTTTCCTTACTCTTCGTCGTATGCTTTAGCTGATAATATTTTATGATATCAGCTGTCTCAAAACTTTCTCCGCCATAATATTCAGCGACGTCAACCACATATTCTCCATCAGAAACATGCTTGTCACCTAGCTCAACAGAAGAGACTCCTTCTATCGTTATTAGCTTTAACTTGGAATCGGACTGTAGCAGTAATAAAGCTCTTCTTGATGCCCATAAATAGTGAAACTGGTCACCATCACGGCTTGTTCTGACTAAATCAGTTGACGACATTTTAAAGAACTCTTCTTGGAATTTTAGTAGGTTAGTAATATTTACTGATTATTTCAGCTTGTGTCAAGCCAGCATGCTGACAATAGAAAGCTTCTATTGAATTTAAAGCGTCTCTTAGTTGCCGCTGTGACACCTGCACATACTGT
>TARA_R110002126_G_scaffold43555_21_pt1 | contig 11088 bp, 8 predicted proteins | sample TARA_R110002126 | Tara Oceans TARA_R110002126 (sample SAMEA4397536) | marine metagenome | biome: Polar Biome; feature: [DCM] deep chlorophyll maximum layer (ENVO:01000326); material: water (ENVO:00002006), including particulate matter (ENVO:01000060) such as... | depth 30 m
GTATTATTGGCCTGGAAATGGGTGCCGACGATTATTTACCAAAGCCATTTAACCCGCGTGAGTTGTTAGCGCGGATCCGCGCCGTGCTGAGGCGTAAAAGTAAGGACTTACCTGGCGCGCCGTCACAGGAAGAAACCACTATCAGTTTTGGCCCATTTACCTTTAATCTGGCTACCCGCGAAATGCGCAAAGGTGAGCAACCATTACCATTAACCAGTGGCGAATACGCGGTGTTAAAAGTACTGGTCAGTCACCCCCGGGAGCCGCTATCTCGCGATAAACTGATGAATCAGGCGCGCGGTCGGGATTATTCTGCGATGGAGCGTAGTATCGACGTTCAGGTCTCGCGTTTGCGGCGAATGTTGGAAGATGATGCTGCAAATCCTCGCTATATTCAAACCGTCTGGGGGCTGGGATACGTTTTTGTGCCTGATGGCAGCATTGCCTGATGCGCTTGCTACCCCGCAGCGCATTTGGTCAGACCGTTTTTCTGATTGGTTTTTTGTTGCTGATTAACCAACTGGTGTCATACGTCTCGGTTGCCCTGTATTTTATTAAGCCGACCACCCAGCAAATAAACCATCTTATTGCCAAACAGATTAAAGTGGTGTTTCTTGATGCGGGTGAGAATAATTCTGTGCTGTCTGCAGAGCTAACCCGCCGTTTTAATGAGGCAACCGGCATCGAGGTATACACCGAAGCTGACGCCATGCAACAGGGGTTAGCTAATGCCCGTTACTATGGCTATTTTTCTGAACAAATGTCAGCAGAACTGGGTGGCGAAGCCTTGGTGCATATTGAACAGGGCGATGCCTTCGCTTTTTGGGTGCAGCCGCCGCAGGCGCCACAGTACTGGGTAAAAGTGCCCTTGTCCGGGCTGGATGAAACTGACTTTTCACCCTTAACATTCTATTTATTACTGATCGGTATTTTAAGTGTTGGTGGTGCCTGGGTATTTGCCCGCCATCTGAACCGGCCGTTAAAGTCACTGCAGCAAGCGGCATTGCAAGTGGGCAGAGGTGATATTCCGCCACCCCTTAACGCTGACAAAGGTTCAACCGAAATCATTGCGGTTATCCGGGCGTTTAACTACATGGCCGAGGGCATTAAAAGGCTGGAGCAGGATCGGGCGCTGCTGATGGCCGGTGTATCGCACGACTTACGCACGCCCCTAACCCGAATCAGGCTGGCGTCGGAAATGATGACCGAGCAGGATAGCTGGATCCGTGATGGCATCATCAACGACATTGAAGATATGAATGCGATTATTGACCAGTTTATCGACTTTTTACGCCACCATAAGCAGGAGAGCCTGCAAAGCGTTAATTTAAACGAACTAGTAGATGAACTGGTATTGGCAGAGCAAGTCCAACAGCGTCATTTTATTACAGTACTTGAGTCAAAGTTACCGGCGATTATGCTGCGTAAAATCGCCATTAAACGGGTTTTGAATAATTTGCTGGAAAACGCCCTGCGCTACAGTGACGGTGATATTGAAATAAGTACCGGCTATGAAAAAAGCCGTAAGCAAATCTATCTGGAAATACGCGATCATGGCCCTGGGATCCCCGAGCATAAGATGGAGGCTATGTTTGCGCCCTTTACTCAAGGCGATGAAGCCCGTGGCAGTGGCGGTTCAGGTTTAGGGTTAGCGATTATCAAAAAAATCGTTGATATGCATCAGGGCAGCGTCAGCCTGTTTAATCATGCCCATGGCGGCCTGGTGGTGAGAGTTTTCTTGCCGGTAAAAGTGCAGGGCGTTTAGTCCGGGGAAATGGTAAGTTTTTATAAAAAAAGCCCTGAATTTCAGGGCTTTTTAAATTGGCAAACAGCGAACACGTTATTGGTTGCTGTATTTTTGTTCCAATATATCTAACCGGGCCGTACGAACCAGGTCTGAAGCATTAATTTGCTGCAGTAGTGACACCAGTTCAACATCATTAACAGGTTGCACAATGTAAACGCCGGTACTGCTGGCAGAGCGCACAATCTTCAGATTAAATTGCTGCAACAGGCTGTTCATATCATCAGCCGATTTTCCCAGCACGCTGATATTACCGGTAACGATACCCATTTCACCCGTCATGCTGTTCTGCACCACGGCATTGCGGCGAAACTCCAGCATCCGCTCAACGTCACTGTCAGTGCCCCGGCTTACCAATGACATATTGCCAATGTTCTGCCGATTACTACCACTGTTTGCCAGTGCCTGAGGCACGGCTACCAGTTCTGGCTGTAACTGGTACATTCCATACTTAGCAGCACCGCTATTCACGACTGTCATATTAGGTTTGTCCGCAACACGCGTTTGCATATCGTGTCGCAATTCATTTTTCAGATCCTGGGCACCGACAGAACTCATCGCCAGGCAAAGGGTTGTGGCTAACACAGATACTTTATACTTCATAAATAATTCCCTTGTCTGTTAGTGACCGAATACCCGGATGGCAACGCCTTCCAGTACCGAGTTTCGCTGGTTATTTTTATACCCTTCCGGCCATACAGAGTTTGTTACTGCATAGTCTGAGGTGTTGGTATCGACGACACGAATGGACCAGGTGCCCTGGGCACTCTCACCATAAAACGCATTCGATAAAAACACCGAATTTTTCAGGATATAGCCTTCGTTGTAGCCAGTAGCAAAATCCAGCGACGGGTCAGCAATTGCTTGCTTAGACGACAATAAAACGCTGGTAGTTCCGCTGGGTGATGTTACCTCGATGGCAAGATCAATACCGGCAGTGGTTTGGCTTGGAAATGAATCCGAACGCAACTCAGAATTGGCAACGTCAAACGCAAACTGGACGCCCTCAACAGTAATGTCGTCAGATATTTCAATTGTTTGCACAGCACCGGCGGCGTCATTATCAGCAATTTCCAGCATAAGTGCCGGTTCGCCAGCCTGGCTGCCTGCGGCAACCCAATCACTGAATACTTGCTCAGGTAACATAGCGCCATAGGCTTTTGCCATGGCAACAGCGGCACCTGCGTCAACACGGCCAAAACCATATAAATTGTTGTGAGCATAACCAGCTGCATTTTCCACCCAGCCAGGGTGTGCGATAAATTCACCGTCGCCAACAGGAAGCACTACAGGCGCATTATCCGGGTCAACCTGCGAGCTGGTTTTCACCAGGATAGCTTTAATGTCGCGATAGGACAGGCTGGGGTTGGCGCTGTTAATTAGGGCAATAACACCTGCGGCATTTGGCGCGGCAGATGAGGTGCCATTAAAGGTGCTGGTATAGTTACAACTGGGGTTTTCAGGGTGGCCCGGGCTGTTAAATGGCGTAAAGGCCGCATCAAACTCTGGCCAGCCGCCAGCATCAACCCTTGGGAAGCTGCTGTAGCCGCGTAAACAGGTCATTTGGTCAGTGGTTACCATGGCAGGTGCAAAATCACCGTATTCGCCAGCAGGTGCTGATACCAGTACGTTGGCACCCGCAGTAGAGTAACTGGTGTGCTTGCCGTTAGAATTAACCGCGGCAACTGCAAAGTAAAATGGCGTATTCTGCGACGGTTCAAAGTTACCGTTCAGGCAGGTTAGTCCCAACTGGTTGGCAGCGCTACAAATAGAACCGGCCCAGCTGTTGTTACCCGGGCTTAAAAAGCTATTGCCACTGGACTTGGTATTAACAGCGCCTAAGCCGTTGCGTAACTGAGTGGCAGAGTATTGCTGTACTGCCTCAGCGAAGAAATCATATGAAATTACCGCAGGGTAACTAATACCATAACTGCGGTTAAATACTGTTAATGGCTCGCTTTCAGTTATACCACTACCGGGAATACCATGGCTTAAGGCGTCATTAAGATCAGTTTGCGCATTCAGATAATTCATACCAATCAGTTTAGTATGAGGTGCAACCCCGCGACCACCCATGCCATTCCAGCCTTCGGCCGCAATCAGACCAGCAACACTGGTACCATGATCACCCAGGGCATTGGTAGACGTTGGATCAGTAACGTTTAATGCACCCGGCACCATGTTCAACGAACGGTTAGGCAGAATGTTGTTAGTCAGATCTTCATGAGAAAGTTCAAGGCCGGAATCTACCACAACGGCAATACTGCCGGTACCGGTTACGCCCTGTTGAAAGGCACTAACGACGTTCATATCTTCACCCGGTGCCAGAATAGTCGGGTCAACCCGCGCTGCTATCCAGGCATCAGCCTGTTCATCGCTAAAGCCGGCTTCGGCAATCAGGAAAGCCTTTATCGCATCGACATTCAGTGAATAAGCTTTCTGCCCTGTATTATTAAGGTGCCATTGTTGATAGGCAAGTGGATCTGATACCGGCGCTGCGATAGTCAGGCTTGCAGTGGCAGAAAGTTTACCATCAGTAACGGTGTAGGCAATGTCAGTTGCGCCGTCTTGCAAAGGCAAGTAAGTAAAACGGGTACCCTGAATAGTCAGCACACCGTTATTCAACGTATAAACACCTTGTTGTGGTGACTTGACTACGCCATTTTCGCGAATGGCAGAAATGCGCAGCGTATCGTCAGTATTAACATCGCTCACAGCAAAGTTACCTTCAACCTGCATCCAGCTTTGGCTGGCAGCTACAGATACGTTGAACGCCTCAGGTGCAATATTTTTACTACCACCGCAAGCGGTGACAGATAAAGCAACGGCTACTGCAAGGCCGCTTAATCTGTATGTGTTATTTTTCAAAATGTTATTCCTAGTTGCTAAGTTTTTTTTATATTCCCCGGACACAAAGTATTTCGCAAATTGCTATTGTAAAGAATTGTGACGGTGTCGGAGCATATAAGGAATAAGCAGTGTTGAAAAGTCATTTGTTATAAGTTATCGATGCTAAATTATCAATTTTGTAAACAATAAAAAGCACTACATGTAGCATAAACAATAGCTTGCTTTATGTCGGCAACTTCACATCCATATATACTTAGCAACGTCGTGGTGGGCGATAGCAGGCGAACAGCCCCTGACTATCGGGGCTGGAATAACTATCGGACTGGGGTATCTTAAAGCTGGTTTATGATTTGCTGTAATTCTTCAGCGTTGAATAAATACTGCTGATTGCAATATTCACAGGTTATCTCAAGCTGACCTTCAGCGATGTGCTCGTGTAAGGCATCTTTACCAATACTATACAGTGCGGTTTCACATTTCTGGCGGGAACAGCCGCAGACAAACTTAACCGCTTGCGCCGGAAATAGCTCAACCTGCTCCTGATGAAACAGCCGGTATAACATTTCTGCTGCAGGCAAGGTCAGCAGTTCGTTTCCTGTAACGGTATCTGCCAGAATCACCAAATCGGCAAAATCAGTTGCCGCTTTTTCCGGTTCAACCGGCAAAACTTGCAGCAACATGCCGGCCGCCCGGTTTTGTTGGCCAATGTCAGTAAAAATATACAAACGGGTGGGTAGCTGCTCGGACTGTGCGAAGTAGCCCTCCAGGGTGCTGGTCAGGCTGTCACCGGTCAGCGGAATAATTCCCTGATAACGTTCACCCTGGCGTGGTGTAATAGTAACGATCATATACCCTTCACCAATCAACTGGCGGAAACTATCACCGCTGAGTTCGGCTTGCAGGCGCACCACGGCCCGGAAATTTTGCAGGTTATCACCGTTTACGGCGGCAAATTTCACCGGGCCATCGCCTTGTAATTGAACGGCAATTTCGCCATCGAATTTTAGGGTGGCGGTAATTAGACTGGTTGCGACGACCAGCTCTGCCAATAGTTGTTTTATCGGTAATGGGTAATCGTGATTTTTCAGCATATGATCCAGGCTGTCAGCGACTTGCACAAGTTCGCCGCGGACATGTTTTTGCTGAAACAGAAAACGGTATAAATTATCGGGGTTCATAGCCTCTCTCTACTGCTTGGATTTTAAAAGTAATAACTGGCGCCGCATTTTTTTATCCGGCTTAGTGTCGGGGTGCGGAGCAAACAGACTATTGGTTTTGCGCAGCTCTGCCCGAACCAGCCTCTGCTCGGTACTGGCGTCTGTTTCCTGATATAAAGCTTGTGCCAGTGGAGCAGAGAGTCGTTTCTCAGATAAGCCCTGTACCACAACCGTCTTTTCATCACTGCCCTGAGCAAGTTTAATGGTTGCTCCAATGTCTACCAGGCGGCTTGCTTTGCAGCGCTGGTCATTGTAGTGTACTTTGCCGCCTTCAATCATGGCTTTGGCCAGGGCGCGGGTTTTATAAAATCGACACGCCCAAAGCCATTTATCAAGCCGAATGCTGTCATTTTGCTGCTGACTGGCTTGCTGATTTGTCATAATGAACCTGTAAGCTGAACTGAAAGCACATTATAGTGCCAAATGGCATACGAAGCGTAGTGCTGGCGGAATTTAAGATGTTATTAATTTGTAATAATAATCGACCACACTTGTTGGTTGGCAAACAACTGAGTAAGATAAACCGGTATTTTATTATAAGAAAGTGGAAATGAACCTGTCGTTGTCTTTACAAGATTTTCACCGATACAGCCAGCGGCTGCCGGTCAGTGTTATTCGTAAAATACTGAACCTGTTGCTGGTATTGTTGCTTGCCTGGTTACTGGCACGCTTTAGCTGGCAATTAGTACCTGCACCCCAAACACAGGATATCAGCCTGGCACCAGTGCCGGGGGCATCAGTAAAGGCTAAAGCGGCTGTTAATCTGCAGCAGCTGATAAGCTACGCCTTGTTTGGCACGGTAACAGAAAAAGCAGAGCCGGCAGCCGAAGTGGTCACGGAAGCACCTAAAACGCAGCTTAATGTCAAACTTACCGGGTTAGTGTCGCAGGATGATCCAAACCGGGGTAGCGCCATCATTGAAAGCCGGGGGGCAGAGGCAACCTACGCAATTGACGACACCATTGACGGCACTAATGCAGTGTTAAAGCAGGTATTAATTGATCGGGTGTTAATTCAGCAGGCAGGACGGTTCGAGACACTGATGCTGGATGGCATTGAATATACCAAAATGGCGCAGGCGAATGCCGGGCTTGGCCGTGAAGACAACCCTGAGCCCAACTATGAAAATGAACTTACGGTATCGCCACAAGCTGAGGCTCCGGTGCTGGACGAAAGTGAACTGGGTGTCAGCCGTGATGAATTGTTGGCTGAGCCGGCAAAGTTTTTTGACTATGTCCGGGTGTCACCCCAGGAGCGTGATGGCGTTTTAGTGGGCTACCGGTTAACCCCGGGCAAGGATCCGGCGCTGTTTAATCAGTTAGGCTTGCAGCAAAATGACCTGGCGGTTGAGATAAACGGTATACCGCTAAATGACATGCAACAGGCAATGCGGGTAATCAACGAGCTACGGGATGCCAGTGAAGCCGTAATTAAAATAGAACGTGATGGTGAAGTCAGAGATATTCTGTTTAGCCTGTCGCAATAAAATTAGCAGATAAAAGTTGGTTAAATTCTCATGATAGCAGGCCGTTTTTTCAGAGGTTCAGTGCGCTCAATCGCCGGTTTAGTGGCAGGTGCTGTGTTAAGTTTTGCCGTGCTTGCCGATTCGGACGTGCAGTACTCCCCCAATTTCAAAGGCACCGATATTAATGAATTTATTAATATTGTGGGTATGAACCTGAAAAAAACCATTATCGTCGACCCCCAGGTTCGGGGCCGCATCAATGTCCGCAGCTATGAAATGCTTAACGAGGAGCAATACTACCAGTTCTTCCTGAATGTATTAGAAGTGTACAGCTTTGCAGTGGTCGAAATGGAAAGCGGCATTTTAAAAGTCGTCCGTAACAAAGACGCTAAAACCTCTAATATTCCGGTAGTGGGTGACGACGATCCGGGCTATGGCGATGAAATGGTGACCCGGGTTGTGCAGGTGCGCAATGTGTCCGTTCGCGAGCTGGCACCATTGTTGCGACAGTTTAGTAACCAGGCCGGTGGCGGCCATGTGGTTAACTACGACCCGTCCAACGTTATTATGATGACCGGCCCCGCTGCCGTAGTGAACCGGATTGTCGATATTATTCAGCGGGTAGATAAAGCGGGCGATCAGGAGCTGGAAATTCTGAAACTGGAATTTGCTTCAGCCGGCGAAATCGTCCGTATTCTGGAAAGTATTTATAAAAGCCAGGGTCGCGCCGAACAACCGGATTTTCTGATCCCGAAAATAGTCGCCGACGAGCGCACCAACAGCGTTATTGTCAGTGGTGAGCTGCAGGCAAGACAACGGGTTATTGAGTTGGCCCGCCGGCTGGATGCCGAGCTGAAAACCAGCGGCAATACCCGGGTTTACTATTTAAAATACGCCAAAGCAGAAGAACTGGTGCCGGTGTTAAAAGGCGTAAGCGAGTCTATTGTGGCCGAGGTGCAAAGTGGTGCAGCCGGTGCGGCTGGCAGTCAGGGCGCGCGGCGTACCCAGAGTAGCGGCCGGGAAATCAGTATTGAAGCACATGAAGATAGCAACTCACTGGTGGTAACCGCTCAGCCGGATATGATGCGTTCACTGGAAGATGTTATCCGGCAGCTGGATATTCGCCGGGCTCAGGTGCTGGTAGAAGCCATTATTGTTGAAGTATTTGAAGGTGACGGTACCGATTTTGGTGTGCAGTGGCTAAACGCTAATGGTGGTGGTACTAATTTTACCGGTGGTAATACGATCCCGATTATTGGCGTAGCGGCTGGTGCTGCTCAGGCATCGCAAGTTACTCGGGGGCAAACAGTTCAGACTCGTGATCCTGCGACAGGTGAACTAATCACTACCACCACTGCAGATTCTAACCGTGACTACTCAATGCTGGCGAATGTGCTACAAGGGTTAAACGGCGCTATGCTGGGGTTCTATAGTGGCGACTGGGCGGCCATTTTACAGGCCGTGCGCACCAGCACCAATTCTAATGTACTGGCAACACCGCATATTACTACCATGGATAACCAGGAAGCGTTCTTTCTGGTTGGTCAGGAAGTGCCGGTGATTACCGGTTCAACCACCGGTGCCAACAACACTAACCCGTTTCAGCAGGTACAGCGCCAGGAAGTGGGTATTAAACTTAAAGTAACGCCGCAAATTAATGAAGGCACGGCGGTGCAGCTAACCATCGAGCAGGAAGTGTCTAGTATCGGTGGTGCTACTGCAGTCGATATTACTATTAATAAGCGTGAAATTAAAACCACGGTAATGGCCGACGATGGTGCTACGGTGGTGCTTGGCGGGTTAATTGATGAAGATGTGCAGGAAAGTGAGTCAAAAGTACCCCTGCTTGGCGATATTCCGCTGTTGGGACATTTATTTAAGTCGACCAGCGTCACTAAACAAAAGCGCAACCTGATGGTATTTATTAAAGCGACTATCGTCCGTGAAGGTTCTGCTATCTCAGGTATTTCTAAAGCCAAGTACAACCATATTCGTGCGGAGCAACTGCTGCGTGAAGAAGAAGGTATTCGTTTAATGCCCAATACCAAACAAGTCGTGCTGCCTGAATGGGACGATTCGTTAACCTTGCCTCCGACGTTTGACCGTTTTATGCAAGAGCAACAACAGCAACCAGCGGAACTGCCGGTTGGGCAACAGCCAGATAGCGGAAGTCGCGACTGATGGAAGGCCTGGTAGCAGAAGAAGAGGTTAAACCGGTCAGCAGCCGGATCCGCCTGCCCTTTGGTTTTGCCAAGCGCCATGGTGTATTGCTGCAACAGCAGCAGACTGGCTGGTTGCTGTATGTGCAACCCGCTACACGTCCAGAAGCGGTGCTGGAAGTTCGCCGTTTATTAGCGGAAGGCTTTACGGTTAAACCGTTGTCGGCAACTGAGTTTGAGGCGCTACTGGAGGCTAGCTATCAGCGTGACTCCTCTGAAGCCCAGCAACTGATGGAAGATATTGGCAACGAAGTTAATCTGGCCTCGCTGGCCGACGACATTCCGGAAACGGAAGACTTGCTGGAAAACGAAGACGACGCACCCATTATCAAACTGATCAACGCCATGCTGGGCGAGGCAATTAAGCTGGGTGCTTCAGATATTCATATCGAAACCTTTGAAAAAGCCCTGATTATCCGGTTCAGGGTAGACGGCTTATTACGTGAAGTGCTGCGGCCCAATCGGCGCTTATCCAGTTTGCTGGTGTCGCGGATTAAAGTTATGTCGAAAATGGACATTGCCGAAAAACGGGTGCCGCAGGATGGGCGTATCAGCCTGCGGATTGCCGGGCGCGCGGTGGATGTGCGGGTGTCTACTATGCCATCAAGCCATGGCGAGCGGGTAGTACTGCGATTACTGGATAAAAACAACTCGCACTTAAATCTGGCAGATTTAGGCATGACGCTGGCGGTACAGCAGGCATTTTCAAAACTGATTTTAAAACCGCACGGCATTATTCTGGTAACCGGGCCGACGGGCTCAGGTAAGAGTACCACCCTGTATGCCGGGTTAACCGAAATAAACACCAAAGACCGCAACATTCTGACGGTGGAAGACCCGATAGAGTATGAGTTAGAAGGTGTTGGCCAAACTCAGGTTAATACCAAGGTTAATATGACCTTTGCCCGGGGGTTAAGGGCGATATTGCGCCAGGATCCGGATGTGGTCATGGTTGGTGAAATACGTGATTTAGAAACTGCTCAAATAGCGGTGCAGGCCAGCTTAACCGGCCATTTGGTGTTATCTACCTTGCACACCAACACAGCGGCAGGTGCTATTACCCGGCTGGAAGACATGGGCGTTGAGGCCTTTTTATTGTCGTCCAGTTTGTTGGGCGTGCTGGCGCAGCGTCTGGTGCGCACCCTGTGCAGTCACTGTAAAGAAGCACACGAGCCAGATAAAGAAGAGCGTAATTTACTGGGCGTCAGTAAAAAAGAAGGGCTGCATATTTTCCGGGCTAAAGGCTGCGAGCACTGCAATTTTACCGGCTATCGCGGACGCACCGGCATTCACGAGCTGTTACAGGTTGATGAAACCATTCGTGAAATGATCCACAACGGCAAAGGCGAGCAGTCCATTGAAAAGTATGCCCGGGCACACTGCCCCAGCATCCGGGTAGATGGGTTTAGCAAAGTACTGGCCGGTGAAACCACGCTGGAAGAGGTATTGCGGGTTACCCGAGAGGATGTGTAATGGCCGCATTTGAATATCAGGCGCTGGATTTACGCGGCAAAAAAAATAAAGGGGTATTGG
>TARA_R110002126_G_scaffold252929_2_pt1 | contig 11069 bp, 4 predicted proteins | sample TARA_R110002126 | Tara Oceans TARA_R110002126 (sample SAMEA4397536) | marine metagenome | biome: Polar Biome; feature: [DCM] deep chlorophyll maximum layer (ENVO:01000326); material: water (ENVO:00002006), including particulate matter (ENVO:01000060) such as... | depth 30 m
AGAATGATGTACTTAAATTTAATAGCTTTTATGGTTTTGCTTGTAGCCTTTATGATTATTTTTCTAAATATTATAGAGGATAAAATAGCCAGAAAATATAAGAAAAAATCTAAGCCAAAGAGTTCTTAAGGTTTAGTATCTCTTCACACTTCTCATACTCCTCAGTATATATAAAATAATCAATAAGAGAGTCGTACACATCATCCTCCATTGAAACTATCTTATACTCAGGACTAAAGATTAAATACAATTTATCATTCTTATCCACTAATTGATCCATTGTCTTCTTCCCCAAAAGCAATTCATAACTATTCCTCATGCATAAGTCTTCATTGAAGTCTGCCATTATTTAAATATTCTATTATCGTTTTTCTTTCCAGTTTTAAAAATAGAGTTATCATTTTTAGTTTCCGTTTTAAAAATAGAGTTATCATTTTTCTTATTATCTTTAAAGATTGAGTTATCCTGCACCTTCTCTTTCACTTTCTTTATAGCTTTCTTCTTACTTTTCTTACTACTCTTTCTATCTGCTTCACTTTGTATTTGATACTCACTATAATTAAATAAACGTAGAATTACTTTAGCTGGATCTTCTCCACCGTCAATAAGCTCTTCCATATTTTTAAATATCTTTCTTACATTATTTACAGGAAGTCCTGAGAATTGAGACATCTCAGCAAGAGCTGCATATAGAGCTTCTTGTTTTTTCTTAGGATCTTTAAGCTTCATATATTTACTAAACTTTTTAAGAGTTTCTGTTCCTTGAGTTAAAATAGGTAATGTTTTTGGTTGTAAAAAACTCTCAGGCTTTCCTGATAACAGGTCTTTAATTTTAACAGCAAGCTCTCCATAAATAAATAAAGCATTTATATTTCCAAGTATAGCGGCAGATAATAAATCTTTTTTATCTTCATCATCCCAGTCAGCTAAAAATCCTGGCATTCCATTAGCTACAAACTGAAAGAACACAGGCATCACAACATGGTAAGTTAAGAATATACGACCAGCGTCCATCTTATTCCCCTTCCCTGACTTCCCACCTGAAGAGGCGAGCCTATACATATTTCTTATAGCATAAACTTCTTTTCTTAAGTACTGCTTAGGTGTAGTTAAGAACATATTAAGTGCTCTAAATATTGGTCCTTTTGTTTGGTAGTAGTCTCTATCTTGTAAATCTGTAGACTGCTGAGATCTTTTAGTGTCCCTTTCAAATTTAATTATAGCAATATCTATTGCTTCTTGCTCAGTTTTTCCTGCTTCTAAAGCTTGGTTTTTATAATGAACATAATTAGGAACTCCTCCTAAAAATATTGCCCCTCTATCCCCAATCTTAGTGGTATACATTAATATATTAACAAGAGACTCTTTATTAGCTCCAGTCATAATTCTTTGACCTCCTATTTTTATATCAGGAAATACAGACTCCATAGCATCATCTGAATACATCTCAATAGCTTTAGTCATACTCTTAGCATCCCTATCCTGTAAGTATGTAGAGTTAGCCGCTATTTCTTTCCATATAGCTTTTACATCTTGACCTTTTCCAAATCTACTTAAGGCAGCATTCTTCATCCAATTCACATAACCAATATCAGAAGCATAAGTAACAAATGATGTTAACTGCTTAAGGGTTACCACTGGATTAATACCTAAACGAGATAGTATAAACATATCTTGCATAATATCTACAGCATTATCCATTGTAGCCTGTTCTTTAAACGATCCTTTATTAGCTATCTTTTCAATAGCTGTATTAATGGCAGTCATAGTAGTTTTGCCATGTAAATTTTCAATCTCAGACTTTATTAAATCATTGGTAAATAATTTATTAATATCATTAATAGGACGTGTATATGCAGAAAAGTATTCCATATCCCTCATATAAGTATATAGAACATTAGTTCCATCCATAGCTCTAATAGGTTTAGAGTTCTGTTCTCTCATTTTAGTAGAGTTAGCTGCCACTACATTATGGTATTGAGATTTACCTCCAGCAAGAAGATCAACTCCTTCAGCCTCTTGACCATCTCTATAGACCATACCTGCATAGTTTACATTGTAAGGCATCTGAGTTCTATATGTATCTTGATAAGCTTCGTTATAATGATTATATAAGCTTGGAAATAATACATCTACCTGCCAATCTGCAAACTCTTTTAAATCTTTATATTGCTCAGACTCTAACCTTGAAGTTATTTCATTCATTACTTCAGTTAATCCTTTTGAATCTGTAGAAAAAGTTTTTTCTAAACCTGGATGATTAGCTGAATCCTTATGTTGATTATATAAATAATACATTTGATTAGGAGATAAAACCATCTCTGTGCCATCAGGTAAATTAAATGCTTCAGTTTTTCTACCAAAAGATGTTACAATAGATTTATATTTTTTACCAAATAATTCTTGAAACTTAGAAATTATTAACGCATCATTCATTAACATTCTTCCTTTCATCTCACGATTAGCAGCATCAATCTTTTGAGTAATCTCTTCCTGAGTTATACCTTCAAATAATTCTGCAGGAAGTAAAGATATTTTATCCATTAATAAAAATAGATCAGAGTTCTTAGCCATAACATTACCTAATGCTGTAACTATAACATTGGTTAATTTTTTAAATCTACTTTTTACTTCTTTCTTTTTAGATTCAACCTCTCTTGTTCTTGTCTTTTTTGTATCCTTAAGAACCTCAATAATATCAGTTATCTTATCAAAAATCTCTGCTTCAGTTGGCTTCTCTATACCATCTTCCTTTAGCTCTCTCCTTGCTTGATCTTCAAAACTTTCTTCCCTTCCTGTAACGTCTTGATAAACTTGCATGAATTGCCTTCTATACTCTACATGAGCTTTTCTTAATTGCTCTTTAAGTAGGGTTCTACCAGCTGTAATAATTTGCTTTAACTCTGTCTCTACTCCAGCTAATACATTAACTTTAGTAATATCTTCATTACTCATTAAGTTGTTAGAGTTAACCATATTCATTATAATATTAAGGTCAGCCATAGCAGTATAGTCTGCCTCAGTCTTTATAGGTTTTAAATTAATAGTTTCATACTCAGTCTCTAATTTTGATATATAATCCAGAACCTTATCAATTGTTTTCATATTACCAGTATCTATCCTTTTCTTAATAGAAGCTAATCTTTTACGTGTATTTTCATCTATCTTAACTCCTTTAAGAATATTACTAATTCTCTTAACAGTATTTTTAGGATCTAATAAATCTGTAATAGATTTATCTAACCTTACATTATTTTTAGTTGCAGCAAACTCCATAACCTCATTCATTATTTGTTGAATGTTATCATTATTAGCCTGCTCAATTTTTCTCATTAAATTAATAGCTTCAGACTTACTATATATATCTGCAGGTAAAGTCTTGCGCATAAAGTTTCTAAGCTCTCTTTGTATTTTTCTTAATTGTTTTTGACCTTTAGTCTTAGCTCGCAGTATTACTCTTGCATTACGAATAGCAGAGTTTAAATTTGTACTTTGTTTACCTCCTAAAGCTCTCGCTACATCCATCTCTAAAACCATTTGTTCTGTAGAGATTCCTTTTAGTACAGCATCAGCCATTTTTTTATACTCAGGCTGTGCCCTTAAGAAGTCCATAGCTTGATCCATTATCTCTTGTTCAGATAATTTATTTTTAGCTGCAGCATTTTTCTTAATTAACTTATTGTAATTATTATAAACCTTATTAAATAATTTAATACCTGATTTCATACCGCCTACTATACTACCCATTGATGGGGGTATGATACTTAGCTTATTGGCATCAACTTGCATTAATTCCCTAACCTCAGTCTTAGTAAACTTTCTTACTCTTGTTAAATAATCCAATATAGCTGGATCTGTAAAATTTAAATCCCTTGCTTTATTAATTATTTCAAGAGGGTTATCAAACTTATTAAAAGTTTTTTGTGCTTTTTCATTTACAACTTTTTGTGATTTTTCTTTAGTAGGCTTATATACCTTACCATCTGGTTTAATTAACTTAAATCCAGTAAGCTCACCTATATCACCTCTTGTTGGATCTACCGTAAACCCTAATGAATTTGCCCAGTCTTCTAAGGCAACTCTATTAACTCCTGACTTATTAAATATAACGCCATTCTTTTTCATCTCATACATAGTAGCGAGCTTATCTATACCTGCTTTCTGAGATTTCTCATTTGACTGAGTGTATTTTCCTGGATTAGATGTCTTATCTATCATGTAGTCAATAAAGTCCGCTGGAGTTATTTCCACTCCTGCTATTTCACTTAACTCCCGAGCTTGACCATCTAAAGGACTTGTAATTGTTTTCCCATACTCATCTGTTTTTTTTCTAAGTAAAAACTTTATAGAAGTCCCATTACCTTTCCCTCTGGTCCAGTTTGCATCTCCATATTTAGCCCAATCTTCTTTAGTAATTCCACTAAAGTAAGCATGTATTTGCTGAAATATATAACTAATATTTCCTCCTGATAGTCCAGATCCTTCTTGGTCAAGTTTTAACTGTTCAGAATCTCTTTGTTTATAAGCATCTTCTTCTTCTTTAAGCTTAGATTCTATAAATTCTTGCTCGGCACCTGCAATATCTTTATCTTTTTGAGTTTCTTTCTTAGGCTTCTTTTTAGGGTTTATAATATCTATATCTCCCTCAGTAACATCAGTTCCTTCTCTTACTTTTTTAGATACTGAATTAAAGAAAGCAATCATATCAGCCTCTTCCTTAGTATATTCTATTATATCAGGCCCCAGACCAACCATATTAGCTACTTTCTGTAACCATCTCTTTACTATATTTTTAGTAGGTCCATCTAACTTAGTGTATGCGGCTGCAAGATATCCAAACAACTCAGAAACCTGCTCTTCATTTTGTTCTTCCAATGCATATCCTTTAGCAAATATTTCTAATTCTTCTTTTAGATTAGAGCCTTTAGGTAATCCTTTTATTACAGCCTGTAACATTCTACCTGTTATTTCACTATATTTTTTAGAGTCTATACCTAACTTCTTTAATAATACAGCATGCATAACCTCATGCGCTACAGTTCGAGTATTAGCTTTTACTGCATTAATATGAATGGTATTAGTATTAAGATTAAAGGTACCACGTGTTCCTGCATTATCTTTATTTACCGATCTATTATAGTTATTTTCATCAGCATGAATAATAATATTTAAATCAGGAATTAATTTAGCCATAGAAATTCCTGCATTTTTAGCTTGTTTAAGTAATGAGTTAGTGAGACCTTGTAATTTTCCTTTTATACCTGGCTCAGATGATTCGCTAACATGAACATTATCAGATACACTAACTCCTGGAACTACAATATTCTTTCCATCACTAACTATTATATCTATTGTTCCGTCTTGTTCATTTTCTACTACAGCTCTACGAGTTGGTTGTTCTGTTTCAGTCTCAGTTTCAGTCTCAGTCTCAACTCCTGCTTGCTCATTAAAAATAGAAGTTAAATCATCTACTTCCTCCTGCGTTGTTTTGTCAATATTTGTTTCACCGTTTTTGCTTTGCGTGGTAGAATTCCCTTGGGCGTTTCCTTCTCCCACTTCTTCGCTACTCTCGGTAGATTCTTGTACATCCACTTTCTTTGGGCTTGACTTTTGAATGGCATCTCTTTTAGTTTTAATTTGTTCTGGAGTTGGGTTCTCAACACCCTCCTCTTTTAATTCATTTATAGATTGAGTGTTTAACTCAGTCTCTTGTGCTTCTTGTTGGTTCTGTGTATTGCCTGATCTTACTATTCTTTCTACATCATTTTCTAAATCTAACAACTCTTTTTGTTGTCTTTTAGTTAATAGCTTATTATATTTATCTATATCATCTTGTAGTTCTTGTTGCCTTAAAAGATTACCAAGTAATTCTTTCTTTTGATTAACAGGAAGATCAGATGGTATCTTATTCATAACACCATTAACCTGGTCATACATAGCAATTTCTTGGTCCCCCTCTTTCTTTGTTTTATTCCCTTCTAAAATATCTTTTTTTATTTTTTGAATAAATGCAGATCTAACAATAGGCTCATTGCGAATATCTTCATACATTTCAAATACCCCTTCTCCTAAACCAGTGAAGTCACCAACAGTTGCTGCCGCACTAATAGCTGATGGTGTACCAATAACAAATCCACCCACTGCCTCTTGAAGCCCAGCCCTTACAACTTGTTTAAACCCATCCGCCCAAGACTCTGGAGTAGTGAACATATCTTTTTCTTTTATAGCATTATATGCTTCTTTGAATCCAATATCAGCTATCTCTTGGGCTAACCCTGTTTCAAATTCTGCTAACCCTGAAGCTGTAACTAATAGAAGACCTTGAGTCATCATACTATTAACTTCTTTTTTTACAACTTGTCTAAATGTTTGCCCTGTAATATTTTTACCTTCCTTTTGTAAAACTCTTAAAAGTATTTTACTTGCTAAACCTTTCTGAGCAATAGCATTTCTAAACCCTAAGTTTTCTAAAACACCCACTACTATACCTAAAGGTAGTGTGAACATTTGTTTTTCTCCCTCTGTTATATCATCAAAAGATCTATCATTAGCCATCTCTTCATTCACATGATCCTCAACTTGAGTTATCATATTAAATATTCTAACAGGAGCGGGACCTAACATTGCTGGTATAGATTCGACTACTCCAATAAGAGCGCCTCCCCAGAAGCCTTTCTTAGCCTCTTTAGTAGCCTCAACTGTAGTTTCTGACATACCTATCACCTCTCTCAAACCCCCTCTGGTAGCCTCTAACATACCCATCTTATCATCTAAAGAAGGATCATTAGCATACTGAGAAAATGGATTTGAATATTGTACTTCACCAGGCTTTACTCCATACTTAAGTTCTTTACGAGCCTCGTCTAATATTTTTGACTCTATATCTTCTAATAAAGTAGTGGTCGTAGAAGTGGTTGCTGTACCAACTCCTTGTAAGCCTGTTGATCTTGAGCTACTCTTAGTTGTTGTACCGTCTGTATTTTTTATTATTTCTTTTAACTTATTATAAGCCTCATTATCTTTAATAATTTCTTGTATTCTTTCATCTGTATATGTTTCTCCTAATGCACCTGCCTCTCTTGCCTTAGTAAGAACTCTTGTTCTGTATTCTTGGGGAGCCATTAATCCTCCGCTTTCAGAATTTGTACCCCAGGTGGCTATGTCAATCATTTTATTAGCAACTCCAGATCCTATACGTGCTGAACCATCTAAAAAGGCATTGTATGAAAATCCTAATGGACTCTTTTGTTCTGACCTCATTCCATACCACCCCCCGATAGCATCATCTAATTCTTTACCTTGCAGGGTTAAATTCTGTTTAGAATTGGTTAGACTTTTTTGGGCTATGTTAATTTTTTCAAGGAGAACCGCTGGAGTAGTAGCTACTTCATTTCCTTCAGGGCCCTCTACATATACTACTTCATTAGGATCCATATCAGACATATTCTGAGAATCATAAAAGTTTAAAGCCTTTAAGTATTGTTGATATTCATCTCTTACTAAATCAGTTTCTGAATTAAAATTCTGAACTGACTTCTCTACTTCTTTTTTATTTTGAAGCTTTGCCTCTTTCTGAACGTAACCTTTTTGTAATTGGTGTAGTTTAGCACTCTCATCTTTATTTTTTCTTAGAAATTGTTTGAGTTCGTTTGCATATTTTCCTTTGTAAAACAAAGCATCCAACTCTACATTTAACGTATTACCATTAGCTGCTGTTACTTTCATTTCATCACCAGTTATATCAGCTTCTTTAAAATTAAAGCCATAGTCATTAAAATGATAGTTCATTATAGGAACCGCATTTTCTTCTGTTTTAGAAATAAGATCTGTATTAACTTGTTCTTCTAAAGACTGCTCAAAGAAATCTATTTCAGTATTGTTATTAGAAAATTCAAATTCAGAATCATCTGAAGATAACACCTCTGGTTTTATAAGGTTTTCAGTATTTACCTGATTACCTGGACCTATGTCAATTGTATCTCCATCTATAGTTGTAGTAAGAGATTCTTCTTCCTCTACTACAGCAGGCTGTTCTACTCCAGCTGCTAACGCACTATCAACTTCTTCATTACTTGGTTGAAGAGAAGGCTCCGATGATCCAGGCTCTTCCACCACTTGAGTAGACTCTGATACCATAACTTCCTCTTCCCCAGTGCCAGTGCCAACGGGATTTTTTTTTTCACCGATACCCATTAAAGCTGCAAAGTCAAGAACAGTTTTAGTATATCCATCTTGTACAAATAACTTATACGCATCATTAACTGCGTTTTCATTAGTCTGCATTAATTCTTTAAATTCTTCTAATGATTTACTGTATCCGTCTTGTTGGAATAAAGTATAAGCATCCTTTATAGCATCCTCATTCATTGTTCTTTTTTTTAATATTTACTTGCATTACCACCATCACTTCTCGTGCTTATTGCTTCTTGTATTTTTTCTTGCATTAATGCTCCTACCTCAGCAGTCTCCATAGCAAACACATCTCCTAAAGCATACTCAGTACCACCTATTGTAAACCACATTTTATCACCTTTTAATCTCACACTCCCTGAACCAAGACCTTTAGGGAAGAAGGACTCCATAGTAAGAAGTTCTGTAAAGACTGCTTTTACTTCATCATTACTATCATTCGCTCCATTTAAACTTTCTCCTAAAGTAGACTTGTTTAGCCAGTTTGCGACACTCACTTCCTGTCCATCTGAATTAGTAACTTTAGCTTGAGCGTCATACTTAATACCTTTCTGAGGACCTGCTGCGTTTATTGGATCTCTTGTTGTCTCTGTACCTTCCAGTAATTTATCTCCTCCAGCAGCGAGCCATGCATCAAATTCACTATCTTGAAGTCCTGATGCTTTCCACATAGCCCTCATTGACTCTTCAGGTGTCATCCCTTCAGTACTTTTTTCATATGGATCAACTGGAGTTCCATCTGCATCAGGAGGATAGGTAACAATAAATCCTGTCTCAGTTTTTTTCATACTACTTATCTGACCATTACTTGCATCTACTAAGTATGACATTCCTGCCTCTGCTTCCGTAGGATCTCCTGAAACCGACATCAGAAGGTTCTTACCCTTAGATAATAGTTTTGTATCTCTCTCTCCCTTAGCAATTTCTGCTGCACTTGGTCGTGGGTTCGGAGTTGCTTGAATCTTTTTAGTTTCAATATCTTCTTTATAGTCCTGTGCTCCTATTAATTGCACCTTAACATGTTCCTTTGCTCTCTTGTCTTGAGCCTCTGTAAATTCAGCTTTTCTCTGTGAATCATCTCCAAACCCCATAACTAAAACAGGATTAAGTTCCTCCTGTCCAGGATTATCTTTATTCCATTGATCATGAGTTTCCTGTTTACCTATATAATAAGACTCTCCATCTGGCTTTCCATTAGTAGTAACATTTTTAACCAGCATATCCTGTTTCTTAAATGGATCCTGTAATACGAGATCAATTTTAGCATTTAAAAAATCTTTGTTCTTATCATCAGCCAAATACTCAGCTGATAAACGAGTCATTTCTTGTGAAGTAAGTATATCTGTTATCCCTGCAGTGTTCCTTTGAGCTAAAATAACATCACCTACTGCTTTATTAACATTAGTAATTTCTGCAGTCATATCCATAGCATCCATTCTTTGATTTAAAAGAACAGTCATATGCTGAACACTTAAGCTTTCTCCTGGTATAGGTTCTCCTGTCTCAGGATCAACACGAAGTTGAACTACATTTCCAGTTACAGGATCTGTCTGAACTTGAAGGTCATTAATATTAGCAAATCCCTCTAACTCTCCAGCCCCCCACTCTTCTCCAGCAGCTCCTTCTCCACTTGCTAACCTTTCTGTATAATCCTTAAATGACACATCATATTGTACAGCATTCTTTTTAAGCAAGTTCATTCCTGTCATTGTATTATGCCTAAATAGTTTTGCCTCTGATGGTTTCATCAGTCCTCTTCTAACTAAGTTTTGTATATCTGTGGTTTTATTAGCAGCATCTTGATAACCATTCATAACCAGCTGTTGAAGAGTTACATTATCATATTTTCCAATATCAGTTAATGCAGTTTGTTGGTCTTCAAAAGCCTTATCTATTTCTCCCTTACGCTTTATTCTTTCATCACGAATTCCAGCAACTGTCTTTGTAATATCTGCAGCTGCCTTTCCCCAATCAACCTGTGAAGCGGGATCTTGTCTTTCATAAACATCAAAGTCTATTTTCTCTTTTGTAAATTTATTCGCCATAATTTTTTATTATTCTAATATTATTAAAACTCTGTTCCTCCTTTAGAATAAAAGTTATAATCATCTTCGCTTTCTTTTGCAGTTTGTCTTCGACTTTCATCCATAGCTGTTTCTGCATCCCATTTCTTTCTTGCTGCAGCTGATTGTTTATTGTGCCTTGATAACTGTCTATCCGCTTTTGATTTAAAGTATGTAGGAGCAAGATCTGCAGCCGAGGTTAATCCAGCCCCAATAGAATTAATACCAGACTGCATACTTTGTGCTCTTAAGGCCTCAGAGTCAGCTCTTCTCATATTTTGTTCCTTAGCATTAGCCACATCCATCTGAATAAGTTGCTGGTTGATAGCATCTTTAGATTCAGCCTTCATCGTATTTAAGTCTGAGATTTCTTCTCCCATAGAAATACGAGTTCCTTCAGCATTGGCTCCTGCTGCAGCTCCAATTCTACCAACACCTGCAGCTAAAGATCTTGCATCTCCTTCTTGTAATGCCTCTGTACTTTGTTGTGCTGCCGCTAAGTTGTTTTCAAACTCTGATTCATAAGCATCTAAAGGGACGTTTAATGCAGCAAAATTATCTTTTTCTGCCTTAGCTTTTGCTGCTGCCATTGCTTTTGCAGCAGCCTTATCTGCATCTGCAGCTAATTTTTTTTGTTTTGCCGCTGCCTTAAAGGACATAGCTGCACTTGTTGCTGCTGAAGCTATTCCTACTACCGCTGTTGTTACTGCTGCCATATTATATTTTTTTAATCATTTCGTGAGTGTAGGTGGCACCCTCAATAAACCCTATTTTTTTATATACATTAATTAAAGGTTTGTTTTTAATTAAAGCATA
>TARA_R110002126_G_scaffold25328_2_pt1 | contig 11068 bp, 6 predicted proteins | sample TARA_R110002126 | Tara Oceans TARA_R110002126 (sample SAMEA4397536) | marine metagenome | biome: Polar Biome; feature: [DCM] deep chlorophyll maximum layer (ENVO:01000326); material: water (ENVO:00002006), including particulate matter (ENVO:01000060) such as... | depth 30 m
ACCTGTACGCATCGCAGCGGTGGTACTGCAATGGAGGTTTGTTGGTAGCTCTCCCATACGGGGCCAATCAACAGTGTTTACTATACAGACATTTACTGCTAAATGCAAGTGCTATGTTGCTTCACCTAAACCTGTTGCGCCTTGCCCAGTAGTTAACACCCCAGAACGGCCCCCAGTAGTGCTAACTCTCTCCTCACGACGACGACGAACCTTATCTTGGCTTTCTCTATTTATAGCAAACTCGCCTTGAGCAATTTCGCTAGCAGTCAAAGCCGCTTCTTCGCCTAACAACTGATCAGTTAAACCACGTCGCTGACCTAAACGTTGCTGAACTTCTCGTGCTTGAACGTTTTCTCGTTGTAAAGATTCCGCAGTTGCAGCATCAATAGAAACACCGACCGCTTGCATAGACGCAGCCCCAAGACCAGCAGCTTGAAACCTGCGTCGTTCTTCAAAAATGTTTGTTGCCCGTTCAGGATCAAGATAATATGCGGTTATATCGCCTGTGCTAAGATTATAGAAATCTTGCAGTTTTTGTACGATGTCTGCATTAGCTCCGTCTACTGCCGCTTCAGCTAACCCAACTCGTTGGTTAAGTTCTTCTGCTGATACATCGCCTGCTATGAACTGATCGAAATCGGCGGGGGAATCATGGAAAGTTGCGGGGATGTTTGCTGCTTGCATAACGGTACGGTAGTTACGTTCAAGACTTAAATATTCTGCTTCGCTAATGGCAGGCAAATTTAATTCACGTCGTTGCGCCATAGCAGGGAACCGTGAAGCGTATTCAGGTGTAGCCCGAATCTTTTGGGTAATACCTAAAGAAGATTCGCCTTCAACCATTTGCACTTTAATAAAATCTACTATAGAAGCAGGCAAACCGTATTGGCTTACAAGATCAGTAAGTATTGTTATAGCTGATTCACTATTCTCTAATTTGAGTGCCGCCAACTCCATTTGGGTAGCAAGAAGTTCACCTTCAGCTTTAGATTTACTAGGTTTATTCCCAGAGTTGTATTCAGGATTTAAATCCCATTTAGGATTACCTTTCCTATCTTCGCCCACAATGTATTTAGGGTTGCCTAGTTTGTCTACTGCTCCAGCATCTTCAGGAGCCGTAGCAGCACCAGCATAGTATTCTGGATTATTACGGTAAACACCTGGAGCATCACTACCGTCAGCTCTTTTAACTTGAGTATATTGTGACTGGCCGTAAGCATCTGATTCTAATTCGGCTATTCTGTCGTCTTCGGCTGCTTGCGCATCGGTGGTTGCACCCCAGCCACCTTCGGGTTCAAAGTTTTCACCTACCCCAGTCCAAACATACCTAACACCGCCTTCAACAAAAGTGCCATCTTCCATATTGATGACTTTGCCAGATTCTAGTTTTTTTGCTCCGGTGTATTCGTCACCTAGTTTAAAATCAGGATTATCAACTACTGCCATTACGCTACCGCTCCAAACGTTTTAGCAATCTGCTCAGCCATACCACGAGCATCCTGCCTCGCATTATCCGTATAATTCCACTCATCTAAACTACGCACATACTTATTAGTCTGACCCAAAGTCAAAGGCTTCTGAATAAACTCGTCACTCGACTGACCACCCATAATGTTAATAAACATCTGACGATCCGTCCCCAAGAAATCAACATTACGTTCCAACAAACTTTCCGCCTGATCTTTATACGAAGAGAAATACATTTCAGGCGTATACCCAGCCTCAATCAACTTCCCAATAGCAGGCATAGAACCAATCGCCTGATTCCTAAACCCCGCCTCTAAACCATCCAACGTAGAATTACCTAAATAAATCTCTTGAGCAGCAGCAGAAACAGCAGCGTTATCTAACGGCATCATATATTTAGCTGCCCTCTGATGTATCTGGCTTTTCAAATTAGCTATAGCCCCAGACTGCATCTTTTTAGAATCAAAAGAAATTTCATAGTTGTCAACTAACTCAGCACGTATCTCATAGTCATCCATACCAACAGACTTTGCGTTATACGCAAGCTCATATAGTTGGTCAGCAGATAAATTTAACCCAATCTTTAAAGCTTCTCTTTTAATGCTATCTGACGTAGAATCCAACATTTCGGCACGGCCAGCGTCACCAGCAATTTCCCAATCTTGTTGGAACTTTCGTGCAGTCACACCGTTAGTTTGGAACCACGTAGTTTGTGAAATGAACCCTAAGATTTCTTCTTCGTTAGTTAAGCCCTCTTCTTCAATGTAATCTACAACGTTTATTGTTGTCCCAGGATTACGTGGGTCATCAATCTCCATTGACTTTTTGTTTTTAAAGAAATTTGTTGAACCAAAATTTTCTATAATAAGAGCAGTAGCTTCCGCATTCAATTCGTCATTAGGTAAATTATCATCTCCTCCGTTAATAGCCGCTGCAACATAATCATTTGCTGCCAATTCCCTAGCAGCAATAGTCGCTGGCCCTTCAACACCATCTGGGTTAAGAAGAGGCAACCCTCGGCTTTCTCGTTCTACATTTAATGCTACTTGTTCTTCTTTAATAATAGGGTCAGATACAGCACCTATTGGAACTACTTCTTTTTCAACAGGGAGTAGCCCGTCTAATGACCCAGAGTTCGGTCCAGCGTTAGGAGCGTAAGTAGTAACTACTTCTTCTGGGGTGCTTTGAAGAGCACCAAATTGGTCAAACGCTGCTGCGTCTACTTCTGAAACCTTGGTAGCAATTTCTTCTTCTTCTTCTATGGCAGAATCTAAAAAATCAAATTCGCCTGTAGCAATTTTTTCTTCTTCTAACGTGGCAGAATCTAGCTCTGCCATTGTAGGAGAACTATCCTGCTCTACATCTTGTTGCTTTACATCTGTTTTTGTTATCCGACGGTTTTGGAATTTTTGGATTTCTTGTTGACGATCAGCTTGTGGACCTGATTTTACAAAATTACGATTTACTTCGTTGTCTACAGCAGTGTCAACCTTTTGTGCAACAACCCGTCGTACACTATCCGGTACATCTTCACCAAACTTTTCTAACTTGTCAACAAAAACTAGATCCGACGGATCACTAGGCGACCCTACCATCCAACTTATTAACTCATCTGAAGATGCAGTATTAGGATTAGGAGAAGCATCTAACCGCTCATCAAACCGCACCATCTGTTCTTTAAACGCATCATTTTCTGAACTAAACTTTTCTTCTAAACCAACTTTTTTGTCAGAAAGAGAACTTAAATTTGAATCAAGTTCACGTTTTCTATTTTTAAAATCTGAAAGACCTGTCTTTAAAAAATCACGAACTCCATCTAAATTGCTTCTTTGAGCCAACAATTTATTTAAAACATCAAAATCTTCAAAGTCAGCATCTTTAAAAGCGTCTATAATGTCATCGTTTTGTTTTCTGACATCTTCTACATCTCGTTTATCAAAACCAGGAAAGTTATTTTGAGCATCTTTAATTAAATTTTCAAGTTTCTCTATATCAGAATCAACTCGCTGCAACTTACCTTCATCATTACGTATATCTCTAGCGACCCTATTTATACCTGACCGAGAAAGACCACGGCGTTTAGAATCAATTTTTCCACGATCTTTTTGCAACGTATCAATAGCATCGTCGTAAGCATCCATCACATGCTTAACAACCTCATCATCACGCTCAATAAACTCGTTAGCGTTCTCGCGTTCCATGTCTCTTTTGTTAGCAGCCTCAGCTTTAGCTCTAATAGCAGCTTTAGAAACACCAGTAGGGTCTTGACGAATCTTTCTAAAAGCTTCACTAAACCCAGAGATTTGTCTTTCAAGAGCAGCAACTTGTGCTTCACCTAAAGAATTAATTTCAGCTACGATAGCGTCAGGAATAACAAGTTGTTCTTTAGTTAAATTTAAAACGTCATTTAAAATTTGTGCAACATCAACTCTTTCCCCAGACGTATACGCAGAAGTAGGAACATCACGGGGAGAAGTTAATTGCAATATAAGTTCTATTGGGTCCATCAGCCTTGTCCTAAGTTACGTAAAACTCGTTGAATAGCAGAAGTCGTTGCAGACTGCCGAATAGCTAAAGCCCTATCAGGATCAGCTTCCGTAGCAGAAGTCTCCAAAATTCCGGTAACATCTAACTGCTCTTGAATCCCACCCGTTCCCACATTCTTCCCAGATTCAAGTTGAGCAGATCTAACTAAATCAAACCCCGTACGTTTCTCCGCAGTTGTAGGTTTACGACCCAACAATTTCTGGTAAGTAGAAGTAACCATACGGTCTACCGCAGTAGCAGGCAACACAGAAATAGTAGGACTTGCGTCTGACAAATATTTGTCTTTAGCAGCATTGAAATCTTCGATACTAAAGTCTGCGTAAGCACCATCTAACGTAGGTGCAGCATCCATACCTTCCGCTGCCCCGTATTGGAAAGCTGTTCCTGCTTCTCGTACAGCTTGATACAAAGCTTGACCCATCCTAAGTGGGTCTTCAATTTCTTCTATAGATTCGATTTGGCCGTAGAAACCGTCTGAGAAAAGTCCTTGCTGTAAGGTTAGTAGTTCTTCATTGTCTAAAGAAGTAACGTACGCCTGCAAATTTTCGTTAGTGAATGCTTGAGTTTCTTGTGGGACTATACCGTCCAACATAGCGATGTCTGCCGGATTAGTGCCAATTCTGTCAACTTGGCGATCACCTAAAATAATAGCGCTATTGCTAACAGCAGTAGCGTTTGTCGCCACATTTAAAAGTTTTGCCAACTCAGTAAAGTCAGTTACGCCTGCTAACTCAACTTGTTTATCTCCGTCGCCCTCAGCCATTTTATGGTGCTCCTAACCAAGTCTTACGATCAACGTTATCATTTTCTAAATATTTGGTAAAGATTTCTTCAAAGTCAGTATTTTGACGAGCTTCAGTTTGGATTGCACCCCAAAGATTTTCTAAATCTTGATTTTCTCTATGGCCTATAGAATACTTATCAGGCTCATTAGAGCTATCGCCACGTCTCCTTAATTCATCTTCTACTATTTTACGGCGATTAAGATAAATCTCAAGAAGAGGAACTTCTGGGCGGTAATCTAACTCGCCAGAATCTACAACATTACGGAAACCTTCAATAACTTTTTTCATGTACAAATTATCTCGCCCTTTATTGTACTCCTCCCACCAAAACGGGTGCTCACTAGCGATTTGTATTTTAGCTTTACTTAAAATTAACTGTAAGTCGTTATTACTGTTGGCTCTTAAACTGGCAGACCCGTCAGGGGAAGCACCTCTCCGATCTAATTGTTCATAAACTAAATTAGTAACGTTTCTCCACTGATTCCAACCTCTAGTTTCCTCTGGCCTACGCATAATTTCTTCAGGAGTAGCACGCACACGACGACCATCAGCAATTTCTTTTTTGTAAACAGCGTAGTTAAACTCAAACCCTACATCTGAAGTACCAACTTTACCCGTAATGAAATCCCCTATTTCCTCGTTGTTTCTTATTAACGTCTGATGTTCTTGATAATTGGCTTCCCCTTCAAGCGTGCCTGAAGCTACGCCTTTAATGTTTGTACGTCTAGCAGTAATAGCCCACAAATTAGAATGGTTTTCCATCAACCATTCAGTAGCAAATTCAAAACCTTTTTCAGTAGATTTTTTTCTGTACGCTTCAATTACGTCGTTGTAAGGAGATTGGACTTGGAAAGCAAACGGCATTCCTAAACCAGCTAAAGCTCTAATGTACATAATGTCTTTAGCTCTTCTCATAGCTTCATCAACAAAAGCGTCTACGTCTGTTTCAGTTTCAAGAGGGTTACCCATGCCCTCATATTCGACTGCTAAATCAATAGATACTTGAGCTAACAATTTTTGGCGTTCAGCGTTATTTAGCGCTACACCACTTAACCTTCGTATAAACGTCGGTTCAACTTGCTGTAACACTCGGTCAAAAACGCTTGTGCCTTCAGACGCTCCGTAAGGCAACAACCAATCCATAGCTTCTTGCAACGAAGGATCTCTAAGTAACAACTCGCTAGCACCCATAGTCACTAACGGACCGAACCCAGGTGTACCAGCAGAAATCATAGAAATAGAATCAGGAGAAAGTTTTAATTGAGTAAACCCTAAAGAACCTAACTTGCCGAACACTTTTTTGCCAGCAAGTTCTTTATTCAATAAACCTTCCGGTAAACGGAAAACGAAATTGTCGTTACCGTCTTCGTCTTCGCCTTTGATAGCTTGGAAATACTTTATGCCTCTTCCAACGAACACTGGGTTTTGTGCAGCTAATCCGCTCCAACGTGTTATAACTTCTTGCCACGCTCCATAGAACGGCATCAGAAGCCCAACCATTTCACCGAAACGAGTTCTTTCAGCAAGATCGTAAAGAAGTTCTTGAGTGTTTCCTAAAGCTACTCGACGAGCAGCGTTTTCCATAGATTTCAAATCTTGTGGAGTTAAAGTATATAGCCCGGCACTGTCTCTGTGCATTTGCATTAAGCGAGCTAGTTCTTGTCTGTAATGACCAGCGAACACTGTGCTTCGACTTAAATTATCTACAGGTAAAGTACCCCAAGATCTCATAAGTTTGTCGGCAGAAGCTATAACTTGTTTTATTATATTGCCGGTTTCTATTGACTCTTCAACAATACTAATGTTTTTAGTATCCCCAAACTGTTCAAAGTTTTTGTTGTAACCAAGTTTGATTTTTTTTACAGCGTTATCTACGTTTCCTTCTGGGTCCATGTCTTTTAGAACAGGAACAATATCGTTGTCCCAACTAATATCGTCACCTTTAGCTAACTTTGCTCGTACGTCTCCAAACTCATCTATATTAGGGACACTGTTATCTAACTTATATCTTATCTGTCGAACATACAGTTCTAAATCTTGGTTTTTTAACTGAGGTATAGCTTCTAATAATGTTGCTGCTCTAGGACCTTCAAGGAAACGAACAATTTCATCGTCAGATTTACCGGCCCAAAACATGCGGCTAAAATCTTGGAACACGTTCCCGTACGCTGCTCCTTCAGGTTTAAACTGCCGATTGATTTTAGCATCAAAAGCTCTATCAAAACCTTTCTCGCCGTAGTCATAATTTCGTCCATCAGCTTGCGATACCGTTAATTTTTTGCTGTTTCTAGCGGCGCTTTCATAAGTTGCCGCTGTAGAACGACTTGCCGATAAAGTATTCCGGTGCATCATCGAAGTAAAAGGATCATCACCAAACTCATTACCAAATTTGTAGCGACCCATTGTGTAGCCACCAACACGAGCTTCATTCATCATCTTGCCAACTTGATCAAAGTTCGTAGTAATTTCTTTACGAGCTTTAATTGTTGCTTCGTCTAATCCATCTTCATCCGCAAAAGATTTGTTAGTTTTAGGCTTTTTACCTAAAGTAGCTTCTAACTGATTTGTCAAGGTACGCCCTTGAGTTTCAAGCAAACGTGTTTGTTCTTTCAAATCTGTAAGTAAACGTTTCCCTTCTTCAAGGGTGTACACCTTATCGCCAACAGCTTTTTCAATACGCTTACTTTCATCTAAAAAATTAGAAGCTGCTCTTCTTCTTAAATCAGTATAAAACGTTTCAGCTACTTCTCGCCGTGCCAAACGAGTCATTGTCCGGCGAGCATAATAAGTGTACAAACTTGCGCCTGCCGCAGCCCCAGCAGGACCAGCCGCTAACGCACCTAACGCCGTGTAAGCACCCGCTCTTTTTGTAGTTCGTCTTGTCCCATATTCTTTACCAATAATTTTTTTGTACAAATTTTTAACAGCATCATCACCATTCAATTTTTCATATTGAATAAATAACTCACCTAAATCATCTACTTCAGGAAGAGGTACATTAGCTTTTACCAAATCGTCTCTCATAGCTTTAAGAGCAGTAGGTTCTATTACATCTAAACCTTCTCGTTTAAACCAAGCAACACGAAGATCACTCATACCTTCCATAGCGCCACGCAAAGTTGCCATACCGCCTATAGACGCTGCCGATCTAGCTAACTCATCTGACAAAACTCGGATAGGCCACGCTGGACGCAGCAACACAGATTTTTTCCATGCTGACATAATCCCGTTTAAACCATCTGTAGCATCATTTGCACCCTTTTTTAATGTACCTTGCCGAAATGCGTCAGCTATTTTATCGTAGCGAGGGATTAGTGCAGATTCTTCTAATTGTTGAGGAGTTATATTATCGAAAACTCGTCGGGTAATATTGTAATTTTCATCACCAAAATCAAGCGTTAAAGTTTTATCTCGTACTCTTGCTGTTTGAGAAGATTTACGCAAAGTAGTTTCAGCGTCAACTAACGCTTCTTTCATTCCTCTCATAGCCTTAGTAAGCTTCTCGCTAGTAATACCTTCAGGCAATTTGTTTCCATACAAATGAATTACTCGGTCATTTAAAACTTGAATTGTTTCTTTTAAAAACTCTTTTCTTTGAGGCAGATCTAACCGCACCCACTGACCTAACAAATCGTCTGCATCTATTTTTTTTAATTTTTTTACAGTATCTACACCTTTTGCGTTTTTAACTGTTGTTGTAATTTCTTCAAACAGATTTATTTTATTTCCATCTTCGCCTTTAATTGAAACTCTTGAAGCATCACGAATCATCCGAGAAAATTGGGTATACGCTTGATCAGTGTGAGCCCAATTAATAAGCTGTTGAGGTATTTTTTCTCTAAAGACTTGGATAACACGAGTACCCCCTGTCCCTAATAAAGGAATTTTTTGAGCATACTGAGCTGCTCCGTAACCCAAATCTCCAACCATAGAAATTCTTGGGGCTGTAGTTAAAGAACCAATTAGTAAACGGTTTACTCCTTGAGACTCTGAAAGAAAGCCACCTAACACTTCGTTGCGTGCAGCACTCTGTAAAGTTTCGCCAGGCGCATTTCGTGCTGCTGCCATTAAAGCTTCGTCAACAGTCCCTGTTATTAAATGAGCGTCTTGGTTCATTGCATCAAAAAAAGCGTTTGAAGAAGTTAAATCTTCACCTGCATCAGCAAAACGATGCAACCCCCGAATTCTTTCTGTTCTCAAAGAAAACGCTATATTAAAAAGTTCACCAGCCCCATCTAAACTTTCTGAAAACATTTCAGCTTTATCAAATAATTTTGCTGCGTCATCAGTTAACGTTTGTATTTCATTTTCAAACTCTTCAATACTTTTTTTAGCCGCACTTTTTTTGCCTTCAACTTTTTTTCGTGTTCGTTTGTTTCCCCCAGTTTGTTTTTCTAAAGTTCTTAACTCTGCACGAAGATTCGCTATCTTAGTTTCATTTTCTGCAAGGTTAGTCAACACACCATTTTTTTGAAGCGCCGCTGCCCACTCATCAGACATCTTTATAACAGTCTGAACAGCTTCTGTGTCACCCATAGCTAACCGAATAACTAGTTTACGAGTTTCAGGTTTATTATGTGTTTTAGCTAAAGCTAAAGCGACTTCAGGAGTCATCCCTTTATGGACACCTAACCCACTACTTTTTTGTTTACTCCCAAAACGATTTAAAATTTTTCCAGTTAACGCATCTGTAAACTCGTCACCTTTTAAGGTGTCGCCTATCTCATCAGCTAAACTATTAATTTTTTTATCAAATAGCTGATGCCCTCTGCTTTCTACAAATTTACCACCATTAGCGAAATGGCGACCATTACGGGTGTACCTGACGCCAGCCATAGCAGGAGAACCTACAAGCATCAACGGATCTAAAATAACGTTTGCTACAAGGTCTGTTGTTCCAGAAAAAAGAGTATGGAGTGCAGTTGATTCGTGTTTAGAAACTTCTTCTTCATCTAAAATGTTTTCTGTAAAAACTGCTAAAGAAATAGATTGCCCTAAAGAACGGCTTTGCCCAATTTCAAAAGCTTTACTCCACAAATCTGTATCAAATACACCAGAGTATCCGGCTCCTTCGTCGCCAGACATCATAGAAGCCATTGTCATTAGGCCAGAAAGATTGTCGTCAATAATGTTTTGGTAAGCCCATTGCGTTCCCTCTAAAGTAGGGGAAATAACATGTTTCCAAGCAGCTTTAGGAGCAACTGTAGCTTGCCCAATTATAGCTCCGCCAATGCCATCTGGCCCAATAGCGCTTTGCAAAGCGCCACCTTCTCCTAAAACATTGTCGTTAAACGCTCCCCAAATTGTGTCTGCTACACCGTCGTACTCGTCAGAATCTGAAACTGCTCCTTGTGCAATATCGGTTACAAAATCAATAGATTTGTCTCCAATATTAAAAAGTCCTTTACCTATTTTTTCAAAAAACCCCCAGTTGTTTTCACTCATCGTTTTCCTGTCCAGGGATCATTTGTTGCATTGCTCGTACTATTCTTCGGGTCGAAGGAGACGCATAAGGAGAAGAAGCTAAAGGCAAAAGAGCAGGCAAAATGCGTGCAACGTTGGTATTAGTTGCAGATATTTTTGCTCGTGGTACCGGGTTTGCTGGTGCCATAACAGATTGATTTGGGTATTGGCTAGGTCGAGTTATAGCTCCGTCTCCACCAGGAATAGTTGGGACAGGAGGCGTAGGCCCCATATCTTCTTGCAAAGGCATAGCAGCTAATGCTTCTTCTTGAGCTTTAGCTTGCCCGTAAGCTTGACCTGTGAATCCGCTTTCAGCCATGATTATGTACTTTCCATTCAATGGGATAACCGCATACAGAACATTCGGTGCCACTGTAATTAGAAGCACCTGAAATTATTTTATTTGAAAATTTTTGGCCTTTACCTTTGCGAGGCATTATAAAGCACCTAACAATTCTGCTAGCCCACCACCACCACCGGGTTGCCCAGGGGGAGCTTCAACTGATCGACCTTCCGCACCCATCCCTGGCATAGCTAACCCAGGTTGAGCTTCCGGCGCAGCCGCATCAACTTGCTCAGCTTGACGCTCTTGCGCTTCTTTCTGAACTTGCTCAACAGCTTCAGCTAACTCTTTCTGATTGTTAGCAACCAAACTCATAATACGGGCAAGGTCCGCTGGAGGTATAGTACCTTCCATAGCTTGCTGCTGGATAGATTGCAACAAAGCTTCTTCTAACTGCTCAGCAATAACTGCATCATGTTCAAACTCTGGATCTTCAACCAAAGGATCAATCGCCATAAACGAA
>TARA_R110002126_G_scaffold41129_2_pt1 | contig 11066 bp, 4 predicted proteins | sample TARA_R110002126 | Tara Oceans TARA_R110002126 (sample SAMEA4397536) | marine metagenome | biome: Polar Biome; feature: [DCM] deep chlorophyll maximum layer (ENVO:01000326); material: water (ENVO:00002006), including particulate matter (ENVO:01000060) such as... | depth 30 m
GTTAAATAGATTGTTTCCGTATAATAAATAAAAAGAAATTATGGTAGTTATAGATACGGTATATCAAAGGGTTTTAGCATTTGCTAATAAAGAGCAGAGAGGCTACATAACACCTCAAGAATTCAATTTATTTGCCAACCAAGCTCAAATGGAAATATTTGAACAGTATTTTTACGATATAAACCAAGCGGCTAGAACACCTGGTAATAATTATGTATATGCTGATGTAGATGACATGCTTGAAGAAAAACTTCAGATGTTTGAGGTTTCTGATGGCTCGGCCACTATAGCGGCTTACCCTACTGTGGGTGCCAACGCTAGGCGTCTACCGGCTTACGTGTATAGAGTGCACAGGATAGAATACGACAATGCTAGTTGCGAGATTTTAAAAACAAAAGACTTCAATGATGTTAGGCAATCCGGCGCTTTGTTAGCTCCAACCGACAGCAGGCCTATAGCCAACGTTAGAAGTGGTCTTATAAGGGCAGTTGCTAGTAACGATACTTTTGTTGTTCCAACAGGCCTTTTTTACTTTAAAAAACCAGTAGACGTTGCTTGGGGATATTTTGTTGTTAGTGGTGTTGCTTTGTACAACCCAGCTATTTCTACAGATTTTCAACTACACGAGTCAGAACAAACAGAGTTGGTCTACAAAATACTAAAGTTTGCAGGCGTGTCTATGAAGAGGGAGGATATCTTAAAAGCTGGGCAAGGAATGGAGATGACGCAAATTCAACAAGAAAAACAATAAATAAATGGGGTTATTAGACAGCACTACGCAGCAAGCTTACTACCAAGGCAACAGCCATGGTAATTATCAATTTACATCTTTAACAGATATAATAAACCAGTTTATGGTTGTATACGTTGGCGAAGATAAGTTAATATCCAAGATTAAAAGAGTTGATGTTGCTTTTCACGCGCAAAGAGCATTGCAAGAGCTATCATTTGACACTTTCAAATCTACAAAAGCCCAAGAAATAACACTCCCACCGTCACTACAAATGACACTGCCACAGGATTACGTTAACTACACTAAAGTCAGTTGGGTAGATTCCGCTGGCATAAAACACTTGTTATACCCTACAAGTAAAACTTCAAACCCATCAAATCCTTTTCAAAATAGCGATGGAGGTTTTAAAATAACAACTTTAGCAGATTTAACGGTTGATTCAGAATTTATAGTTCTTAACAAGCAATATGACAATATTTTAGTTGGGATGGTTGTTAAGGGCCTTGGAGTGCCTGATAATACTACCGTATTGGCTACATCAACACTTAATGGCGTTACAACAATAACTTTGTCAGCCGATATTTTGCTTTCAGCATCCGGCTCAGTAACAGATGCGACAATTACCTTTGAGCCTTTTAATGGCACATTAATACAGGAACCAGATTTTCAGATATCTCAATATCACGCCGGGTACACCGTTAGTAACACGGAGATTACTTTTTTTGATGGTAGCCAAATTGACATGAAGGCTGCTGGGGTTAAAATAGGAATGCTTATTTCGAGTGAAGATTTCCCCGTAGGCACGACCGTTGTAGATGTTTCCGGTACTAATGTAGTTTTTGCTTCTAACGGTGCTACCGCGGGCTCTGGTCTGTATAATAAATCAATAGTTTTCACTTCACCAAATTCAAAGTCCGATACGTGGAGTAGTTATAAATCTGCAACACCCTCAGACAACCAAGATGATTATCAAGATGATACCTACTGGCCAATGGACGGGAGTAGGTATGGACTTGACCCTCAACACGCCCAAGCTAATGGGTCGTTTTATATAGACGATCAATCAGGAAAAATACATTTTTCATCTAATGTTAGTGGAAAAACTGTGATCTTAGATTACATAAGTGATAGTTTAGGTACAGATGGAGAGATGCAGGTTCATAAGTTTGCGGAAGAAGCAATGTATAAATGGATATCACACGCTATTTTATCTGGAAGAGCCAACGTGCCGGAGTACCAGGTTAATAGGTTTAAGAAAGAAAGGTTTGCAGCTATTAGAACTGCTAAACTAAGGCTATCAAATATTAAGTTAGAAGAAATCACTCAAATTTTAAGAGGTAAATCGAAACAAATAAAACACTAGTACATGCCAGAAATTAAACATCAGTTTACCGGTGGTAAAATGAACAAGGATGTGGACGAAAGACTTGTTCCCAACGGAGAGTATAGAGACGCAATGAATATACAGGTTTCGACTTCAGAGGGGTCTGCTGTTGGTACTATTCAAAACGTGTTAGGTAACGAGATACTTAATGGACAGCCATTTGTTTACAATAATTCTGTCTGCGTTGGTAGTATTGCTGATGAGAAAAACGATGCTTTTTATTGGTTTGTTACAAACGTGAGTCATAATTCATTTGACGCACTTTCAAGTTTTAGCTCAGGATATGCGCAGCCTACGTTAGGTATTTCCCATATAGTTGAGCGTAAAAATAACACTACAACGCCAGTGTTTACTGACATAGCATATCTTATGTACAGTATGTACGATAATACAGGTCACCCAACTTATGATGTACTAGCACAGTCAATTACCTTCAACTCACCTCCAACCTTTATAACAGCTGGTATGTACATGGATATTGAGGATGGTGTTAACGGTGGTATATTGCAGCAAAACACAGTGGCTAGTGTTAGTGGAAATACTGTGTTTCTTCAAGACCCTATAGATAACTTAGCAGCGCTAGACACTGGTGGAAGCCAATGGATGCACCAGACTAGCTTGTTCTTTAGTGTTGTTGGAATTGCAGGGAAAAACACGAGTGTTCTTGGTTTGCAAAAAACCCACTTAATAACTGGAGTTAACATTATAGATGGTATGTTGTTCTGGACAGACAACCACTCTGAACCAAAAAAAATACACATCCAAAGAAGTATAGATGGCACAGATATAGGTGGGCGTCAAAACACGCTTCTTATAAACCCCGCTCAAAATATATCTCAACAGAACAACAGTGTTTTCGTGCAAGAAAAGCATATCACTGTTATTAAAAAGTCACCAAAAAACGCTTTAACAGTTAAAACTGAAACCATACCTGAGTTTGGCACTGGTACTGAGGCTGGTAATATGGGTTTGACTTTTGCGATAGATCCAGCCAATGCTTCGCTAGGTAATGTTTCGGCTGGTGGTTTGAGAGATATCGCTATAAGTTTAAATACTGGCACGCCCGCGCCAGTGGTTGGTGATGTTCTACTTTTTAACCCCCAAGCTAATACAGCGCTTCCACCAGAAGAATTTGAGGTAAAAGTACAGTTAAACGCTTTAATAAATGACGGGTTAAACGACATAACAGTTTCAGGTGTCGTGTTGTTTGCCGCTGGTACATTTCAAATTTGGGATACCAAAATATTGAGCATAGCTGGATACACATCTACCACGGCTCAAGCGTGGAATTGGTCTATTGAGTACCCTGAAATAACTACCTTTAAAAATAAATTTCCTAGATTTTCTTATAGATGGCAATATCAAGACGGTGAATACTCTACGTTCGCGCCGTTTACCAATGTTGTTTTTCAACCTGCGGAGCAGTTTAAATATGATGTTAAAGAGGCTTATAATATAGCCATGGAAAACGTTATATCGCAAGTAAGGCTTAAAGACTACAATAAGAACCTACCAGAAGATGTTAAGGGCATAGACATACTTTATAAAGAGTCAGACTCACCTAGCGCTTACATTGTAGATACTATCAGTGAGGCGCATATGAATACTAGCAATAGCGGTTTTGAAGTTACACCAAATCAGTTAAAAGCAGTTCTACCAAGTAATCAACTCCTTAGAGCTTGGGATAACGTTCCAAGAAAAGCCTTAGCACAAGAGGTTAGTGGTAGTAGAGTTATATACGGTAATTACTTGCAAAACTATAGCCTAGAAGATAACATAGTGCTAAGTACTAAGATTGTAGATAGAAGCGTTTGTGATGTAAATTCTTATAAAAAATCTTTAAAATCAATAAGGAATTATTCGTTAGGCGTTTCATATTTAGATAAATATGGTAGACAATCACCGGTGTTTACTCATAAAAAAGGTAATATAGATATACCTATAAGAAAAGCACAAGAAACAAACCAGCTACAAGCCGAGGTAATAACAGATAAACCCGAGTGGGCAACTCATTGTAAATTCTTTGTAAAAGATGTTTCTAATGAGTACTACAACTTAGCAATGGATAGAGTTTATGACGCTAGAGACGGTAATATATGGTTGAGCTTCCCGTCTTCAGATAGAAACAAAGTTGATGAAGAAACTTTTTTAATATTAAAAAAAGGTGTAGAAGGAGCTCAGTCAGTCAGGGAGAGTAATAGGTATAAAATACTAGCGATAGAAAATGAAGCCCCAGATTTTATCAAAACCCAATTAAAAAGCCTTGGAACAGCTAGGGAGTCAGGCTCGCCTTTTACATACTTTAGTGATAGCTCTGGTTATCCTTTGTTGAACAACAAAAAGATAATTATATCTAAAAACGACTGGGATGTTGTTGGGCTAGGCTTAGATGTCACGGGAAAAATCGAGGTTAAGTTTTCAGTTTTAAGAGGCGGAACGATTTTAGATGAGACTAATTTTTATGAAGTTATTAATTTTGGTATTGACGTAACAGTTCCAACCAACCCTGAATATACAATTTTATTAAAAAGAGGAATAGAAGAAAGTTGGCTAACCGACACCACTAATGCTACAATACCAGAGGCGACTATTGGAATAGAAATTTATAAAAAGGAGGTAGAAAGCAAACCTGAATTTGACGGTAGATTTTTCGTTAAAGTTTCTAGAGACATTTATATAGACACCTATATACTCTCAGAAGCTACAGCAAGCATAACAAACGTCATGCAAGTAGGAGCGCAGCTTCCTTTTTATTATTTATCGGATAGTAATAGTTGGAATGGCAATAGCACAGCTAATGCTATCACTGGTATTTCAGGCGGCTCAACTAATACATCAGACGAGTGGGAGGCTTTTTATGCTCAAACTAGTACAGAAAAAAGTGCTTGGTTTATTGATCAAGCATACTTTGCGGGGTACTTCCCCCCTAGCGATCATGCTAATTTAAATACAAAAGGATTATCCAGACACGGTTCTCTAAGTACCACGGCATATAGTAAGGCGGCTACTTCTGGGTATAATAAAGGTATATGGACCGACGCAAACGGCCAGTCTTGGATTTATCTGTCTTTTGGCTATATAAAGACTGATGACAACAATACTTGGATAACTTCTAATAGCGCTATGCAAGACAGCACCCCTTCCGCCCTTCAAATTGAGTACGCTAATTGTCGATCCCCCTGGATGAGTGGGCAAACTGGTTGTACTGGTAGTGACCAAGAGGAAGAAGCAATATCCGGGGGTATGTGGGATGTCTACGACAACAACGATAGAATAGCAATGTGGAAAGTTGGAGACCCGGTAATAAACCCACAACATGGTGATGAAGCCGCTATAAGAGCAAGTTTCACGTGGGGGCAAAAGTTTAGGTTCGTAGGAGATCCGGATAATACTTTGTACGAAATAAATGGTACTCCAGAATTATACTATCACTTGTCATACTATGATAACGATGATATGAAGGCCGGGAAGCAGGCCGCGGAAATAACTGCGTATAGTGGGGTTAGTAATCAGCAAATGCTTGGTACGGAGGAATGGATTAAGGAGGTTGCTAAGTTTTCCCATTCTAGAAATAGAAGAGCTACTTGGAGGATTCCTATAGACAAAAACCCGACTGATACAGGCTCAAGTTTTAACCCACTAGATACAGCAACCGCAAGCGCCTTGGGTACTATTCAGTTTGTAGAAAGTTCGTGGCTTACTAACGACGATCAAGTTGTAGCTGAAGATCCAGCAATATGGGAAACTGAACCAAAAAAAGATGTTGATTTAGATATATACTATGAGGTAGATGGCACCTTCCCTCTTGAGGTGAATAACGAGACCAACTATACGTTCGCGCCTGAAGGTAGTACTATATCTCTTGTTAAAAATAACAATTCAATTCCAAGTTATGTCGATCTTGGCCAAGCTTCTATCGTGGCTTGGGAGGGTAATAAAGTTACACTTTCTAGCACTTTCCAACTAGACTCGTTTTTTTACTATGACCCATTAGGTATTATAGTGACATTCCATAGGCCAGACGGGAGTTGTGTTTCTGCTGAAATAACTGGGTGGGACGAAGATCAATTAAGCACTGTAATGGGTTATCCTACGTGGCCAATTGGCGTATTTCAACCTATAAGCTTCTTTGTTAAACCAGATGTCTCTAAGCTACCAGTTTCCTTATCTTGGTATAACTGCTACTCTTTTGGGAATGGCGTTGAATCACAAAGAGTCAGAGATGATTTCAACCAAATAAAAATAGATAAAGGCGCTAAGGCTTCTTCAACTTTAGACGAGCCTTATAAAGAAGAACATAGAAAATATGGTTTAATATATTCCGGGTTATATAACTCTATTTCTGGAGTTAACAATTTAAACCAATTTATAGCCACAGAGAAGATTACTAAGGACCTTAACCCTACTTATGGTAGTATACAAAAGCTTCATTCAAAATCTTCGGCTGATGGTGATCTAATAGCTTTATGTGAGGATAGGGTGCTAAAGATATTAGCAAACAAAGACGCTGTGTTTAATGCTGATGGTAACCCACAGCTAACAGCTACTGATAGAGTTCTAGGCCAAGCTATGCCTTATGCTGGGGAGTTTGGAATATCAACTAATCCGGAGTCGTTTGCGTCGGAGTCCTATAGAGCCTATTTTACAGATAAAACAAGAGGTTCTGTAATGAGGTTGTCTATGGACGGTTTAACAGCGATATCAGATCACGGAATGAAAGACTACTTTAGAGATAATTTAAAGTTATCAACTAAACTTATTGGTAGTTATGATGATAAAAAAGACGAATACAATATAACCCTAGAGAATACAACCGAAAGTATTGCTAAAACAGTCTCATTTAGAGAAGATGTTAAGGGTTGGGTTAGCTTCAAATCTTTTTACGCACAAAATGGTATTAGCTGTGCTAATGAATACTACACTTTCAGCGGCGGTAAAGCTTGGAAGCATCATTCTGATTCAGAAGATAGAAATACTTTTTATAATATTCCAGTTAACTCTAGCTTTAATGTTATTTTAAATGATGTGCCTGGAAGCATTAAGTCTTTCAAGACCATAAACTACGAAGGAAGTCAAGCCAAAGTAACTCAATTTACAGGCGTTAGTGTTAATGGTACTACCTATACCGACGGTCAGTATACAAATCTAGAGCCTAAAAAAGGCTGGTATGTTAGTAGCGTGAACACAGACCAAGAAATCGGAGGCGTTAATGAGTTTATAGAAAAAGAAGGAAAGTGGTTTGCTTATATGAAAGGCGCGGACGTAATACATAGTGGCGGAAGTTATGTGGCTCAAGCTGATAACGGTAACTACACGTTTGACCAAGCTAGTTTTGCAATACAAGGACTGGGCATATTGGGTAGTCCTGTAATAAACAATGGTACTGGTGGTTGCTTAAGTGATCCAACCGCATTTAACTATGATCCTTCCGTTGACTTTGATGATGGTACTTGTATAGCTACTGTTTATGGTTGTACAGTAACATCAAGCCCACAGTATGACATTACAAACCCAGCGAATACAGAAGATGGTTCTTGCACTTGGATTGGGTGTAATGATCCATTTGCCCTACCTTCCTCTATAACCACATTCTCTGCGGAGGTTATAGTTTACAACGACTTATACCCAGGCGCAATAATCAGTAGTGGCTGCATTGTAATCGTTTACGGTTGTACAGATCCTTTAGCACTTAACTATGATCCTGCTGCAAACATGACAGATGGAACTTGTATTTCGCCGGTTCTTGGTTGTACGGTTGAAGAGGGAAACAACTTCTACGGGGGTGCAACAATAGACAATGGCTCATGTATTATGCCTGGATGTGCTGCTGACCCTAATGCTATAAATTATAATGTAAGTAGTGTTACTGGCTCGCAGTTTACTAGTGCAGCTCTTTATTACGATCCTTATGATCCTCAAATAAATGGTATCCAGGATGATGGTAGTTGTATAACTGAAGGTTGTACAGACGGCGGTGGTTTAACCGAAACCGAGTGGAATACTTTAGGTTACCCTACTTTGCTAGCCCAAATTTATACTGGTATCATCGCCACCAACTACGCTTCGGGAGCTAATGCTGACGATGGGAGTTGTTTGTATTGTGGTGATGTAACAGCTGATAACTATGATTCAGCTACAAGCCCTGTTTTTGCTGCTTGTGTATACTGTAATATTAGTGATTTTGGTCCAGGGTATGTCACGGCAGATGCAGACATGAGTAGCCCTAATTTTGGTGAAGTGTACATTCAAGTGCACTCAACTGAATTTACTATTTCAAACTCTACACACGTCGCTAGTATAGTTATAACTATAAACGACACTGGAACGTATGCCGCTGGTAATCCTCTCATCATAAATCTAGACACAAGCTCCGGTGATTACGACGGTGTTACGGGCATTTGGACTACAACGGTGCTAGGGTTGGATATTTTTAATCCTATAAATATCACCGCTCAAGGTACGTGCGCTAGCAGTAGTAGTAACACTATAACGCTTTTAACACAACCGTTTGGTGTCGCAGCGCCTGGATGTATGGAACCTACAGCGTGTAATTTCAATATCAGTGCAAATAGTAACGATGGAAGTTGTGAATGGGATACTTGTAACGGGTGTACCGATTTAACAGCAAACAATTTTGGCATTCAATTGACAGGGGCAAATATTGGTGCTAACTGTTTAGATGCAAATGGAGCGTTATCGCAAATCGGTTGTACTATAGCGTGTGGTGATGGAACTAGTGATACTCCTGGTAATCCAAATACAGCATGCTGTACTTACACTATTTGGGGTTGTACTGATCCAACTGCATTTAACTATAACCCAACAGCTAATTTTGATGATGGTTCTTGTTATCCTATTATACTTGGTTGTACAGACCCATTATACACCCAATACAATCCATTAGCTAATACAGATGATGGTTCATGTGCCACTTTAATTTCTTATGGTTGTTTAGACAGCACTGCTTGTAATTATCAATACTTTCTCCTTAGCACAAGCCAAAACAATTCAACTTCAATTCAAGACACGGGTATGACTCACGATTGTGCTATTGTAGATGGTGGAACAGATACTAGTTGTTGTGTGTATCCTTTTTCTAACGTTTACGTTGGTGAGATACTAGGTTCTAACCCAGATTATGAATCTACTGGAGCTACAACAAGCGCAGATCTATACCTTGAAAGAACCCAACACTCCATTGGTGGTTCAGTGCCAGATAATGATATTGGACTTAACTTTTACAAAGGCAACCTCGCCTCGTTCGATCAGTTTTGGATGAATTTTTGGGAGAGAAACGATAATGACACCGCTTGGGTTAGAATCGGAAATAATTACACAAATAACGCACAATACCTAGCAGGTTTATCCCCTGTTGCTGGTCAATTGGAAGATTTCCCGTTTCAACAAAGCACCTCTAATAACTGGGGAATGAACCAAACTTCGCCTAACAACTATGAGTTTAAGCCCTACGATATTAATGGGGACTTAAGAAGGTATAGGGTAACCGCGGGTCAGCTTAACCCAGCAACTGGCGCAGCTTTTGGGTATGCTATTTATAGCGCTTTCCCTGCTACAAATGTACATATACCTGGTTGTGGAATAAACATAGAATACACATTTGAGCCAGTTGGCTGTATGACGCCACTTAAATTTGGTGGCACACATGCTATCCCAATAGAAGGTTGTTTGGATCCGACAGGATCGGCTTGTAACATGGATTGTGCAGCTGATGCGCTAGGAAACCTAACCATGCCATTAAGCGGTGTAAATTGTCAAGATGGTGTAACTTGTCACAACCCACAACTATGCGTTGCTCCACCTGAAACTGTAAGTTGCCTCCAACAAACCCCTCAAAACGGAGGTGGATTCTACTGTTCTCAGGATTTCTGTGGAATAAATACCCCTGGACCTTACACCGGTTCATCAACCCAAACGGCAATGGCCCAGTGTCAAAACGACCCATACGGAGACTGTTTGGTAGCATAATTCTTAAATAAACTACACATGGCAATATTACAAATAATACTCAATTTCCCATCGCTCAACGTGTCTGTTCAGGTCGGAGACATAGTGTACTGCACTAACGGTTTACCCGCGGTTGGAGGTTTTTATAATTCAACGCTATCTAACACCAGGAAAATAGGGCCTATTGTTGGTATAAATGGCACTAGCATAGTAGTCAGGTATGATTCCGCGCTAACAGCCGGCCCTGGACAAGGTGATTTTATATCTTTTGCTAAAGATAAAACGATTAACACATCTAGTTTACTAGGTTATTACGCTGAGCTAAAGTTTATTAACAACTCTAAAGTAAAAGCTGAATTATTCTCTGTTGGATCAGAGGTTCAAGAAAGTAGTAAATAAATAAAATAAATGGAAAAAACTATAACTAATTTCAACATAGACTTCTCAACTCTACCGCCTGGTATAAACACTAGGATGTTTTCAATAACAGGTGAAGATGGTGCGGTTTTTTCACTAGAGGTTAAAGACAACACTGGAAAGTATTACAATTTTATCACAAACGCATTTCAAACAAACAAATCTGGTTTATTAAATAAAACTATTAGCGGTGGGGTTTTTGACGGTGTAATAAAGTTTCCAGCGGTTCCTGATAGTTACGTTGATCGGTATGATATATTATTGTCCGCTGAGCCACTAACCACTAAACACGCTGATTACAGCGAAGTGAGATTTGGAGATGGTAGCATTGACGTTAATAGATCCACTGGCTCTAACTCGCTCTTAATGACTAAAGTTCTGTATCAATATCCATCTTTATCTCTAACGCTTACTCCATTCTCAGCGCAAAGCACTATTGAGGTTGGAAGCTTGGTGACTGACACTGTTACTAGTAGTGCTGGTTCTTTGGTGGGTGAAGAAGCGTTTAGCATTTCTTGCTCAGTAACAACAGCGGCTAAATGCTACCGAATAATAAAGCAACCCACA
>TARA_R110002126_G_scaffold127564_2_pt1 | contig 11060 bp, 12 predicted proteins | sample TARA_R110002126 | Tara Oceans TARA_R110002126 (sample SAMEA4397536) | marine metagenome | biome: Polar Biome; feature: [DCM] deep chlorophyll maximum layer (ENVO:01000326); material: water (ENVO:00002006), including particulate matter (ENVO:01000060) such as... | depth 30 m
CAGCCCACAGAACACCGCTCTGCCTTGGAGCGCCTGATGGACACCCAGCAACTCTTCAACATCATCGTTGCGATTGCTGGGTTCTTGGCGGTCTATGTCATCAACACCTTGACCCGGCAGATTCAAAAGCTCGAAGACAAAGTCAACGAGCTGCCCCACTCGTATGTGGCCAAGGATGACTACCGAACCGACATTGCCGAGATCAAATCGATCCTGAAGCAGATTTTTGACAAGCTGGACGGCAAGGCCGACAAATGAAGCATGGACCCGCTGACCATCCTGGCGATGGCCAACGCGGCCGTCGCAGCAGTTAAAAAAGGATGTCAACTTTATAAAGATATAAAGGGTGCCGTTGGAAATGTCAACGAGGTTTTAACCGACCTCGAATCGCAATTCAAAAAACAGCACAAGGACAAGCCTCCATCCAAGGAAGCGATCAAGCAGTACAACGAAGAACGGGACCGGGTCAAGCAGGTATCGGCCAGCGACCCCAATGACGTGATCTCCCAGGTCGGCGAACAGCTTGGCACCTTCTTTGATTCGTTCAGCAAGATCGAAGACTTGTTTTGGGAAGAAGAGCGCAAATCCAAAGAGGTCTACACGGGCGACGAGTCGCTTGGCAAACGAGCTTTGCAGCGAGTGCTGATCAGGACCCGCCTGGAAAAGATGGAGAAGGATTTGCGCGAAACCATGGTCTATAACGCTCCAGCTGAGCTTGGCGATTTGTGGACCAGGTTCGAGAAGATGCGTGCGCAGATTGCCGAAGAACAAAAGGAGGCCCGAGCAATACAGGTCAGAGAAGATGCAGCAAAAGCCTGGCAACGCCGACAGGGCATAGACCGTTGGCACGACAAAGTCGGGGTGATTGCTGCGACAATTTTGGTTGCCTTGTATTTCTGGGGACTCGCATGGTCAATAAGTCTACATCGGACGAATCTAAAGGGCTTCTTATCGTCCTCGTGATTGTGTCGTTGTTGCTCACCATCGTGCTGCCCATAACGGCCTTCATGTACATCGACATGCTGGCCATTCGGCTTATGGTTAGCGAGGAGCTGACCAAAGTGGTCAGGGAGCGCAAAGCCTTGCAACGTGAAAGGCTTGAGAGGGAATCAAAAAAGGATTCATCAGAATGAAGTATCTGCTTTTGCTAATGCTGCTTGTTGGATGCGAGGACCGGTATCGGTACTTCTGCCAGAACCCCAACAATTTCCAGGCCAAGCGTTGTCAAAAGCCCGACTGCCAGTTTTCGCAAGACTGCCCCGAGTATTTGGTAGCACCTATTTTGGAGAAAAAAGTTGAATCCATTCAGCCCGCGCAGAGCACTGTTCCAAACAACTGACGAACTCATCGCATTTTGCGAGATCATGGTGTGGGCCTTCGTGGTCTGCATCGTGATGATCGTTTTCGGCGGCCTGGTTTTTACCATGCTCTATTCGGTCACGTTCGTGCAGCAGCCAATCAAGACTATGGCACCAATCGATATGGCATATACGAAGATGCTCAACGATATTGTGCTCTTGATGACCGGCTCGATAACCACCTTGATCGGCATGCGCGTGGCCAAGAAGGCGTCGGAGATGATCGCCAATAAAGCTGCTTCCGTGCTCACGCCCGCGCCCGCGCCACCGCCCGTGCCCCCCGTACCCCCGGCACCTGCTCCAGCGCCGTCACCCACCACCCCGGACTGGAATTTCATGGGTTACAAAAACCCAGACCTGGACGAGAGCTGGACACCCCCACCCCCGCCCACCACACCGCCCGATCACCAAGAGCCTGATCACGAGCGCGATGCCCTCACCCGAGCCCGTAAAGAGGCCGAATGATGTTTGGCATACCCTCGCCCTACCTGATCCTTGGCGCGGCCGTGGTGGCCCTTGGCGTGTACTTCACGGGCCACCACCGGGGGTGGAACGAGCGCGACATGGAGATGCAGGTCGAGATCGCCAAGAAGAACGGCGAAGCTCGTGAAACTGAACAGAAACTTACTGAGCAAATTAACGCAACATCCACAAAATTATCGGAGGTCAACAATGTTGTCAATGAAAAGCAGTCTGCTCTTGACCGTGCTATCAGTGCTGGTCGGGTGCGCCTCCCGGCCCCCGGTTGTGTACAAGCCGCCCCAAATGCCCCCGCTCCCACCGGAGATCGGGTTGAAGCGAGAACCCAACCTGACCGACCGATTGACCCGCCTGCTGATACAGAGCGAGAAACCCTCCGACTCATCGCTCAGATTGCCGCCGACGGTGACCGCGCCATCAACCAGCTCAATGCCTGCATCGACGCCTACAACCAAGTAAGGAGCCAGCTCAATGCTAAACAGTGATCAGCTGACCCGGCTTCACATTGGAACGCAATGGGTCGAACCGTTAAACGAGACCTTTGAAAAGTTCGGCATCAGCACCCCCAAACAGCAAGCCGCCTTCATTGGCCAGTGCTCTCACGAGTGCGGCAACTTCACAAAGCTGGAAGAAGGTTTGAGCTACGCCGCCGACCGGCTGATGAAGATTTGGCCAAGGCGTTTTCCCAACATGGAGATAGCCCAGCGATACGCGCGCAATCCGAAGGCTTTGGCCAACAACGTGTACGCCAATCGCATGGGAAACCGGGATGAGGCAAGCGGGGATGGGTACCGTTTTCGCGGGCGCGGATGCATCCAAACCACCGGGCATAGCGCGTATTTCCACGCTGGCCAGGCCCTGGGTGTTGACTTCGTGATGCAGCCAGACTTGGTGGCCATGCCCAAATATGCGGCCTTGACTGCTGGCTTTTTCTGGGATACCCACAAGCTCAACGCTTTTGCGGATTCCCAGGACTACGTCACCATGACGAAACGGATTAACGGCGGGACGATCGGTTTGGACGATAGGAAGGCCCATATTGCCCACGCCTTGGCGGTCTTGGGTGGGTAAAAACAAAGGGCTTGCCGGGTAAGCCTTTCTTGGCATAAAATCTCTGCGGGGCCAGTGCGCCCGCAGAAAGCCGCTTCTTAGCGGCTTTTTCACAAGTGGAGCAATCAATGGCGACAGCTGCAAATCCTTTTGACATTCAAACCGGTAACACTACCGGCGCAGCCCTGACAGGCCCCGCCACGCCCCCAGCTCCGGGCACCACGGTCCCTGGGACCATGTCCACTGCGGCTCAATTCGGCGCACAAGAGCGCGAAGTCAAGCCCGGTACCGAGACCACGGCTGGGCAATTGCAGTCCATTTTGTCCAAGGACAGCCCGCTCATGCAGCTGGCCAGGACGCAGGCCACCCAGGGCATGGCCCAACGAGGTTTGATCAACAGCTCGATGAGCCAGGGTGCGGGCGTGGCCGCCATGCTGGAGAAAGCCACTCCGATCGCGGCGGCTGATGCGGCCATCTATTCCAATCGGGCCACGGCCAATCAGACTGCATTCAATACCGGCGGCCAATTCAATGTCGGTGAGCAAAATAAATTTGGCCTGGAGATGAGCGGCCAGAAATTCACTGCCGAACAAAACCAGCTCACCCAGAATTTCCAAGCTGCCCAAGCCCAGCTTGACCGCGCCCAGCAAACGTCTTTGTCGGACAAGAGCGTCGAGGCTACGGCCAATTTGCAAAAGGCCCAGCAGAACTTTGACTCGGCTCAAAACGCTTTGAACCGTACCCAACAAACCGAGTTGCAGAAAAGCGAACAGGTCTTTCAAACAAGCACACAGCTGGCTCAGCAAGCGTTTACAAAAGCTGAGTCTGAGCTTGACCGCGCGACCCAAATATCTTTGGCTGATAAAAGCGTTGAGGCCACAAGAAACCTGGAGCTTGCTCGTCAGAATTTCCAGGCGGCTCAAGCTACCCTTGATCGGACCCAGCAGACTTTGCTTGCCGACAAAAACATTGAAGCCACCAGAACCCTGGAAACGACTCGTCAGAATTTCCAAGCGGCTCAATCTGAACTTGACCGGGCCACGACCGTAGCTTCTCAAGACAAGAGCATTGCCGCTCAAGAGAACCTACAAAAAGCTCAACAGGTTTTCCAAGCGGCCCAGGCCACTCTTGACCGGGACCAGCAGTCTGCTTTGCAAACGGCTCAGCAGACCTTTACCGAAGCCCAGTCCAACCTGGACCGCGCGCAGCAGACGGCGCTTGCCGACAAGAGCGTTGCCGCTCAGACTGCTTTGCAAACGGCCCAGCAGAAATTTCAAGAAGCGCAGTCGGTGCTTGACCGCAATCAGCAAACTGCTTTGCAAACGGCCCAGCAGACTTTCACAAAAGCTCAGTCCGACCTTGACCGTGCGCAACAGACAGCACTTGCAGACAAGAGTGTTACTGCTCAAGAAAACCTACAAAAAGCCCAGCAGACTTTTCAAGCGGCTCAATCGGTGCTTGACCGCACCCAGCAAAACACGTTTCAAACCAATCAACAGACGTTTGAAGCAGCCCAGGCTACGCTTGCGCGTACTCAGCAGACCGATTTGCAATCAGCCCAGCAAAAGTTTCAAGAAGCGCAGGCAGTGCTTGACCGTAAGCAGCAAGAGGCCATGGTTGACAAAAGCGCCCTCTCTCAAAAGGCTTTGCAAGAGGCTCAGCAGACTTTTCAAACGGCTCAATCGGTGCTTGACCGCACACAGCAGACTGCCCTTGCGGACAAAAACATTGAAGCGCAAAAGACCCTGGCCACAAACCAGCAAACATTTCAATCTTTGCAATCCGCGCTTGACCGCACGCAACAGACTTCAATCACGACTTTGCAGAACACGCTTAACACGGCGAACCTGCCCAAGACCTATGCTGCCAACATCAGCACGGTCACCCTGGATAAAGTGAACGGTTTGATTGCGGACTCCACTCTCAGCGCGGTGCCCGATAAATACTTCAACACTTCTGCAAACGGAGGAGCCGGGGCTTGGGTTAACGGGGCACCTCCGACGACGGGCTCGACACCGGGCTATCGAACAAGCAGCCCTAAAAGCCGGGCGATCCAAAACGCGGTTGACTACGCCAACGCTCAAATCAAATGGGCGAACTCGTTTTACAGCACAACCATTCCTGAGATGTCCACGCCAACATGATCTATCGAAAAGCCAAATTCCAAGACATCCCGGCCATCGTAGAGATAGCCGTGATCTCGGTGTCAAACAACCCTTTGCCGGTCAAGATAGACCGCGAAGCGATGGCACGGATGGCCCAGGCGTGTATCAACCCTGCGCACTTTGCCTGGGTGGCGGAAGACGAGAACGGCAAAGTCGTGGCTGTGTTTGGCGCATGCGTGCAAAAAAGTTTCTGGTACGACAAGATGCAGTGCTCTGTCCTTTTGTACTATTCGTTGGTTAAGGGGGCAGGCATTCGCTTGATCCGTGAATTTGCAAATTGGCTCAAAGGCCGGTCCGCCATCAAGGTCGCGACTCTTACCTTGGAGCCAGAAGTGGACCCACGCCTAATCCGTCTTTTTAAACGCCTTGGCTTTGCCAGGGAATCAGTAAATCTCTGTTACGTGCGAGGAATCTAATCATGTCAAAAGTAGTTCAAGGAGTTGGCGATGCCGTCTCCGGTGTTGTCAAGGGCGCAGTCAACGTCATCAGTGACGCAGCCAAAGGCGTGAGCAACTTGGCCAGCGAGATCAGCAAATCGCCCCTGGGCAAAGCCATCGTCATTGCGGCGGCTGTTTACTTTGGAGGCGCGGCTCTGGCCGGGGGCTTTGGCTCATCTGCTGCGGGAGGGAGTTTCCTCTCGGGCATGGGGGCCGGGGTCAGTAGCGCGGCGTCAGGACTATCTACTGCCTGGAGCGCGACCATGGCCGGTAACTTTGGCCAAGCTGCCAGCACCATTGGCAACACCTTTGGCGCTGCTAACGCTGCGGGAGGCACTGCTGCCGCCAATCAAATCGCTGCGGCCAGCATGGCGTCTAATGCTGCCGGGGCTGCGCTTGGGGCTCCGGGTGGCTCTGTTGCAGGCGCAGGCGCAGGCGCAGGCGCAGGCGCAGCACCTGGCGGAGTTGCTGCGGGAACCGGCGGGGTTGGTATAAATGCCGGTGCAGCCGGTGCAAACAGCATATTGCCGCCAAGCATGACCCAGTACGCCTCGGGCGCAGGCGGAGCAGCCGGTGCAGGCGGAGCAGCCGGTGCAGGCGCGGCAACAACACCCGCTGCTGCTGGCGGCTTCTTCTCTGAGCCTTTGGTCAAGTACGGCGCGATCATGGCGGGTACGCAAGTAGCCGGTGGCATGATCGCTGGTGCGGCCCAACAAAAAGCTCAAGAAGACCAGCGCCAGTATGAAGCTGAGACCCAAGCGCGTTTGCGCCAAGAGGCTTACGACCGATACAACACCAACGTCGGTGGGTCCTTGTGGAACCCACAACGATCCCAAGGCTACACACCGTATTGGGCACAACAGCCTCAACCTCAGCCCACTGGCCTGATCAACCGCAACATGCCGACCGCTCAGATGCCCCCAGGGTACGGCGTTGGCCGTTTGCCCCCTGGCTACGCATAAAGGGTAACCCATGGACTTCAAACCACTTGCAGAACGGCTAAAAATAAAAATGGCCGAGGAAGAAGCCGCTGCCGCTGCCGCTGCTGAAGCCAAAAAAGCCGCCCCCTACGAGCGTTTGTGGGGCCGAAACACGCCCCCGCCTACGATTGAAAACATGGATGCCAGCACTGCTTGGTGGAAACCGCCGGAGCTGAAAGGCTTGATCAGCAACAACATGCGCGGGTACTGAAACATGCAACGCCCCGGCATCGACCCATCAACGGTTAGATCAACGACCCCAACGCCAGCGATGGATTTGTCTTCTGGCACCAACTCGATGAACGTGGCTGGCGTGCAAACGGGCCAGGGTCTGGGAAAGCCAACCACAGGCGGGTTGACTGCCGAACAACAAGCTGTTGACCGCCCACAGTCTAGGACAATGGCAGCTAACAACTATCAGCAGTCGGGCCAAAAAGGTTTGATTTCAAAAACGATACAGCTCACCCGATAATCGAAAGGACACATCATGGACGGAATAATTCAAAAACAAATGCCTGGTGGCCAGATGGCCGACCAGGGCGGTGACGAAGCTCAAGCAGACGAGAACAATCCCCAATTCATCCAGGCCATGAAGTTTGCCTTGCAGGTGATGTACAAGGAAGGCGCTGCAAAAGACATCGCCGAACAGTTGCGCACATCTCCCAACAAGCAAGAGGGCCTGGCCGACATTTCCTACGAGATCACCAGCGTGGTGGACGAGCGCACCGGTGGCAAGGTTCCCCGTGAGCTTGTTGCTTTGCTGGCCATGGCCATCTTGAAAGAAGTGATGGACATTGGCCAGGCCGCGAAGATGGACATCAGACCGGAAGAAGCTGCTGGCGCTTTCAAGGACATGCTGTTGCGCTACCTCGGTGAGAATGGCGTCGACACGACCCAGTTGCAGCAAGGCATGGACCAAGTTGATCCTGCCGTCTTCACCCAATAAGGAGCGAGAACATGTCTGACGCATTGATGTGGGCCGGTTTCGGCAAAGGGCTTGCCGATGCGGGATCGACCATGGCCAACTTCTTGATGAGAAGCGAGACGGCCAGAGAAGATCGCGAAGCTCGAATGACCCTTCGCCGGGAAGAGCTGGCCTATCGCGCAGAGAAAGATTTGGCCGATCGTGAGTTTCGCGAAAGCCAAAACGCGCTTTACAAAAAGGCTGTCGGCGCGGGCGGCAGCAGTGGCGGCGGTGGCGGCGGCAAGGGCGGTATCCCCCTGGAGGACTTGGCTTTAGGGGGTAAGGCCGAAAGCATGATTGCCATGAATACTGGTGATACTTTGCCGCAATTGCAGAAGTTTCGCAAGGCAAATGAGACTGGCGATTTCAGCCCGTTTATGAAGGACGAGATTGACATTGGTCCTTCTGGCGAAGAGTCTACGGTCTCAAGGTTGCCGCCGGGGTTCAAAGAGTTTGCCGATGCTAAGCGCAAACAGATCGGTGCGATCATCGAGTCCTACGCATTAGGCCCAGCTTTTGATGATGTCCAAAAGGGTCGTCAGACCGGACTCATAACCAGCATTGGGGAAAAGGCGTACACAAGCCCAGAAACTGCGCCCGTCGGCGGCCAGGCTGTTGCGGTCATAGGCGGCAAGCCTTTGGTCGACGTCAAAGACGGCATGCAATTCAACCAGTACACCGGCACAAGCAAGGTCACGCCTGTCGGCCAATCGCAGATCACCGAGAACGTGGCGCAAGCTGGCGCTCAAGGTGCATTGGCCAAAAAGTACGGCGCAGAAATTACCAAGATCGGGGCCGAGATTGAAAGCGGCATGTTCAACCGCAAAGGCGCTGACCGGTTGACCACCATGGTCAACTCTGCCAACACCACGATCAAATCGTTGCAAGAGAGCGGCAAGGGCAAAACCCCCGAGGCCCAGGCCGAATGGCAACGTCAGTACGACGACGCCGTTGTTTTGCGCGACAAGGCGATGTCTTTGCTCAAAGGGCAAATAGACGAGAAGGCCCCGCCCAAGCCCAAGCCTGAGCCTGGTGCACCCAAAACCGAGACAGCACCCATAGTTAAAACCTTACCCGCTGGCGCAACTCTTATTGGAAAGAGCAACGGAAAGAATGTGTATGCATTGCCTGACGGCACAAGATACATCCAAAGATAATGGCCTATCAACTTTTTAACGGCCAGCTGGACGACGAAGAAAGCCCCGGCTATGCCCTTTTCACGGGCGAGTTAGACACGGGGAAACGTGAGTTGCCAAAGGCACCCGCTCCAGTTGTTGCGCGTCAAGCGCGTGAGGATGAGCCCGTTATCGACTATACGGACGCAATGGGTAACATGCAGGGCGGCGCAAGCGTTCCGTATGGCGTAGCGCCCGCACCAGTCAGCAAATCCGTTCTGGACAACACCAGGGCGCTTCCGCCGGAGCCGCTTATAAATCGTCGGGGAGCGCCGGTAAGCGAAGAGAAATTTAAAGAATTAAAAGGCGTATACGACGCAGCAAACCCAAAAGATCGACAGGCCCTTTTGCAAAACAAAGGGGTTCAAGGGTCGGTGTTTCAAGTAATTGAAAACGAATATCGCCAACTTGATTCGCAGCAGTCCCCTGCTTTGCGAATTTTTGATACTCGTCGTGAAGCTCGCCGGAATGCTTACATTTCTCAAGGATTGGAAGGCGAATCGGCTGACGCGCTTGCCGCACGCGACGCTCTTGCTAATGCGCCGCCCTCGCGCCTAGATCAGATTAAGCCCTCAACTTTTGACTTTGCCAGTAGGGAAGAATACAAGCGGCCCGAAGGCAAAATGGCGCTAGACGAGACCGGCGGTTTGCTGGGGGCTCGCACGATCCAGCCCACTGGCTTTGAGCAGTTAGTCGGCGCAAGCAAAGCTATTGGCGGCAAAGTCGCTGGCACGTTTCAGTCTGCTTCGGCCGGTGCCTGGCAGCTAATTGGCGACACGCTTGAATCGGCTGGTGACCTAACCGGGTCTAAGCAGCTGGCCGATGTAGGCTTTCGCCTGTCCAGCGGCAACGCAATTCAGCAAAAAGAAGCCAAAGCAAAACTTGAAGCGATTGGGGAAAACCCTAGCGCCGCTTTAAACTTTATCGAGGCCGGTGTTTCGGGCGCGATCAACAACTTTGCGCCCTATTTGGTCAACCCCGCACTGGGCGTTACCGCAGCAGTTGCACAAACCGTTGCCGAAGAATATGGCAACGGCAAAGCCGCTGGCCAAAGCATGGGCCAGGCGCTGCCGCGTGCGGCCTTCATGGGTGTTGCCGAGTGGGTTGGCGAACGTGCCAGCTTACCAACCCCTTTGATGAAAGGCTTTAAAGAGCTAGTCAAAGGCGTGCCTGCCAATGAAATTATGCCGGTGTTTGCCCGGTACTTGGTTAAAGAAAACGCCGCCGAACAAGTCACGACGGCCATGCAATTTGGCACAGACAAATGGGCCCCCTTTGGCCTAACTCCCAATGCCAGCCTTACCGATTACCTTAAAGCAGTCGGCGATACGTTTTACCAAACAACTGCCCAAACCTTAGTCATGGGCGGCGCTGGCCGGGTGGCCGCGCCCATTGCTCGCAAATTAGAAAACCTTGGTTCTTCCGAATATCAATTTGCAAAAGCCTTTGAACAAGACATCGCTGGGACCACGTTTGATCGTGGGGCCAACGATCTGTTTGCCCGGCGCGCCCTCGATGTCCAGTCCTACGACGACAACATCATCAGCCCCGTACAGACAGCCAAGATCGCCCAGGCTCAGCAGGACCTTGGCCAGGCCAGCTCTGCGGCTGACGCAGTGGCCGCCGCCGAAAACCTGGCAGGCTCAGTGGATGAGCTTCTGGTCCCAGGCACCGCCATAACGCCGCTGCCGCGCATCGAGCCAACCTTGACAGGCGATCTGTTGCCGGTGCCTGGCCGCATCGAGCCAACCCTGACAGGCGATCTGCTGGCCCCAATCCCTCGCCGCGCTGAGCCGATCCCCGGTGTCGATCTGCCGCCGGTCAACGCCCAAGTCGAACAACAATTTGGCCTGGACAAACTGCGCCTGAACGCCCCGCGCCCACAGCGCATCCAGGGCGAGCCTGTCGCCAACCTTACTGACGACCAGCTGACAACGATTGCCGGTGACGAAACCGTGCCAGCCATCACCAGGCGCAGTGCTGCCATCGAGATAACGGCCCGCCAGGCTGAGCAAACGGCCCAGCCAGCCCCGATCGCGGGCGCGCCCTTAGCTACCCCTGACCAAGCCGCTCAGCCCGTTGTAGGGGCTCCTATCGAAAGCAGGACTTACACTCCCGAGGAGCTTGGCAAGTTGCGTCTGGGTGACCGGCGCACTTTGTCCCAGCAGTTTGATCAGGTGGAGAACCAAGATGGCTCAGTTACTTTTACCCCCAAGCCCGCTGCCCAAGCGGCCGCCCCAGGTGCCGCGCCTGTTGCAGGTGGCTTCGTCTCCATCCCTGGAACACAGGCAGTGTCTGACGCCGCAGCTCCGACAGTGGCAGGACTCCCTGACGCCAACAGAGCGAGAGCAGCTGCACAAACAACTCTCAACCGATGGGCTTCTTCCAATGGTGTAGAAGCGCCCCAGCTCAACGCTCCCGCGCCCGCGCAGGAGGCTGCGGTCAACGAGA
>TARA_R110002126_G_scaffold64709_6_pt1 | contig 11048 bp, 8 predicted proteins | sample TARA_R110002126 | Tara Oceans TARA_R110002126 (sample SAMEA4397536) | marine metagenome | biome: Polar Biome; feature: [DCM] deep chlorophyll maximum layer (ENVO:01000326); material: water (ENVO:00002006), including particulate matter (ENVO:01000060) such as... | depth 30 m
CATTCTTCCAGCAAGAATCCAGAATGATACATTACAAGAAACTATGAAAGATGGTGGTTATATGATAGATTTTGTCAATCCACTTAACATCAAAAAACGTATTGAGGCTGGAACTGCCAACACAGAACAACAGAGCGAACATAGACTCAACACCATTAACCAAGAAGTCCATTACGTCCAACAGATTAAACAGAAGGCTATTTCTGGTGCTACATCTTTCTATGATAAAGTATTACTTGGACAAAAAGCCGATGGTGCTTCAGTTGAAGAAATCCAGTTTAACGTAAATGGCGTTGATATTTTTACCGCGGGCCCAGTTAAAAATGTTGTTGAATTATACAATAATGTATCATACACTCTTGGACGAGACCTTCAAGTCGTTAAACCATTATATATCAACGACCCAAACACAGAAGCCTCTATGTTGTCACCACCCCAACTTGGATTGCTCGGCAAATACAAACCTCTTATGCTTGACCTCCGTAATGGAGAACCAGTTAAGCGTGGTGGCGGTCGCTTCATCGGTGAATACCCCATTCGTGTTATTTACAAACGCAAACCACACGCAGGTGTCACATCCACATGGTTCTCCGCAGGTAATTTTGAACTCGCACCAAGTGAGGTTGAAGCATTAGACACTACCTATTTTGTTGGAGTTACTCGTGTAATGAACGTAAAAACTATGCCCAATGGCTCCCAAAGCGTCGTAATTAGTGATATGTAAAGTATTTTAATTCTTTTTCTACTCTATAGATATATAGTAATGTCCAATACAATCTATCTAGATATAAATGCCAAAAACAGTCAGTTAAATGAAGACAATAACTTGTTACGCTATGACCTTCCAGAAGCAGTTTCATTACCTACTGGAACTGAGATAAAATGCCTTCAAAGTATAGTCAATCAACAAGGAACAGTAGGAACTAGTATTACTTTTGAAGAAGAAATAAGAGAAACTATTATTATTCAATATTATCTTATTGATACTACCTATACAGTTCCAACACCAAACCTTGCTATACCTAGTGGTTCAACTGGGGGAAATCTTCAGACCAATTGGCAAATATTAGATAATTTTGATTTTAAAGGAAATGCTGAAGTCCAGTTTGGGACAAATAACGCAACCTATACTGGTGTTTATGGAACTATTCCAATAGGACAATCTTCTTGTGGAGGAACTGAGATTGTTATGCCTCTAGTCATGCCTTGTGAAATGAATGCGACTGGTGATGGAATTACTACTACAGACGACCAATATTGGACTCCACTTACTTGTGAAATCAATATTTTAATAGAAAAAGGAACATATAATACAAATAAACTAGCAGAACTTATAACAGACCAGATTAATGGATTAGAGTTAATAAATGAAAATTTTACTGGTGAAAATACTTTTAGAGAATTACAAATTACAAATGAAAGATATACTGGTTATGTATCAAATAACACTAGTCTTCGCAACATTTTAGTAGAAGACGGAGATAGTTTAAGAGCATGGAATACTTCTGGAACAAGACCAGGTCAATTCAATCCATATAGAAATGAAGAAGCCGCTGGAACTTTTATAAAATCCCCATCTCCATTAAAACCAAATGAAATAAACTTTGATGGAATATCGGCAGTAGCCGTAACTCCAAGTTTCTCAAGTGAAATAAGAAAAAGTATAGTTCAAGGTTATGTTGGAACAAATGCCCCTAGCGTTTATAATTGTAATAACGTTGTTAATTCTGCTAGTGCCGATAAAAACTTTTTTATTGGATTACAAACTATTTATAATAAAGGTTCTACTGCCGACGCATACCAGCAAGGTTTCTTATCATATAATGTATTCACAGCAGGGTTTAATGTTGGAGCAGCCGATTTCGGTCTTAAAGTAAATAACGATGGTGAATTTGAATTTGATTACACACATACACCTAGATATATACCTACTTATGATTACTTTGGAAATAAACAAGACAATCCAGGTCAGGAAGCCGCATACATAAAACGACTAGCAGGTGTAGCAGACCCTAGAAGAACAAACGAACACCCAACAGGTAGAACAGAATCAAGTGACCCTATAGGAGCAGGATGGTATCAAACACAATCACAACCTATGAGAAGAACTACAGGTTTTATGGTATTAAACTGGGCATATCAAACTTGTAAGAAAGAAACAAATAATAGTCCAGAATCCATAGAAGGACAAAGAGACGATTTTAGAGCAAATATTCCAAGCAATATTCTATCCAATATGGATAAAAATAGAACTTTTGATGAATGGTATAAAGGAAAGGCAAATGCTAAGAAAGCATGGGAGAAAACATTATGGTATAGACTTGGATTCACCTATGATGACTTACAAAATGACACTTATTTTGAAAAACAATTCTTTCCAAATAAAGACAATAGAGAAGGAATAAGCAATACTACTATAGAAGGCTTTACAACAAATGAAAGATTAGATGTTTCAGCAGTTACTACTTCATCTACACTAGTAAATGGACAAGGACATAGTGCTAGTGGAACTTTTAAACCCAAAGGAGCAATAAACCCTATTAATGGGTCAATATCTGGAATACAAAATTTTAATACTGGTGATATTAACGTTCCATATGATATTTATAATAATAACGCCAGCACCGACCAAATTCAAAGATATGGAAGAACAACTGGAGCATACAAGGGAAGTTTATACTATGGAGCGGTAATGGTACCAGTCATTACTGAAGGGATACCTCTTTCGGCAAGTAGATTACCAGTATTAAACAATAATGGTTATATGTTGGTGACAAGTGATATTGTTGAACCAAATGATATTGTGAAAGCAGGTAGTTTCTTGGGATTACTAGACATTATTCCAAAAAGTAACTTACAAAATGCTGATTATATTCAAGATAGAAATGTATTATCACACACTATTAGCAATCCACAAGTTATTAAACAAATAAATATTAAAATAACAAATCCAGACCTTACTAATATACCTTTGGAACCAAACTCTGCGTTCTTACTAGCAATTACATTCCCACAACCAAAACAGACTATTATGTTATCTGGACTTGAATATAACGCCCAAGAACAGCAAGTAGCATCAGCATTACAGCAATCTACAGCAAAATCTGTAGAAGCAGGAACTCTACCAGTATTACCTACTTTCCAGCAATATAATACTACTGGAGAACCAACTGCCCCTACAGCGACAGAAGCAGATGATAAAAAAACGGCATCACGAAGAAGAATAGACATAGCAAAACAAGCAGTAGCGTATAATAAGTTAAAAACCGATGAAGAAAGAGATGAATTTTTAAAGAAAATACCAGAATCGGATAGACAAGAAGTAACGGAAGTAGCAGGTCGCATTCCAAAGCGTGGTCAAGGAGCAGGGGTGAGAGAAGGAGGTGGGAGGAAAGAACCTAGTGAAAGAGAAAAACAAAGACTTCAACAACAGAAAGAAAGAAGTGAAAAAGAAATAAAAGAGCATGGAAGAGTTCTTAAACCATTTGAAAGAGATGAATTAAGAACAATGGGAAGAATATTAAATCCAAAAGAAAGAGCATTAAGAAGAAAAATAGCACAACAAGCACGAACAGGTCAAGGTGGATTGCCAAGAAGAGAACCTGAACCTGAAATTGGTGGAGGAGCAAAACCACCTACAGAATAAGACTTTGTTTCTTAAGTAATTCTTTTTGTTCTTTTCGCTTTTTACGATAATACCTTTGATAAGCATTTTTCTCTTCTTTAGTTTTCAGTCTTCTTTTATTAAGAGTATCAAGACTTCTTATCCAGTAACGTTCTCTATCTTTTCTATTTATAGTAGAACATTTTTCAAGTTCTTCTATTTTACATTCTGGGTCTTTATCTATTATCTCAAAACTAGAACAATATGAATTACGACCTTCACAGTATTTTCTATAATTCGATTTATGATACCAGAACCTTTCCATCATAGGATACTCCGTTGAACCAACATAGCATTTGTCACATTTATCCGAGGTAATTTTATAAATAGTAATATTCATTTAATAAAATACTATAAAAAAAATATCAAAAAGCATTTTTAATTGGACTTAATATTCCATTAACCATTACGTTAATATGTGTTTTGACTGTTGGAGTCCCAGCGTCTGGTATGAAGTCAATTTGAACGGCATTACCAGCTGGAAATATACCATTTATATTATACGTGTAATTATGGGCTTTTGTATCTATAGGAAAATCGCCAACAGAATATAATTGACTATTTGTATAGTCTCTTTCATTTATGCGTAGCATTCCACTCATTCCAGTAGCAACAATATTAACGTCACTTACTATCAACTCACTATTACTTGGAACAAGGTAAAGACCCACATGACTAGTGTTTTCTGTTGGTTCTATTGAAGCATAAATAACAGTTGAAGAAACATTAGTAATAGTAATTTGACCTACATTAGCATTAGTAGAGCCACTTGTGAGGACAAAGGCACGATGAACCATTTTACCAGAAATACCTAGAGAAAATACAGCACCACCTCCCCCAGTAATAGTATAGTCAAGACTTTGTATAGTGTCAGCACCATCTACATAAATAATTCTCACAGTTCTAGCACCAGTCCCAGTAGAGTCATCATTAGCATTAGGGTGAAATATATACAAGTTGTCACTAGTTGAAACGTTAAATTGATAGTCTTGGCAACCAAGAGTTCTTGTTGTAGATGGAGCAGATTGATTAAGAATGGCTTGTATATTGACTTTTGTAAATGAATCGTGAAGACCACGCACCATATCAGTATTAAAGTCATTCGCTACTCTAGTTAGATTTGTATTAGTATCAATATCAATAGTTGAATTCAAAAGAGTAGCAGAGTCATATTGATTTGTATTAGAACCTAGAGTTGCTAGATATAATTCACCTTCTACCGCGTCATTATTAGTCACAGTAAGACTGAAGAACATTCCCTCTATGGAAAATCTTTTAAAATAATTGGTATCAGCAGTTAAGGTCTTTTGAAACACTAGTTTGCCGTGAGTTTCGTTCTGGTCTGGATATGAATATAATGAAATAGTAACCGCTTTATCACATCGTAATGAAACACTTAAACTTGAATAGGGCATATAGTCCATAAGATGGGTTTGGAAACCTGTAGAAGGAAACACGCCATAAAAACTAGCAGCTGGAATAAATTGTTGTGAATTGGAATATGTATTAAGTGGCATTCTATATTTAATATAGCATTATAAAATTGTTTAAAATTTTTTTCTTACTATAGATTATCAATAATGTCCAACACTCAAGCATCTAGTAAAATGATTTCATTAGTTCCAACAAATGGAACTGAATTTGACTGCCAACAGGGGCAGAAGATTATTTTTGAACTTCCACCCAATCTTGGTTTGGTATCAGGTCGCCAGTCACACTTCGCTCTTGATATCTGTAATACTTCTAGTGATAACAAACGTCTTCGCTTAGATAACACAGCAGGAGCCGACGCTGTTATTTCTCGCATAGATATCTATTCATTAGGAACAGGAACTCATTTGGAAACTCTTCAAAATTATAACCAGTGGTCTTCAATTAACCATCAGTATTTATATGAAGATAAAACCAATCTCCAGACATTAGAGGGTTGTGGTAGTGATGTGTATGCCTTTAACGCTGGTTCCGCTCCAGTAACTTCTACTACAGCAACTCCAGATGCCGTTATTTCACCAATCAAAACAGATGGAACACATTATTACAATTTCCGTCGTTTTACTACTCCACTTAAGAGTGGTGTTTTCCGTTGGTGGGATGATGATAAACTCTGCCCAGTCATGGCTCTTGGAGGTGGTCTCCGTCTTGAAATGACCTTAGAAAGTCCAAAGACAGCACTTCACTATTTTAAAGCCGTAGCAGGAGACTTAACTGAATATGATATTGGGCCATCAAGCACTACTGGTATTACTATGGACGATAATGGAAGTGGTGGTGGCTTACTTACAGTATCTTCTTCATTAGATTTTGATAGTGTAGAAGACTGTGGTTTAGCAATTGGAAACACTATTACAGTCAAAAACTCAAGTGCCGATATTACAGATGCCGTAGTCTCAGGATTAGCAATCGCTCCAAGTGGAAAATTAAATGTAACATTCACTTCAGTAGGAACTCCAGCAGGTGTTCCAAATCTCGCTACAGGAGTAGCAGTTCTTTTACGTGGCGATACACGTTCATGCCTAGTCAGACCACAGTTCCGTGTATTATCTGTAGCACCTCCACAAGACCTTATTGGTAGAATTGGTAATGGATTCAAATATGAATTCACATCATACGATTACCACACAAGCACACTTCTCGCATCTGCCAGTAGGCATCAGGTAGAACTTAACTCAGTCGCTACAAAAGCAGTCTGTATTATGGCGAGTTTTACAGATACAAGCAAATTAGAAAATGATAACTTCTCTAGTTACTTTACAGGTGGAACACCAACACAGACAGACTTAAACTCAGTCCAATTCTTCTTAAACAATAGATTAGCACCAGTCCGTTCTTACAACCCTAGACTTCTTAACGAAAAGGTTGTTTCTATGAATGAAACTGTTAAGGCTTTTGATAGTGTATCAAGAGAAGCACAAGACCTTGGAAATGATGATGGAGCCAATATGGCAGCCTACACAAATACTTTCTTAGTATCACGTCAATTAGCCAAGAGGCCCTTCTATTACGATTTAAAGGATGCCGAAGGACAGATTAGACTTGGATTCTTAAACACACCAACAAGAACTCAGCCATTCCAGATTAACACATATATCTGGTCAAAGAAAGTAGTTGATATTGGTGGCGATGGTAACGTAGAAGTTGAGTTATAATTTTTTTATTTTATTATTATTTTTTCCAAATTATATTCTTATACTAGTATATAAAAAACTATGCCTTCATCCAAAGTCTATTTCAGCATACCCCCTCTCAACGACAATTCAGTCAATTCAACTGGTGGTGCCATTACAGGTGGTTTCTCCAACAAGAATGGTAATGGCAACATAAAATTCGCTCTCAGTAGTCAAGATAGACTTTTAGATACTAGTGACCTTTACTTAACAGGACAGATAATTCACGTCAAGAGCGATGGAACACCAATCACTCTTAAAGCAGGAGCGACTACAACCAAAGCAGAATACTCAGCCAATAATGGAACTACTCTTCAGGCTTATACAAACCAGAACATTTCAAACTGGAATGGTGTTGAAAGCATGGTTAAGAAGATTTTCATCCAAAGTAAGAAAACTTCAGTCAATATTTCCGAGCATAGAAACTACCCCATGTATAACGCAGCCAGAGCCGCCTGGACAAACAACAGCCAAGACTACCTTATTTCACCTCTTATCCGCAGTTGTGCTAGTGGAACAGACGCTACACACGCCAATAGACACGCAACAACTATGGATAACGCCACTACAGGAGCCGCAGGACAGATGCCTAATATGGTAGGACAGGAAGACCCAAATTTTGGAGTTCCATTCTCATTCAAACTTGATACAGCACTATTAAATAACACACAACCACTTCACTTAGGACAGAATTATCTTGGTGGTCTCTTAGTCAATCTTGAATTAAACAACGAAAATGGATTCTATAGTGACCGTTTCCGTGATATGGGAACAAACCAGACAGAAGCCGATGTATTAACTGGTTCTTATTACGTAGTAAAGAACCTTAGACTTCAGGGTCGCCTTCTTGTTCCAACACCACAGGACTTACAGTCATACAATCCAAACTTTGTATTAAACGACCGATTCAACCTTATTAACGAAGTCAATTCTTCCACAAACAACAGCAAATACACTCCAAACGTGAATGCCGTAAGAAGCATGGTTAATATGTTTATTGACCAATCGCAGGAAAACAACCGTTCTGCCAACCAGACAAATTTCCGCAACCCTCTTGGATTACAGAATTACCAGCAGAACAAGAACAACATTCGTAGCCCACAGGATTTTGTTGTAGAAGTCGTTCCTAATCTTCTTACAAAAACAAAACAGAGTGGAGCTGGTTCAGTAACAGCCAATACATACGCCAACAAGGGATTAGCACAGGGTGATAGTGAAGTTCGTGCCTTCTGGCAGAGAGCGTTATTAAATGGTGACCTCGCCAATAAGACCGTCTGTTCGCTTTCAATTGGAAAAGGCCAGATAGACGCTGATTACGCAGATAGAGCAACCGATGGAACTTCACAGAACTCTGGTGTAGGAAACCTCTGCCGAGCAAATGCTCTTGGCGTTGGTCTTGATTACACACACCACATGGGTATAGTAAGTAATTACAGTGGGTCTGCCGATTATGATATTCTCATCCGCTCTGGTGTGAATTCGGGCGATGCTGTATTACCAGTATCACGTAGAAGTGTCCCAGAAGTCCAACAAAGTTATGTGAAATGCGTATCAGCATTTAACAGCGAAACACTAGTTAAGACGTTGTAATTATTTATTAAAAAGCCCTAATCATTACTTGGAAGGAAGGGTCATAATAGTCGCAATATTTATCTCTTTTACTTTTATCAATTGTATAACCAAATTCTTTTTCAAAATTTATTGCTCTTGGATATTTACCACAATAGTATCCATTTGAATTATATGAAAATTTAAATCCATCTTCACAGTTAATAAGGCCCATATCTAAATTTTCAATTGAAAAATGTTTTTTTAAAAATAGGTAATATACATGCTTTTTATAGTCTTGTTTCATAGCGGGTGACAAGGTCTCGCTTAGCATCTCTTACTTTGTTTTTCTGGCGGAAATTGAATTCAATTTTGCGGAATAAAATCTATGGCACTTATATATATAAGCAAACGATGATAGTTCAAAGTTTATGGATAGGTGAATTAACTAATATGGAAATAATGTGTATTAAGAGTTTTCTAGAACACCAGCATCAATTTCATCTTTATACTTATCAACCTATAGAAAATATTCCAGACGGAACAGTCGTACTAGATGCGAATGAGATAATGCCAGAAAGTGAAGTATTCAAATTAAAAGACCAGTATCTTCCATTTAGTGATATATGGCGTTACTGGTTATTATACAAGAAAGGTGGTATCTGGGTTGATATGGATATGGTGTGTGTATCGGATATGATTGATATTATTGACACTCCATTCATATTCTCTAGTGAAAGAACAATACAGAAAGGAGCGTATAAAATGAGCGTTGAATACGTAGCAAATATTGGATTTTTAAAAGCACCTATTGGAAGTGAATTTTATAGAGAATTGATAGATAGGTGTATGAAAATACAAAGTCAAGGTAAAAACAAGGATAAGATACGCTACATGCGAGTATTGCGTGAAATGATAGTCAAATACGATTACCAGCAGTATATATGGAAACCAAAGTATTTTTGTCCAGTTGATTGGTGGTATGCGAAGGATTTATTCTATTCAAACCCTAGTGAATTCAAAGAAAAATATGGAGTGCCTTGGAATCAAATAGAATTTCTTGAATGTATTACAATACACCTTTGGCGTAACTTGGCGACACATAAGTATAAACTAGACCTTAATAGTGATTATCCAAGTCAAAGTATATATTCCCTTCTCTCCAATCGCTTTCTAAAATAAAAGCCTGAAGTAGTATTTTTGAATTATCTATTATTCCCTGTAATTTATATTTATTCTCTATTTTTTTTGAGTTTTCAAGAGTAGATACTAGTGTTTCTCCGTCATCAACAATAAGACAATTATTATTATTAAATATTGAATTATTTACATTAGTCCATTTACTATTAAGAACAAGAACACAACCCATATATATGGCTTCCAAGAAGGTGTATTGTGTGCCTCCTCCATCGCCCTTGATAGAAGACATATCAACCATAAATTCCGCTTCTGCGAGTATCGTATTGAGTGCCTCAAACGTCTTATCAAAACGTCCCTTATAATGGTCTTTGAATCCAAGTTTCTCCAGTTTATGATAGACGTATAATTCATTTTGTTTTCCATATATAATAATAGGTTCCGATAATATTTTATTGGCTTCAAGTATAATATCTATATTCTTATCAAAGTCTATTCTACTTATAGATACAGCAGTAGATTTCCGTTTTTGTAACTTAGGAAAACAATAAAAAGGATGCTTCTTAAAAGAATTCAATATTCCATTATCCATCAGAGTTTGATGAACTGTATGTCTTATAGTTATTATATTAAAGAAATCATAAGGTATATTCATTTTGAATTCAGTTGGGTCGTGTATTACTAGAGATGCCCCATATAATACTTCAATCGCTTCACGATAGTGTTTATCAACAGCAGTTATTATTATTTTACTACTAGGTATTTCAAGTAAAAAATCCATAGATACATTACGGTATGTAGCTCCGTATCCAAAGTCTCTTACTCGGTTCTCTGTGCGACTACCAAGTTTAAGGATATTATACTTGTATTTTAAAGATAAGTGAGCTGTGAATGAAACCCAACCACCATAGGTTGGTTTAGCAAGATATAAAAGAGAAATAGTCATTTAATTGTTACTACATTTTAATTTGTCAAGTTGTCCAGAAGTTATCCATTGTTTCATCATATTATTACATATCCCATTAAAGAAGTGTCCATCATATCTTTGTTTGGATGATAGACAAGTGCCACATTCTTTACAGGTTCTAGATTGAAAACACTTTAGAGCATCTACGTGGCGATTGCGTATTTTAACATTTTCAAATTCTTCTCCACATGCGTCACAAGTGTATTGTCTAGGGTCTCCATTCACCTTTTTAATATGTTTTCGTGTTGTAATATGAGTCTCCCATAAAGAAGCACTATTAGTATAACAAGGTATTTCACAAACTTCACAAATAAATCTACAAGTCTTTTGCTTGGCTTGTGTAATATCTCTAGCATTTTCTGCTTGTTTCTTTAGTTTAAACCCTCTAGTTAATTCCGCTATAACACGTTTATTCAATTCTTCAATACCTTTGCGTAGATAGTCTATAAAATATTCGTATTGTTCGTCACTATTGAATTGTATATCATTTCTATTAGGACAATCCCAACTTAGACACTTATTAACACGTTGGTAAGCATCAAACCCACCTACACTTGCGTCGTTAGCC
>TARA_R110002126_G_scaffold222359_1_pt1 | contig 11030 bp, 14 predicted proteins | sample TARA_R110002126 | Tara Oceans TARA_R110002126 (sample SAMEA4397536) | marine metagenome | biome: Polar Biome; feature: [DCM] deep chlorophyll maximum layer (ENVO:01000326); material: water (ENVO:00002006), including particulate matter (ENVO:01000060) such as... | depth 30 m
CACAGGTCTTGCTTTGTTGTATGACAAGTTCACCCGCCCTGCGTTGGATACAACACGTGTTCGATACCGCTGATAGTCACTCTGTTTTGAATAGCTCTGTTGGCTCGATGATGCGCTGCCGTTCTGAAGGGATGAATTAAACTGCTCACGCGCCTTAACGCCGCGCGCAAGACGCTCCGAAATCTGAACATCCGTCACCATGGTGTAATTCACATCTTTCACCAAGGAATCCGCCGCAAGGCCAATCAAGCCACCACCCACACCACCACCAATCATGGCGTTGGTATTTCCTGCCAGTGCACCAATCCCAGCACCGGCAACACCACCCGCAATCGCCGAGCCATAACCGCCACCCAAGGCACGCTGACTTGCTGTGACACTCATCTTGTCGAGGTTCAAAACATTGGCCTGAAGCAAGTAATGGGCTGAGCTTGGGTTACCAACCACACGAAAACCATGCGCAATCAAAGCTGTTCTCAGTTGAGGAGCAATGTCTAAATCCTTGCCGGACGTATTCTTGACCGATACATGGACCGTCTTCTGAGATGGCGCAACCGGATCTAAAAATATCGTCTCGCTTAAATTCGTTCGACTCTCTAAATTACGGTGCTCAATCGCCGTCTGTGTAGCCGCACAACTCATCAGCACTGAAGCAGCAACGGCTGTTGCCACACATCGCGAACCACGTAAAACCTTCCCTACTGCCGTCATGCCCTTCTCCTCAATTTAAATTAACTGCGAGCTCGAACCCTTCGCGTTGATGGGGTACGTGACTCTAACCGTGTACCGTAATTTCGCTCCAAAAGCTCACTTCGAACAATCGGCATGGAATCAGGTGCTGAAATCCCAATCCTCGCGTACTCGCCAACTTGATCCAGAACCGTGATTTCAATGTCTTCTCGAATCATGAAGCCCTGGCCCTTTTTTCTTTCTAAGATCAACATATCAACTCCTTAAGTAATGTTTGAATGACGTAACGTTTGAATAATTTCAGCCTTGCTAAATGAATGACCTAAGGCATCTTGTAACTTATTTTTAATATCCAGAAGGCAGCTCTCAACCGTTCGGTGTGATACATCCATTAGGGTTGCGATATGTTTTGAGGTGTAACCCTTCGTATAAAGCTTCGCGCAACTCGCCTGTTTTTCTGTCAAATACAAGCTGTCTGATTCATTCAATAAAAAGTACCTTTTTGCCTTTGTTTTATTCAAAAATTCTTGTCTCGTTTTCTCCGGAAGCATGATGTTGTTAACCCTGTCATGATTGATGTCTTGTTTTGATGGCAAATAGATGCGGTGATTTTCTGCCTCTTTAATCAAAGGTCTTGCCTCATCATTAAAGTAATGAATAAAATTCTGAAGTAAATCGATGTTCCCAACATAAAAGTTGTTAATGGCATAGCGCTCTCGACTTGAAGCAAACACATACAAATACGTCACGTCTTCGCGTTTAACAATAAAGCTAATGCCGTGGTCGATATTGAAAAAGTCTCTACCCTGAAGATAAATGGGATCTTTAGAGTTTAGCTCTGACCAAAGAAAATAGCCTTTAGGAAGCAAGTGCTCTACATCCATCGTCCCAATTGAGTTAAATAATGCGTTTTGGTAAAAGTGATCAATCCATTCAGGGTTGTTCGTCAGCAACTCGCGAGAACAATCATTGTTGTGCACTTTGATGTAGTTAAAGTAGGTGATACCAATCGACTCAAGGAGTGGATTAACCAATTCTTTAACGTTTGCACTGCTCGTGAGTGCGTGATGTTCTTTTAAATTGATGCCTTGCATGACAACTCCTCTCATGAATTCAGTAATTTACCCATTAACGCATGAACATCTGCATCAATTTCCGGAATCATCATGTGCTCATACTTCACAAACCCTTGCTCCTGGCAATGACTAACAAAACCAAACAACTTATCAAAATAACCATCCACATTAAGGAATCCGATTCGTTTTTGAAGCTCACCTATTTTAATGGCGTTCCATGTCTCAATGGCTTCCTCAAGTGTTCCTATGCCGCCTGGCACCACAACAAAAGTGTCAGATAACTCTTGCATCATTTTCTTTCTGTCCTGCATGGAGTTCACCACATGCAGTGCATCTAAGTTTTTTAGCGGTTTTTCTTTATCAAGAAGATGTTCGGTAATCACACCGATAACACGCCCACCTTGCTCTTTAACAGTCCTGGCCAAAAGCCCCATCATGCCAAGGCTTGACCCGCCATAAATCAAGGTAAATTCCATCTGATAAATATGATTTCCAAGTTGGATGACCTTATCTTCAAGCCGCTTATCCACCCCAACGCTTGCACCTAAATAAACACATACTGACGTCATAAATAGTTCCTTAAATAATCGCTTGCTCATTGTATGCACTAAAACTTAACAAGTGAACCCGTAAAAATACCTGCTTTGTCAAAAAAGTCAGCATAACAAAACCTCATGATACCCTCTTATATTCATGCAAGTTGATCACCTCACACAGATGAGACTGTTTAATATCATGCTGTTTCTTGTTATCTATAAGGCAGAGCAAACTCTGGCACGCATCTGCGGTGTTACCAAAAGCATCCCAAAGTTCTGTCTCCAACGTGTCGTCATAAGCTAAAAGCAACCGGTTTGCGCAATACTGCAAAGAATCGAGTATCTCGCCTGGATTAAATTTATGATGCGTTGTTGTCATGATTTCACCTTAAGCAAGTCTGCAAGTTTGGGGTAAGTTTTTGATGCGACACGTTTATCCTTCACATCTTCATCGGAAACATCAGGCACCTTAAAACCACGTGCCACACGCGCACTCAAATCCTCATACACTTCTTGAAATACCCTGAAGGCATAATCAGCTCTTGCCGCATTCACCACATCAACCCCCAAATGTTTCACCGTGAATTTAATCGCGGGATGACTCCATACAGGACGTGCAAGATGGTAGTTCTGACGCGCTTCTTTAAACGCCGCGTGCACGCTTGGCAAACCCGTTCTATCAGGGCTCTTGCAGCACAAGTGACGGAACTGCGTGCAATTAGGTGGCCAGGTTTCGAAGCGAGCATCACGCATCATGGTGTGCAGGCCAAAAGCCATATCCTTCTCTGTTAAATCATTCAGCGCCTGGTACCACACACCTGAATCCTTATCGCCGTAAACGTTCACAAATCGTGCCCCATAAATATCAGTAAGCTGAAGCCATAAGGTGGCTATCATATTCATTCTCATGCTCTGCTCTTGCCTGGAAGCGCCCTGTCTCTTCACATAGGTTGAATGATGCTTTGTAGGCATTGATGACGCGTTCCCGAGCGCTTGGCTTATGTGTCTTACCGCTGCTTCTTGCATGTTTAATTTCCTTGGGTTGGTTAGACGGTTGCTGCTTACGCTCGGCACTTCTAGCTAACCAGCGGAGGTAAATGGGGTTGAAGTCTGCCCACAAGCTACCAGCGGCTTTGTTGTGGTCAATGAAGGCTTGGATTTCATTCAAATCTTCGGCAAAGTGAATCCCCATCGAGGTTGCTCGTGCAATCGTTTCAGGGCTTGGGGTGAAGTCGTCAGCAATCAATAATTTTTCGTTTGTTTTGTTATTGTTGTTGTTTGTTTTATATATATTCTTTACATAGCTTTCAGAAGAAGCTGCTGTGTATACTTCTGTGTTTGAAACCGTATCAGGACATGTATCGAGAACGACCGTTTCATGAGGTGTTTCGACTGATTTGTCCTTGATTAAAACTGCATGTTTATCTGTGTATACTTTATCTTGAGAGAAGTGGGCTTGGTATATTTCAGGGAGTGTTAAAAACTGAACTTGCAGACTCTGACCTTGACTCAAAATCTTAAAATCTTTAGAGCACTGCTCAGAAATCGTAATGAGATAACTTCGAATGGCTTGCTTATGTGGCGTTCCAGCACCACGTCTACCCGGAGCCGGATCGATAGATAACATAGAAGCTAATTCACGATAACTGATGTCAGAAACAATCCCTGTTTCTGGATCGGCGCGATTAATTAAGTAACCGATCATGCTGATATGAGCATGAGGTAGACCTAAAAATCTGGATTCGATTTCTTGCCTTACTTGGCTGAAAATTGTTATCAACCGTATATGGTTGCCCCTTCGATCTATGCATACCACCGTCATCCCTTACTCTTCTATTAGTTTAATTATGCTTATATAGTAAATCAAAAACATATAAATGTAAACCCGAATTACTTATTTCGGGATGTCAAAATAGGTGTATTGATACTTTTTAATATTCTTTTGGACCTTTTTTTATTATTTTGCTACTATATTTCAATGAAATTAATCACTCCCAAAAACTCTGTGCCAGAATTCCAATTGAGGCCATCATCTATATCCCTTTTCGATACAATGGGAACAGATTACTTGTTATTCCTAAAACCCCACGATACCGATCAAAACAAAAATCTTTGGACTTTACACATAACCATTAAAGATACCGGGGAAAAAGGCATTCTCGTTACATCAAGAGGAGAGACAAGGATATTTAAAGACGTTAACACGGCTGTTGAGTTAGTAAAAAAATACTCCTCTAAATTTAAGAACCTAGAGCTAACATTCAGCAATGTTAAAGCTAAATCTGCAGCTTATGAACAAGTCTAGAATTCCAATAACACTGAGTGAGTTGAAAACATTTGTTCAGTCAAAACATGATTTCGATATGGCACTAGTTCGAATGAACGAAAAAGGATCTACATGGTGGGAAATTGTGTTATACTCCCCGAGAACGAACCACAAGCATGTGATTCTAAATAAACTCGGTAAGCCTAAACTATTTAAAAAAATAGAAAGCGCTGTGAATTTCATTGAAACTTATTGTCCTTCAAACAAAAAGTTTTTAGTTTTACTCGATGGTGAATGTTGTGATGAACTTCTCTTTTAAAAAAACTCCTTTGCAAACATGCCTTTATCAAGAAGACTATCAAAATTATAATGCTATTTTAAAAACTAATTTAAAAAACAATCTCAGCGACTTAAATCAAGAGAATATAAGTTATTTTGGCAATGAAACTCCCATTCACGCTGCCTCTGTTTCTGGCAATTTGCGCGCCATAAAATCCATTGTAAATAAAAACGGGGATGCTATCGTAAACCTAAAGAATAACAAAGGGTTTTCGCCTCTACATTGGGCCTCAATGAATGGAAAATATGATGCAGTTCAACTTCTACTACAACTGGGATCCGACCCGAATGCATTAACCGATTACGAAGAGTCTTCTTTATATTGGGCTACTAGAAGTGGCGTAACTAAAACTGTGGAGCTTTTGCTTTTAACGTCAAAGAAAGATGTTGTTAACTTTAAAAATAAAGAGGGTTTTTATCCTCTCCACCTCTGTGCATCTAATGGTGATTTTGATACATACAAAATATTAATTGCTAAAGGCGCCAATCCTTTTGTAACAAACAAATATGGCGCCACCCCTCTTCATTGGTCATGCCATAGAGAGGCATGTTTAATTGACTCAAGTCAGTACCTAGGAAAGAGCAAAATATCAAGTGATATTATCCAACTATCCAACAAAAACCCCAAGAAAAAAGATTTCCTTAACTCTATTAACAAGATCGGTAAAACAGCTCTGCACTGGGCATGCATTTCTGATTTTTCATCTATAGTGAAAGATCTATTAACTCTTGGTTGTGACCCAACTATAGGGCTTGATGGATTTGCCACCACTTATTATGATGCTGTACATGGTAATTTTTCAAAAGACATAACAAACCTTATTTTGTAGCATAGAAAAAACTTCTAATTACACAACTATTACATCCTCTCGATGCCTATCGTCCTCTATATCAGCAATAGAATTGCACTCCAACATAAAAATGTCATCAACAGCCTCGACAGAATGTGTTACTTGAGGAAAAACCTCTATTATTGAGGGCTCACTAATTACCACTTCTTCATGATTACTATCTTCAATATGCCTATATCGAAATACTATTTTGCCTGACAATAACACAAATAATTTAGGGTTGGTGAACCTAGATACTCCTGTATGGTAAGTATTTCCACTCAAGGTTCCTTTTTTTCGATGAATATAAATGAAATTTTCTGTCTCTCTTATAGAGAATGAGAACGTATCACCTTTATCATTTTTCCCCAATAAATCTAATGGACGAATTACTATTTTATCTTTATAGTTCATGATGAAATAACTCCTTGTGTGAGTACCAGTGTGGGGATTCTTGCGAACGTGACGCCGATTATCGCCTAGTGTGAACACCAAAAATTCTTCTTTTTTTACAAGCGAGAAAATGACTTTATAAAAAACACTATATAAGCTGCGCCATTTATCCGCGAATTTATACCACTGACAACATTAGCAGTGGTTTGAAAAATCATGTAACTCTTAAACCAGTACCTATAAAAGTCGAAAATATAGCATTATGCTTGGCGCGACTTTTTTTAATGTTCATTATCTTCTCGTTCAATAAATGAAGTATTTTACCCCCCCTCCCCTTCTATAAAGAATCAATAGTGAAGTGCTAATTCATTATTATTCCAGAGTGGGGGAGTATATAAATATTACATATTCAAATGCGGTAACGGCCTACTATACAAAAAATATACGTTCTCTAATCTAGAACCATCTATGCTTTATGTTTTATGTTTTATGTTTTAAAAAATATTCCTCAAGTGCCTCATTCACTAAATCTTTAATTGATATTTTTTCCTTATACGAATGAAACTTTAATTTATCTTTTAGATCATAAGGGATATGTACGCTTAAAGTAACGTACTTGCCTTCGCTGACTTCCGAGTTTTTGTCTGACATACCATCTCCCATATTTTTTAGTGACATATTCCTATTGAAAAGCTATTTACATGTCATGAATAAAGCTCTCTAAAGCTTCAGTGACCTTTTTCTTTAGTCCATTATATTGCTCTTCGCTAACGCTATTTAATCCGAATACTACAATTTGGTCTTTTTTATATTCCATATAAATAGATTTAGTAAGTGCCACGCGCGTGGCACTTACTTTCTCATCATTTACGGAAGGCTTAGAAAGCTGGGCTTTGACCAAGGCAAGTATCTTTTTCTCACCAATTCCTTCCGATACTTTTTTTGAAATAGCCATTACAGCTTGTTTATGGTCCTCGCTTTTTTGGCAAAGTAGCTTAATTGTTGCTGAAGTTCTTGCAGACACCTTGCTTAAATCACCAATCTCAATCCATATTTCATTTGGAACTTCCGAAAATGATATGTAGTTATCAAACATTCCCTTTTTTATACCAAGACGTTCGTATAAGGCTTTTCGTGTCGTTCCTTCACGTTTTAATAGCTTTGAAAAAAACATTCCTTTTGAATAATCAGACACTGTTTCTTTTTCATTTTCAGAAACCAAACAAGATACTGCTTGGTCAAAACTTAGATTACGAACAATGGCATCAACTAAAATACCTCTTGATTTACATGCAAGCCATCGTCGGTATCCAGCAATAACGATATATTTACATTTATAATTTTCTTTCCCTTTGAAGACATCATTAGCTAGAACCAGTACGATAGGTTGAGCCTGCCCTTTTAGTTCTATACTATTGGCCAAATCATCTATATCACCTAACTCAAAATCACATCGGTCTCGATGTTCCCAGCTACTAATGTCACTCGGATTTATTTTTTCTACTCGCTCACCAGTGGCCTTACTATTACAAACCTGCCCAAGATCTACTTTAGTTTGCTCCATTTTATCAACAACGCTATTTAAAAAATCCATGCTCATAAAATAACCTCATTTAAAGATGTGCCACGCGCGTGGCACTTAATTCCTGACCACGATACAACTTCTTTTGCAAAGTTAATAAACTGATTATGGCTATCACTTCCTTTATCATACTGACCGACCCATTTGCCTACACTGGGGCACTTAGCAACAACATTGCGCTCTGTAATGATTTCATTGAAACTAATCTCTTGAGCGATCACTTGCGTTTGGATATCCTTTCCTTCCTTCGTGCCTTTTTTCACTTTGCTCATTAAAATTTTAAATGGCTTTTTTGCAAGTATAGGAACAGAAATGGCTTCTTTAGCATTTTCCTGATCAAGATAATTCATTGAGGTAGGAATGATAACAAAATCAGCAGACATAATGGCTTTAAAGGCATTAGGATCATAATTTGGTGGCGTGTCATATATAATCACGTCATATTTTTTCTTTGCCATTTCAATATCTGATACAGGATCATCCTTATCAATTAATTTAATCCAGTCAATTGAGTTACCTTGCTTCATCCATTTCACCGCATCTGGCTTTTCAGAGTCCCAATCAAATAAAAATGCATGAAACCCCAACTCATTTAATGCTCCAGTTAAGTTTACAGCCGTTGTTGTTTTAGCGGCACCACCTTTACCTTGAGAAACAGCTATCACTACAGAATTCATGATTGTCATGCCTATTTAATTAATGCCACGCGCGTGGCGCTCACTTTGTTACAAAACGAATGCAAGCCTGATGTTTTATTTTCACTTCAGAAATGCCCCAAGGTAAATCATTAAATGACTTAATTTCGTTTTTAAATTTCGCCATTGACCAAGTGTTAGCACACAAGCTTTGAAGTTCTTCAACAGAAACAATCCACTGGTTATCCGCTGACAATCTTAATGACACCAATTCCAAAAGCCTTTTCTTTAAGCCGGATGGCTCTTCCAGTAATCTCTCATTTATAGAAACTAAAGACTGTGTATTTCTTAAAGAAGAAACCAGTCGTTCATCCAGTGAAATAGATATTTTTTCTATCCCTCGAATAGTCTCAATATAATCATATTTTATAAGTGTAAATCCTGTAACATGCCTACCTTCATCTTTGAAAATATTACCTTTGTACGTTGTGCTAGTAAGCCGATCTAAAGCCCCTTTAAGCCACTTTATATTCTTCCCTGCATTAGGATTTCTTTTTAAAAACTTAAGGCACTCATAAGCTGAAAAAGCCACTGAAGAAGGGTGGTGCCCAGTTCTTTCTGCGATTGCGTCGATTTTTGAAAAAACAAAACGTAAAATATCAAAGTCCCATATTTTTGCCATTCCATATTCGGTATTTGCCGTTACATCCAAGGAAAACTTACTATCTATTGATGTATACTTTATTGGTTTAAAACGAAGAGCTTTGGATGTAGAGCAAAAAGGGAAGAGCATTAAATTCCGCTCGTTTTTTAAAGAATCAATTTCTATTGACTCTCTAGCTAATCGCTCGCCATAACCAACATCAACATCAACATCAACATCAACTTCCTTTTCTATAATCATTACCAACCCTGTAATTCATATCCTTTTAAATACTATACTTGAAAACTTGAAAGCTTGAAAGCTTTAAATAGCGAACTACCAGGAATATTTTAACATGTTATTAAGAGCAAGCAGTCACACAATCAGCAAGAAGAAAGAGAGGGAACACCAAAAATTGTAACCCCTACATAAGAAACCAATTAAAAAAGCAATCCGCTCATTCTTTTGACATAACTATTGCATGGCCAACCCTCCACAACATCCCATCACTGTAAATTACTCGATGTAATTTATAACCCGGCACGAATTTAGGCAGTGCTCGCTCTGAAAAAACCATATATATAGCGAACTATCAGGAATTACATAGCGAACTATCAGGAATTACATAGCGAACTATCAGGAATAACGTAGCGAACTATCAGGAATAACGTAGCGAACTATCAAGAATAACATAGCGAATCATTAGGAATAGACGACCACGCAACTCGTGAAACACAAGGTCGTGATCACATGATCCGCTACTGTACGTAACCGACCCAAGCCGTATTTAGACGTAATTCTTCACTACACGATGATTTGAATGCCTCTTCACCATTTAAAAAGCTTGAAAACTTGAAATAGCGAACTATCTACAGCGCACCGCCACTCAACACTAAATCAAGAACGCAACAGAAAAATATAAAGCGGGCTACTTCTTACAAAAACAACCTTGCCGGACTAAATAAGTCGATTCAGCCACCTAAATCCACGGCTCTCTTTGTAAGAGAAATCACAGGTATAGCGAACCATCAGGAATACACACCCACACCAACCTTAAAAAACAGGGCGGTGATCACGGCAGGACAGGAGTGAGTAAGCGCGATGGGAAAAAGAACCTACAAAGCTTGAAAACTTAAAATAATTAATGCTTGAAATCTTGAAGTCTTGAGATCTTGAAATAGCGAACCACCCGAGGTTCCTTGCCACTTAATGCCAAATCAAGAACGTAACAGAAAAGATAAAACGGGCTATTTCTTACAAAAAAAACCTTGCCGAACTAAATAAGTCTATTCGACCACCTAAATCCACGACTCTCTTTGCAAGAGAACTCACAGGTATAGCGAACCATCAAGAATACTTTAGCGAACCACCAGGAATAACTTAGCGAACCATCAAGAATACTTTGGCGAACTATTAGGAATAACATAGCGAACCATCAAGAATAACCTTTAATATCAACCGGTTAGAAACTTTGATTTATAAATAACAAAGATCGATACTCACTAAACTTCTAAAAAAACAAAACCTAAATAAACTGACAGATCAACAATAAGGGTATTTGATATGAGTAACATATGCTCAATACATCATAGTAAGTTTGACACCTTGTTTAATTTAACAGGAAACTACAACCAAGCAACGCTCTTGGACAAACTTATTTTCTGGTGGCAGATATCCAACTACACTTTAGAAGATGGTCGCACGTGGTTTACACGGAGCATCACTCAAATCGCTGAAGACTCACGTCTATCCGAGCGCTCAGTCACGCGTTACCTGAAAATTTTCACAGATGCAGGCTACATTGATAAGACCACACGCCTTTACAAAAAAAAGAACCTCTACATCCGTGTGACCGAAAAACTTATATCTCTTATTGGCGGGCAAGCTCACCTCGCAGGAAACCAAGCAGGGGACAGCACGCCTTCGCTCATCAATAAATCAGACATAACCCAAACGCAGTGCGCCTTTTCGGAACAAATTGGCGTGACCGGTCACGCCAATTTGGCAGTTTCCATATATAAAGAGAAAGATTGTAATACT
>TARA_R110002126_G_scaffold95620_2_pt1 | contig 11026 bp, 6 predicted proteins | sample TARA_R110002126 | Tara Oceans TARA_R110002126 (sample SAMEA4397536) | marine metagenome | biome: Polar Biome; feature: [DCM] deep chlorophyll maximum layer (ENVO:01000326); material: water (ENVO:00002006), including particulate matter (ENVO:01000060) such as... | depth 30 m
TGTAGTAAATGCTACCGAACCCTTTTTGGAAAATGCCGAAAAGTACTTAGCCAACAATAATTTTAAAAACGTGTTTTTCATCAGCACCGCCTTATTGGAAGAAATGACAGAAGCTTTTCAATATGGAGATGACAGCAATGGCGATTTAGGCTATTTTATAGAATCTGCCATGGAATTGCTTTCAAGATTGGTACAAGAAAAACTTGCTCAAACCCTTAAACAAGAAATGTTTCAGTATTGTATAACTTCCTTTAATCAAAAACTATTTGAAGGTTGGGGCTGGCATTTGGGATTGCTGGATATTGCTTGTGAATTAACCGAAGAAGAAAGTGATGCCGATATTATATTGCATTGCTTGGATTCGGTAACCGAGAGATATGAAATGGAACAAGCCCAATCCCTTAAATTGAATTTGCTAAGAAAGTTTAAAGAGGAAAAAGAAGTAGAAGCGTACATCAATAAGCACATTTCAAATCCATCAATCAGAACCAAAGAGATAGAAAAAGCATTTGCAAATAACAACTTTGAAAGAGTAAAAAAGCTTTCAAAAGACGGCGTTACATGTGATGAAAAAGATAAACCCGGTCTGGTTAAAGTTTGGTACAATTGGTTGCTAAAAGTTGCCCAAGCTGAAAAAGATACAGCTAAGATTATTGAATACGCAAGGTTTCTGTTTATAGACAATTTTCACCCTGAACAGGATTATTATCAAATTCTAAAGAACACTATTGAAGATGAAAAGTGGCATCCATTTTTAGAAGACATAATAAAAGAAATCACTCCTAAACAGAGATGGAATTACACAACGTTAATTAGAAACATTTACATAAAAGAACAATGGTGGGACAGGTTGTTTTTAATGCTGAAACAAAATCTCTCCTTGGAGAACATTCAGCATAATGAAGAGTATTTGGCAAAAGACTATTCATCTGAATTGATAGAAATGTACAGCGAAAGAATCATAAATTATGTTGAAGAATATATGGGAAGAAAACATTACCAGACTGCTTGCAGGTATTTACGTAGAATGAAAAAATTAGGCGGAAATGACAGAGTCAATGAATTAATAGAACAATTTAGAAAACAATATCCACAGCGTAAAGCATTGATGGACGAATTAACCCGAGTGTAAATTCCAACACTAAAAGTCATACATCCTGAAAGCATTCGGTGGTCAAGTCGCTTAAAAAGCCAACCGCACAAGCCAAAACTTGTCAAAGAGTATACTGGTCTTGCTCGTTATTAAATGAGTCACAGTTAGCACTAAGAATGAAGGATGCAAGAAAAAATAATAGGAATGGCTTTTTCAAATTTTTATCTCTTAAACCTTTTTTTTTGACTTACATCTTATACACAGGATAACACATACAAAGAAATGTTACAAATTTTTTAGTATTATGGAATTATGAAGCTCTTCAAGTATTTATAAGTAGGTCAAGAATTAAAGTAAATACTTGAAAAGAGTTAATCACAAAACTCCGTGTTCTCTGTGGTTAAACCTTATCCCTTCACAAAAGGATTGTTCTCTTTTTCATGTTCTACTGTAGTGGACGGTCCATGACCGGGATACACTTTAGTTTCTTCTGGTAGTGTGTAAAGCTTCTCTTGGATGGATTTTTCCAGCACTTCAAAATCACCTTTATACAAATCTGTTCTTCCAATACTTCCTTTGAAAAGTGCATCTCCGGCGATCACTAATCCCTCATCTTCAAAATAAAGAGATGTATGATCCGGTGAATGTCCCGGCGTGTATAAGCAGTGAAATTTAAATTCACCTATTTCAAATTCAGCATCTTTTGGTAATGCTTCAGGCCTAAACGAAAACCCAACTTGATTCAACCCAAACATCGTTGCCTGGCTTCCAAAATTCTCCCACAAGAAAAGATCGTCGGTATTTACATATACTTTCACTTCAAAGTCTTTTAACACACGTTGAAGTCCTAGCACATGATCTACATGCGAATGCGTGAGTACGATCGCTTCTAATTTAGTGCTTCCAATCACTTTCTTGAAAGACTGATATTCAGATTCGTTAGAAAATCCCGGATCTATGAGAATAGCCTTCTCATCTTTTATGAGCAGATAAGTGTTTTCAGCAAAAGGACCAACTTCAAAAATTTTAATATCCATAGTAGCTACATATAAAAAAAGGATGCAACCAATTACGGTGCATCCTTACTATTTATTCAAAAAAATAAACTTACTTTTTGTTGTCGTACATGCGCTTAAAGCGATCCACACGACCTGCTTTAGCAGAAAAATTATTGTTCTTGGTATAAAATGGGTGATTCTTTGAATCTACCTCACTTTTATACACACCATCTTTAGCGTTCATTGTACTTCTGGTTGTAACCTCAGTACCGTCGCTCATGAGGACTGTAATTTCTTTGTAATCTGGATGGATACCGTTTTTCATAATACTGGCTGTTTCGAATTTTTCAAAGGTTTAAATATAAGATTATATCTGAGCTAATTCAATCCTTTTATACATCAAAATCTTCATAGCCTTCATCGGCACTCATTCTGCCTATAGAAGAGAACATCGAGCCCAACATATCGGTATAAAGAGCTTCATCATCAAGATCTTGTTTGCTGAGTAATGAATTCTGGTGCATCGCTTCAAGAACCAGATCCATAATTGCGTAGATTTCTTCTTTATCAGCCTTTTTAAGATGTTTTTTCACCAATTCTTCAAGCCCGGAAACACTATCTAAAGCTTTTTGGTAGTCTTTTCGGGGCAAAACATCAGGGAGATTTACTTCATTTCCGTCCGCAAACCAATCTGTAATAGGTTTGTACATTTCCTTTACACTTTCTGCCTTACTTTGCGGATCGGGAAATATTTTCTTAAAAGTTTTATTAATCGCTTTACCAATAATATGCTTAGCAACACTAATTGCACCTTCCTGCTCCCCTTCATACACTAATTCCAGCTTTCCTGTGAGAGCGGGAACCATGTGGAAAATATCAGCGATTCGTACCTGAGCGGTAGATTCGTTGTTAATAACAGCTCTTCTTTCAGCGGATGAAATTACTTGTTCCATAGCGGTGATAGTCATGCGTGTAGAAACACCACTTTTTTGATTTATGTATTCTGAATTTCGAGCTTCAAACGCTGTTTGCTCAATGATTTCACGGTAGATCGCTGAGATGTTAACTTTGATTTCATCATTTCGATCTTGCCACGCTTCCTGTTGGGTAATCTTAACACCGATCTCAATTTCTTTCGGATAATGTGTGATGATCTGAGCGTCAATTCTATCTTTGAGCGGCGTGATAATATTACCACGATTTGTGTAATCCTCAGGATTTGCAGAAAATGCCATTGAAACATCGATCGGCATTCTGATGTTAAAACCTCTGATCTGAATATCTCGCTCCTGCATAATATTAAGCAGAGCAACTTGAATCCTTGGTTGCAGATCGGGTAACTCGTTGATCACAAATATTCCTCGATTTGTTCGAGGGATTAATCCATAATTGATCACATTTTCATCAGCCAGATCCAGCTTTTTGGTAGCAGCTTTTATCGGATCAATATCTCCTATTAAATCTGCAACGGTGGTATCAGGAGTAGCCAATTTCTCGCCATATCTAAAAGAGCGATGCAACCAAACTATTTCGGTATCATCACCTTTCTCTTCAATGGTACTTTTAGCATACTTTGAAATTGGATTTAAAGGATCGTCATTTATCACAGAGCCTTTAACTACAGGAATGTATTCATCTAAAAACTGAACCATTGAACGAAGTATTCTGGTCTTAGCTTGGCCACGCAATCCAAGAAGAATCATATCGTGCTTAGACAGAATTGCGTGCTGTATTTGAGGAAGGACTGTTTTCTCATATCCCAAAATTCCGGGAAAAAGTTCTTCCCCTTCTTTTACTCTCGCAATCATATTTTTTCGGAGTTCTTCTTTTACAGAAATAGACTTCCATCCGCTTTCCTTTAACTCTTTGAGTGTAGAAATCTTTTTTTCTAATTCGCTCATAATATCCTATTTAACGTGAGTTCGAGATAAGAAACTCCAAAAATGATACCTGAATGTGTCATTCCGCGGCGTATGCCCGGAATCTGGGATATCATTGGTAGAAATTCTTGTTTTTATGGAGCATTCTAGATTCCTGCCTTTGCAGGAATGACCAGTAAGCAGTTTTAGATGTTTTAAACCCATTTCGTATATCGAACTTAGGTTATTTACTCAATGAACCGAGATAACTACATCTTCATTCAGAAATGGCGGAATTAATTTAATAAATTTGTAATGGCTTTAGCTTTCACCAGCGTCTCTTCCCATTCAAGTTGGGGATCAGAATCTGAGGTAATCGCTCCACCAACCGGATACACAACATGTTCACCGTTTACAACTGCTGTTCGAATTACCACACTAAAATCAAAATCATCATCAGGCGTAAAATAACCAATTGCTCCTGAGTAAATTCCTCGTTTATAATCTTCCAGTTCTTCAATGGCCTTCATAGCAGCTACTTTCGGAGCGCCCGTCATGGAACCCATCGGGAAACATGCTTTGAGGACATCAATTGAATTCACTCCTTGCTTCATCTCCGCTTCTACAGTAGAAACCATTTGATGAACTGTTTCAAAACTTTGGATTTCGAAAAGATTGGATACTTTTACTGTTCCTTCTTTAGCAATTCGGCTTAGGTCATTTCTTACCAAATCTACGATCATCAAATTCTCCGCTCGTTCTTTTTCGGAGTTGCTTAAAGTCTCTATTCGAACTTCATCGTTATCTTCAGATCTGGAAATAGTGCCTTTAATAGGTTGCGAACTTATTTTATTTCCATTTTTGGACAGAAACCGTTCCGGCGAAGCTGAGCAAATTTCTAATTTCTTTAAGCGGATATAACTTCCAAAAGGAACAGGTCCTACAGCTTTCATTTTTTGATAGAGATCCCAAGCCGCTCCTTTCATCTTGAATTCTAAGGGATGTGATACATTAATCTCATAATAATCTCCCTCACGAATTTGGTTCTGAGCAGAAATAATTTTTCTGAGGTACTTTTTTTTTGAGATTTGGTTATGCAATTCAAGAGTAATCTCTTTTTCAATGACCGTTCTCGGAAGATCTTCAGGGAGTTTACCATTCGAGAATTTTATTTTATTATTTTTATCTATTTCTAACACTATTTCCGGCACAAAAAAGAATAGATCGGGTGTTTTAATCAGTGCTCTGTTTTGTGAAGAAAGTTTTTCTGTGTGATTCTTTAAATCATAGCCTAAAAATCCAAAGCACCAGTCTTTGTATTTTGATCTGAATTCTTTCAAAGCTACCCAAGGATCATCTTCAAAAACTCTTTCCTTCCCTGCTTCTGTTACACAAATCATATTCCCAGAAGCTTGTATTGAAGCAACCGAACCTGTAGCTATAAATGTCTTTTTGCTTGCAGGATGGTTTTTCATTTGTGATTCTAAGAGAATAAAATCTTTATTATTCTTATAAAATCGCTGTATCTGTGCTATGAGTTTGTCTTTATCAGTCATAATATTTATTGCGACCGATTATAAGGGTAATCCATCATTTATTTCAGGCTTTTCTTATTTTAAGTGATACCTTTTTTTATGCTATATAAACACATTGTAAAACCCTTAGTTTTTAAGAAAGATGCTGAACAAGCACATGACTTGGCACTCAAAATTTCTTCCTTAACGAACGATTCCAAGATACTTCAAACTCTAGCTTCAAGTATATACGGTAGCGGTAAAAACTTAGAGCAAAAATTTTGGGGATTAACGTTTAAAAACCCAATCGGACTCGCCGCCGGATTTGATAAAAATGGAACTACGCCAAGAGCAATGCAGGCACTGGGGTTTGGTTTTGTAGAAATTGGAAGTATCACAGCTAAACCGGCAAAAGGAAATCCAAAACCAAGAGCTTTTCGCCTCCCAAAAGATCAATCCTTAATAAATAGAATGGGATTGAATAACGATGGAACTGATGTAATTATAGACCGTTTGCGATCGCTTGATCTTGATATTCCCCTCGGCGTTAATATTGCAAAAACTAATGATCCAAATATTCATGGCGATGATGCCATTGCTGATTATGTGTACAGCTATAAAAAAGCGCAAGAAGTAGCCGACTATATCACCGTAAATATTTCATGCCCTAATACCGGCGAAGGAAAAACATTTGAAGATCCTGAGGCACTAACTTCTTTACTTAACAGTCTTGAAATTTCAACTTCGCCTGTTCCTACTCTTGTAAAATTTTCGGTAGATACCGAACACCAAACTCTTAAAAAATTAGTCGCCATTTGCGAAGAATTTGAAGTTGCCGGATATGTAGCAACAAACACATCTTCAAGCAGAGAAAATCTTAAAACTGATATTAATACATTAGAATCTATCGGGAGTGGTGGCTTAAGTGGAGCTGCAATTGCTCGTAAAAGTGATTTGATTATCTCTCAGCTGTATGAAATACTCAAAGGGAGCAAACCGGTTATTGGTGTTGGTGGGGTTCATGATATAGAATCTGCCCAAAGGAAATTAGACCTTGGTGCAAATCTCTTACAAGTATATACCGGATTAGTTTATGAAGGTCCGGGGCTTGTTAAAAAACTCAAGAATAATCTTGTTCTCAAATAGATCTGCTAACCTCAGTTCGATTTAAAATAGCACATAGATAAGGTTCTTTCGACATTCCTGCGGAGGCAGCGCCAAAGGCATGCCTACGGTAGAATCTGGATTGTAATTAAAAAACACTAGTACTATATAATTAGATCTAGATTCCCACAAAGTGATGCCTATGGCACAGGCATTCGCCGTGGAATGACCTCAAAATGAATCTCAATAACTTGTTTTAGAATCGAGCTCAGGTTGCTATTTAATCCGGAAAGCGAAATTACATTCTACCTTAACTGCTTCCCCGTTTACCAAAACCGGATTAAAAGTTAAGTTGTTTTCAATAGCATCATTAAATGCGCGTAATAAATCTTCATCGTTGACTTGAGTTACTAATTTGAAGCTCTCGACTACACCTCTTTGATTGATTGAAAGCCTGTACACAAGTTCCTCCACTTCAGTATTACTCGAATTTATTCCTGAAATAAATGCATCTAAACCACCTCTTATTTGCGGTGGTGTTTCTAATTCATTACATCTTAAGTCAGAATCATTTGATGGTTGTTCAACTTCCGGATTCTGAACAATTTCAGGTTCTTCTTCTTTCGGCTTTTCTAACTCTGTTTTAAGTACTCTCACTCTTGGAATTAATGTAGAGTTTCCGAAACTGGTTAGAAAAAGATTCAGGTTTATTCGTGCCTTTTCCCAGTTTTCTCCATAGTACGGAAAGAGTTCTCTAAACTCAGGAACTGTTAGAGATGAATCGATCAAGGATTGAAACTCAGATCTTTCAACATCTGTCAAGGTAGTGTCATTAATGGCTATTTTAGCAGAATCTTGTATTTGCTTGAATCTATTCTGGGTTTGCTTCCATTCTTTCTTTTGCCTATTCCAATCTTCGTAATTTTCAATATAAACAGAATCTTGCTTGGCTAGTTCTATATAAGTTTGTGTCGCTTCGAATAAAATAGCGGGAGAATCTGTATTTCTAGGATTCTCTATTGCAAGTTCAGTACTTTTTTCAGCAAATTCTATCTTTGTTAACGAACTATCTTGTTTTAAGGATTGGAATTGCTCTTTAAGAGTAGCTAGTTCTTTTGGCGATTCGGAATTAATTTCTATCCCATATTTTTCAGCAAGCCTTTGTGCATATCTTGAATTTGGGAACTTATCTATTAGAGATTTAGCGTTATTTAATGCTTCATCCTCCATCCCTAATGAACTTTGTATTTCTGAAAGCGAATAATAGGAAACAGCTACTTCATTACTATTAGGATGTTCTTGAATAACTTCTTCAAAATAAGTTGCCGCGCTGTCCGGCATTTGTAATGAGATAAAAAACAGATTCCCCAATTCGTATTTCAAATTAGCAATTACTTGCTTTGCTTTTTCTTTCTGTTCAGGCTCAAAAGGAACTTCTGAAAGGTCTATGGAAGTTTCTATGGTTGTTACAGTTCTCCTTTGTTGAGTAACTTCTTGTTCTGCCCCTTCTGCTCCCTGAGAAGGACCTGAAGATCTTATTAATTCCCGAACTCGCCAATTATCTACTAAAGGTCTGTCTCCCCAAATAGCGATAAACTGAGTTCGTGCATTTTCTTGTTGAGCTGGGCTGTTAACATTCAAAAAACCAGTACCACTTTCATTAGATATTGTTTCTTGAGAACCGGAAACATTAACCAATGTATTTTGCTGTTGTTCCTGATTCTTTCTTGCGGCTTCAATCTCTTTTAACTTTCTCTTTTTAATCTCGGCAAGTAAAGAATCCAACTTAGGTTGGGAGAGATTAGAAACCCAAAAAAGGCTATCTCTGTGACTTAATTCATTCTTTAGCCGTGCATATTCACCAAACGAAATTGCTAATTCAGGTGCATTATAACTTTCCGGCAACTTTTGAAGAGCCGCATTTTGGCGAGAAGATGTGTCATAATAAGCGGCGGCCATTTCGAAATCATTATATCCAAAACGATAAATTTCTGCCAGTCCATTATATACTAACGCTTTTGTTTCTGTAGATGGACGATCTATAGTATTCTGTAAAATATTCTTATATACAGCCTCTGCTTGGCTATATTTTTCCTGTTCTTGATAAGTTCTGGCAATCTCGTAATCTAGTTCCGCTTTGAATTCCGTATTTTTATCATCTCGGACCATTTTTGAGAAGGTATCCAGCGCAGATTGATTATCTCCAAGAAAACGAGCCGTTTCAGCAGCTTTTCGAAGGGCTAAATACTGTAAATCATAATCAAAATAATGATCTTCTACTTTATTGAAAGCATTAAACGCTTCTCTATAATTTCCTGTTCTTTCATAAAGTTGACCTAAAAGAAAATAGCCTCTCTCTTTATATTTTTTTGGACTCAACTCAGGTAATGCATCATTTAATTGTACGATGGCATCTTCCCAATTTTCTTGGGCAACATAATATTGAGCAAGAATTGATTTAAGTTCAGCTTTCTTTTTTGAGCTCCAAGCTTCTTCTCGATCATTCAATTCCTGAAGGATATATGGAATTCCTTGTCCATATAATTCCATTTCCAACAGCACCCTGCTCCTCCACAGAATTGATTCTTGAATTAAAGCTTCGTCATTTGTTGTTAAGGCAAGTTCTTGGAATTTCTGATCAGCGGAGAAATATTCTTTTTTGAAGTAGTAGGACTTTCCGATTAAGTTAAGTGAGTTATCCACCCACTTAGAGTCTCCATGCTTTCGCAGAATTTCAGCGCCTTTCTCGATCGCTTTATCAAAATCCTGAGCACCGGCATTAATTGGGACTTCATGAATTCGTATAGGTTGCTGCGGATTATACACAACATTGGCATTTAACACCTTATCTAAGCCGGTTTGATAGCTTTTCTTGGCATTATAATAGGTGTTATAATAAGCCGTAAAATTACCCCATCTAGATTTCAAACCTGTTCCACAGCTAAGAAAGAAAATACTAATTAATAATAGAGCTATTTTTTTCTGCATTAAGCTATACGTTCAAACCACTTAAAAAATCCTTATTCTATAGTACTTACTTTGATCATGTTAGTACTTCCCCGTTTGGCAATCGGAATACCAGTAGTTAAAATCGCACGGTCACCTTTCTTAGCAAATCCGTTTTCCTTAAGAAATTCCTCCATCAATTTAACTCCCATATCCGTATCAAAAATTTTATCAACTCTAACGGAATAAACTCCCCATACCAAATTTAATTGTCTTCGCACTTTTTGACTTTCCGTAAAAGCAATAATAGGAGCATTAGGTCTAAACTTTGCAATTCTTCTTGCAGTACTACCCGAGTTAGTAAGTGTTCCTATTACTTTTGCTTCAACGTTTTCTGCAATACTTACGCAAGAATATGATAGACTTTCTACTACTTGTTTTTCTTTCCATTCAGGTTTATCAAACGCCAGACTATTATATAAATTTGTTCTGTTTTCTTCTACTCTTCTACAAATTCTGTCCATCACATTAACCGCTTCCATAGGATATTTGCCTGAAGCCGTTTCACCAGAAAGCATAACTGCATCTGTTCCATCAATTACAGCATTCGCTACATCAGAACTTTCTGCACGAGTTGGCCTCGGATTGTTGATCATTGAATCCAACATTTGAGTAGCTGTGATAACTGGTTTACCTGCCATCCTGCATTTTTCAATAAGTCTCTTTTGAACAATTGGTACCTCTTCTGTTGGTATTTCAATACCAAGATCTCCCCTCGCTACCATTATGCCATCGCATTCCTCAATAATTTCATCAATTACCTCTAATGCTTCTGGCTTTTCAATTTTTGCGATAATAGATGCTTGGCTACCAGCTGCTCTCACTCTAGAAACAATGTCTCTTATATCTTTAGCTGATCGCACAAAAGAGAGTGCTATAATATCTACGTCTTGGCTAATACCAAACTCGAGATCTTTAATATCTTTTTCTGTAAGAGCAGGGATAGAAATTTTAACATTTGGAAGATTTACTCCTTTTCTTGATTTGAGCAACCCCCCTACAATAACTTCTACTTTTAATTCCTTTTCAGATTTTGAAACCACTTTAAATTCCAGTAAACCATCATCCAAAAGAATAGTATTCCCTACTTCTGCTTCTTTTACTAAATTTGGGTAATCAATGGGTATTCTTGTTGGAGATCCTTCTACTTCTTCTCCTGTAATAGTAATGACGCTACCCGTTTTTAAGACCTGGCCACCATTTTTCATCGTCCCAACTCTAATTTTTGGACCTTGTAAATCCATCAAAACCGGAATACTGTAGTTATTGGCCGTAGCTACTTTTCTAATATATTCGATAACCTTAGCATGTTCCTCAAGTGTGCCATGTGAGAAATTAAGCCTGGCAACATTCATCCCATGTAGCAGTAAGTTCTCTATTGCCTTTTCAGTATTGCAACTTGGTCCAATTGTGCACACAATCTTGGTTCTTCGTCTTGTAGATATCATTATT
>TARA_R110002126_G_scaffold88759_5_pt1 | contig 11023 bp, 8 predicted proteins | sample TARA_R110002126 | Tara Oceans TARA_R110002126 (sample SAMEA4397536) | marine metagenome | biome: Polar Biome; feature: [DCM] deep chlorophyll maximum layer (ENVO:01000326); material: water (ENVO:00002006), including particulate matter (ENVO:01000060) such as... | depth 30 m
TTACTTATCTTGCGCTTTAGTATTCCTATTTGGAAATCAGAAGAGTGCTGGTGTATCTAAATTGAATGCGGGTGCCGCAGGAAGGAAAGTTAATTTTGCTATTCGTACAAAGGTAGGTATACATAAAAATCATATGAATGGTTTAGGGTATGCTGATTGTAGGTTATTAGCAACCACACATGGATTCATCGAAGATAGTAAAGAGTCTATTGAAAAATACAAAACTGAACATAAAGATTATTGGTCAGAAGTATTTGAAAAGGCTGGTTCATCTGTTGATACATTTAATTTAGAAGAAGAAGATGTGATGGATGCTGCAGTTGACTATTCTGATGATTAATTAATATATTGTTAAACATTGTTAGTTATGAATTGTGGAAACACCAAAGAAAAAGTATAAACATACATTATTAGTAGACGGTGATGCGCTGATTAAAACAGCGTATCATGGTGCTAAAAATCTTTACCATAAAGGAGAACACATTGGTGGTCTTTTTCAGTTCTTTTCAATGTTACGGAAAGTTATTAATGAAAATAGATTTGATAAAGTGTTCATCTTTTGGGATGGTCAATTTAGCGGGAGATTAAGATATGATGTTTATCCCCAATACAAGATGAATAGAGATAAAGATTTCTATACTGAAATAGAACCATCCGATCCAGATTTATTTTTACAAAAAGAAAGAGTTAAGTTATACGCTGAAGAATTATTCCTGCGACAATATGAGGATTATGTTTGTGAAGCTGATGATTGTATTGGTTATTATTGTGGTCAAATAGATGATGATGAGAAAGTAGTCATTCTTACTAATGATAGAGATATGTGTCAACTTATCGATGATAGGGTGGCAATCTATATTATTAATAAGAGACAAATCGTTTCAAAAAACAATTATAGTGAACATTTTGAACACCACCACACCAACTCCGGATTAATTAAAATGATTACTGGTGATGCTAGTGATAACATAAAAGGTATCAAAGGAGTAAAAGAAAAAACTTTATTGAAATATTTTCCTGAATTAAGTGAAAAAAAATTGACATTGGAAGAAATTTTTAGTAAAATTATACTTATACAAAACGATAGAAAAACAAGATTAAAAACATTGGATAACATTTTAAACGGTGTCACAGATGGAATACAGAAAGATAAGTTATATGAGGTGAATGAGAAAATAATAAGTCTCAAAAAACCAATGTTAACTGAAGAATGTAAAACCAATTTGGACATTATAATTGAATCACCAATAGATCCTGAAGACAGAAATACGAAAAACGTATTAGGTATGATGATAGAGGATGGATTTGTTATGGCGATTCCGGGTGGTAGAGATGGTTACATATCATATTTACAACCCTTTTTAAGGATTATTAAAGAAGAAAAAAAGTATTTTAAACAAACATTAGTAAATTAAAAATTATGGTAAAAAAGAAGTATGAAAGCTTGCCGTTTGAGTTCTATTTAAGAATTAACGGAAATGACAGACCTATTGTAGGTAGAAATTTTGGGATTAGAGGGTATAACTCCCAAGCATTAAAATCAATGGATTTAAAAGATTGTGTAGATGAAAATGTCGCATTAATCGAAAAACAATTCAGATATAAATCAGAGGATTATCTTTACAGATATTATAACCCTTATGAGATTCAAAATCCTGATGATATTGATAGAAGAAATATTTTCGAAAACGAGGACATCTTTACGTTTGAAATAAAGGTGTTTGGGAGAACAGTTATAGAGAAGTCGTTTAGCGGGAATTGGTATCCACCAAAAGTAAGATATGATGTAGATATTAGAAGTTTAATACCTAGAATCATCTCCTCAATACAGGAGACATTGAGTGAGAAAAATTTATCAAAAGATTACGATGGTATCGCACTTTAATTGATATTTATTAATAACAAAAGATTTTAATATTATGGGAAAAAAAGATAGTAAAAATTTAGGGTTTTTAGGTTATGGGTTTCAAGTAAAATTAGTAAAACAAGTGGTGGAAAATCACAAATTTTCTGAAACTATAATAGAAATTCTGGATCCACAATATTTTGATAATGAGTATTTAAGGTTATTAATTGCAAACGTTAAAGACTACTATGAAAAATATGAGACAATACCTACATATGGTACACTAAAACAAGTAGTAAAAAAGGAAATTAAACGAGAAATCGCTAGAGAATCCGCAATTGCTATGATTGGTGAGATAGAATCTACAGATAATGTAGATTGTCTTCATATTCAAGATACCGCAATACAATTCTGTAAACAACAAGAGCTAAAAAAAGCTACACAAAAAATTCAGAAGATTATGGAGTCAGGTGACTTCGATCGTTATGATGAGTGTGAAGAAATTATGAAAGAAGCTCTGATGATTGGATCAGAAAGTGATGAGGGAATAGATGTGTTTCACGCAGTAGAGGAAGTGTTATCTGATGATTTCAGAAAACCAATCCCTACAGGATTAATAGGTTTAGATAATATCATGGATGGTGGATTATCAAAAGGAGAATTAGGGGTTATTCTTGCCCCGTTCGGTGTAGGTAAAACTACATTGGTTACAAGAATGGCGAATACCGCATATAATTTAGGTTATAATGTGGTACAAATATTCTTCGAGGATAACCCAAAGGTTATTCAGAGAAAACATTATACTTGTTGGTCAGAGATTTCATTGAATGAATTAACTGAAAGAAGAGATGAGGTTAAATCGGTTTTGGAAAAAATGAAGGATAGAAAAGGTAATCTTTTATTAAAAAAGATGCCTAGTGATGGTACAACAATTCCACATATCAAACAATATTTAAGGAAATTAATTTCATTAGGTATGAAACCTGATATAGTATTCTTGGATTATATTGATTGTGTGGAAAGTACAAAAACTTTAACATCTGAATATTCTGGTGAAGGACCAATTATGAGACAATTTGAAACGATGATTTCAGAGTTAGATATCGCAGGATGGACAGCTATTCAAGGTAATAGAAGTTCTATTGGTGCTGATGTTGTAGACGCTTCTATGATAGGGGGTTCGATAAAGAAAGGTCAAATCGGTCATTTTATTATGTCAGTTGCCAAAACATTAGAACAAAAAGAAGAAGGTAGAGCTACAATGGCTGTACTTAAATCTAGGTTTGGTAAAGATGGTATTATATTCGAAGATATAATCTTTGACAATGGTACATTGATAATTGATACTGAAGATAGTAGTGATGTTTCATTCCTACAGTTTGAAAAAGAAGAAGATACTAAACGATCTAATCTAGTAGTTGAAGCATTACAAAAACGTGATGCTAGATTAAAGAAAAAAACAGAATAAATAATTTAGGGTGTGGGTAAAACATTATTGTTAATGGAATCCCCACCCCTAATAATTAAAAAAATAATATTAACATGAATGAAGATATAACATTGATTATGAATGAGAAAAAAGAATTAGTATCATATAAAACAGAAGATGTATTAGCTGCTGCCATAGAGTATTTCAATGGTGATATGTTAGCAGGTGAAGTATGGATGAAAAAATACGCGTTAAAGGATGTAGATGGGAACATTTACGAAAAAACACCTACTGATATGCACCACAGAATTGCTGGTGAATTCGCTAGAATAGAGAGTAAGTATCCAAACCCATTATCGGAAGAGTATATATTTAACACAATAAAAGATTTTAAATATATTGTACCACAGGGTAGCCCTATGGCTGGAATTGGTAACAATTTCCAATATGTTTCAATATCAAATTGTTTCGTTATTGGTAATGAAGTAGATTCAGATTCGTATGGTGGAATTTTAAAATTGGATCAAGAATTGGTTCAGTTAATGAAGAGAAGAGCAGGTGTTGGTATTGATTTATCATTCGTAAGACCTAACAATTCACCAGTATTGAATTCAGCATTAACCTCAACAGGTGTTGTTCCATTTATGGAAAGATATTCTAACTCAACAAGAGAAGTTGCTCAAGGTGGTAGAAGAGGTGCATTGATGGAATCGATATCTATTGATCATCCTGATTCTGAAAGTTTCATAGATGCAAAAACAGTAGCTGGAAAAGTAACAGGAGCTAACGTATCAGTTAAACTAACAGATGGTTTTATGAAAGCTGCATTAAGTGGTGAGGAATATACGTTGAAGTATCCTGTAGACTCTAATAACCCAACACATACTAAACAAGTTGATGCTAAAAGGTTATGGGATAAGGTAATCCACAATGCTTGGAAATCAGCAGAACCTGGTGTGTTATTTTGGGATACATTGATTAAAGAGTCAATTCCTGATTGTTACGCTGATTTAGGTTTTAAAACAGTATCAACAAATCCTTGTGGTGAAATTCCATTATGTCCAAATGATTCTTGTAGATTAATGGCACTTAATTTATATTCATATGTTAATAACCCATTTACAGATGAGGCATCATTTGATTTTGAATTGTTTATGGAACATGGTATAGTTGCTCAGAGATTGATGGATGATTTAATTGATCTTGAAATTGAGAAAGTAGATAATATAATAACTAAAATTCAGAACGATCCTGAATCTGAAGAGATAAAACATACTGAACTTAATCTTTGGAAAAAAATTAAGACTAAATGTGAACAAGGTAGAAGAACTGGTTTAGGTATTACTGCTGAAGGTGATATGTTAGCTGCATTAGGTATTAGATATGGTTCTGAAGAAGGTAATAAATTTTCAGAACACATTCATTTGAGACTTAAACATGCCGCTTACAGATCGTCTTGTGATATGGCTAAAGAAAGAGGTACATTCCCTATTTGGGATGCGGGTAGAGAATCTGAAAATCCTTTTATGTTAAGAATTAAATTAGAGGATCCATCGTTGTATAATGATTTATGTGAGTATGGTAGAAGAAACATTGCGTTACTTACTATCGCACCAACAGGGTCAGTATCTATACTTACCCAAACATCGTCAGGTATTGAACCAGTATTTATGGTTTACTATACGAGACGTAGAAAAATAAATCCAGGTGATAAAGGTGCTAGAGTTGACTTTACTGATGAAGTAGGGGATACGTGGCAAGAATATCCAGTATTCCACCACAAATTCGAAACATACCTAATTGCTAAAGGTTATGATATGGGAGATGTGAAAACAATGAGTGCTGATGAGATTACTGCAATTGTTGAGAAGTCCCCATACTTCGGAGCAACATCAAACGATGTTGATTGGGTTAAGAAAGTAGAGATGCAAGGATTAGTTCAAAAACATATTGATCACTCTATATCAGTAACTGTGAATTTACCTAATGATGTTTCAGAGGAAATTGTTTCTAAAGTGTATGAGACAGGTTGGAAATCAGGATGTAAAGGTATGACTGTGTATAGAGATGGTTCTCGAAGTGGTGTATTAGTTTCTGCAACTGAAAAGAAAGAAGAACAAAAAGAACAACTTTTCGCAGATAACAACGCACCTAAACGACCTAAACGTCTTGACGCTGAAATTGTAAGATTCCAAAACAATAGAGAAAAATGGATTGCAGTTGTTGGTATGATAGATGACAGACCATATGAATTATTCACTGGTCAGTTAGAAGGGTTACCACCAATACCAAATAGTGTAGAAAAAGGTTTTATCGTTAAATCTAAGAAAGAAGATGGTAATAGTCGTTACGACTTCCAATATGAAGATAAGGATGGTTATAAGGTGACGATAGAAGGACTTTCACGTTCTTTCGATAAAGAGTATTGGAATTACGCTAAAATGATATCAGGTGTGTTAAGACATGGTATGCCACTTCCATATGTAGTTGATCTTGTTAGTTCACTTAATTTGGAAGATGATACACTTACAACATGGAAGAATGGTGTAACTAGAGTTATTAAGAAATTCATTCCTGATGGAACGAAGAGTGATAACAAATGTCCTAATTGTGAACAAGATTCATTAGTATTTCAGGAAGGTTGTTTAACATGTTCTAATTGTGGTCACGCTAAATGTGGTTAAAAGTGGATAAACCTAAAGAAGATAAACCTAAAAAGAAGAGTAAAATCCACCAAGGTAACGACATCCCGTTGGACTACCAAGTATTTATGGCGATATATAAAATACGAAAAGACAATGGTTAGGAAAGATGATTGGATTTATGAGTTACATGTTAAAGAAACAATGGGCAGGAAGAATAAATTATTGAGTGAAGATTTTTATTATAACAAAGATGGTAAAATGGTTTTAACAGAGCAATATCATTTACGGAGAGGTAAGTGTTGTGAAAACGGTTGTTTCCATTGTCCATATAAAAAATAGGTTAACTAATCCTATGAATATTATTAGTTAATAAAAAGTCGTTACATGTAACGACTTTTTTTATGCTTACACTTTTCTTATAGAAAAAGTATATTAGAATATTTATAAACAAATGGCTGAAGGCAAGTATATTAATATAAATTTTCCGTTTAAGGATAGTGATAAGGGGTTTTATTTAGACATAACGGAAACGTCAAAGGAGGCAATACGTTCAGATCTATTACATATTTTATTAACTAATAAGGGAGAAAGACTTTATTTACCTGATTTCGGAAGTGATTTAAGAAAATTTATTTTCGAACCAAATGATAAATTAACTCATAATGATATTAAAGATAATCTAAATGAGACAATAAAAAAATATATACCTAATTTACAAATTGATAGTGTGAAATTTGAAAATGAAGATACTGAAGAAGCAATAAAAGTGGTGGTTTCTTATACGATAACAGAAGGGGTATTTAAATCACAAGATACTGTTGAGGTAACATTCTAAAGATATGGCAAAAAAAATTGATTATAACGCTCGTAATTTCGCTGATGTAAGAAGTGAGTTAGTAGGATTTGTTAAACAATACTATCCTGATATTTATTCGGATTTCAATGACGCATCTGTAGGTATGATGTTATTAGAATTAAACGCTGCGGTGGGTGATATGTTATCATTCCATACTGACAGAATGTTTAATGAAACACACATTAATTATGCTCAAGAGAGATCCTCTTTATTAGAGTTGGCAAGAACATTCGGATTAAATGTTCCGGGTAATAGACCGAGTATCTCAATAGTAGATTGGTCAGTAACTGTTCCGGTAGATGGTGATACGTTTGACTTATCATACGCACCTATTGTATTACAGGGGTCACAAGCAACAGGATCAGGAAAAGTATTTGAATTGGTAGAGGATAGTGATTTTTCTTCACCATTCACAACTGGAGGGATACCAAACAGATTAATCATTCCAAACATTAATAGTGAGGGTAAGATAGAGAACTATACGCTAACGAAGAGAGAGATAGTGTTAAATGGTTTCACAAAAATATATAAGAGAGTTATAAATAGAGAAGATTATAAACCATTTTTAGAAATAGTGTTACCTGAAACTAATGTATTGTCTGTAGAGAGAATCATATTTAAAGAAGGTACAAATCTAACGACTATACCTACATTAGAAGAATTTAATTTATTTACAAACAATTTCTTTGAGATGAATGCTTTAGCACAAGCTGAAGTTTTTATTGAAGATACAAATACATTAACTGATAACCCAGGAATTAGACCTGGAAAATGGTTAAACGCACCAAAAAGATTTATAAAAGAATTTACAGATAAAGGTTTCTGTAAAGTTATATTAGGTGGTGGAGATAGTGACACATCAGCATTAAACGATTTTGTTGGGTGCAGAGGTCAAGTTGATAGGATTGGTAATTTTGTTAATAACCTTTCATTAGGTGAAATTGCAAGACCAAATACAACATTATTTATCAAGTATAGAGTTGGTGGTGGGGCAGATAGTAATTTAGGATCCAATTCGATAAGTAAAATTGGGACAACAAATGTTATTATTAATGGTGATGATCAAACAATAAATAAATCAGTTAGAGAAAGTTTAAGGGTTAATAACCCAATACCCGCAATTGGTGGTAAAGGTGCACCATCATTAGAAGAAATAAGAAATTTAGTTAGATATAATTTTTCATCACAAGAAAGAGCTGTTACAATTAAAGATTATAAAAGTAGAATCGCATTAATGCCGGGTAAATTTGGTGTACCATTTAGATGTGGTGTGTGGGAAGAAAGAAATAAAGTGAATGTTTCTATATTGGCTTTAGATGAAAATACAAAATTAAGTAATAAACTAACATCAACATTAAAAAATAATATTGCAGAATATTTGGCAGAATTTAGGATGTTAAATGATTATGTGACTATCAACGATGGTAAGGTAATTAATCTTGGTTTTGAAGTGGATTTATTCGTAGAGAAAGGTGCTACTAAATCAGAAGTTGTTGCTGGGGTATCTCAATCAATCACATCCTTTATGGATATCAATAGTTGGGATATGGGTGATAATATCTATCTAGCACAACTTATAGAGAATGTTAATAATGTAGGTGGTGTATTAAATGTTATTGATTTAAGAGTTTATAATAAAGTAGCTGGTAGTAAATATTCTGTTAATGAGATTGCACAACCATATATAGATGAGGATACAAGACAAATTGATTTATTAAGTTTGTATACATTGTTTGGTGAACAAAACGCAATGTTTGAAGTGAAATATCCTAATAGTGATATTAAGATTAGAATAAAAACAGCGTAATAATTACTTTTCAATAGTAATCAGTAGTTTTAAAGAAAAATATAGTTATGGGATGTGCGAAATGTAAACAAAAAAAGGGTAAACAAACTAACAAAAAAGTTGAATTTGATGATGTTAGTAGGGAAAAAACAATAGATATCACACAAGATGGTGAGACAACAAATTTTTCAGTTAAGAATGAGGTATTTGATGAATTAGCTAAATCTGCACCTGAAAATATCTTTTTAAAATTAATTTTATTTGTTGCATTAATAGTAGTGCTACCATTATTTTCAGTTTATTTACTAATATTTTTATTTGTAAGGTTTTTCATACCCAAACAAGGTAACCTTGCAATTACGATGTCGTGGTTAATAAACGGGGTATCATACCCATTTATGAAATGGAAAAAATTTAGAAGTAAGATTAAAGAAAAATCTAGAAAAAGAGAATTCGCGAATACTGGTGATTATTCTGATGATAGTGAATTATTAGATATAGAAGTATTCACACCGCAAGATTTAAAGGATAAACAAGAATATAGTGGTGACGAAGAATTAAACGAAATAGAAGTAGTAGAAACAATACAAAAAGATAACGACAACAATGAAACATAATTTATGTCTAAATCTATTAGAGTTAGAACAACACCGGGTGGTGATGACAATTACATAAGAGTAAAGTTAGATCAAGACTTTGACCAATTAGAGTTATTAAGTTTAACTATAGATCAAGAAGAAGTCTATCAAAACTTCTGCGCTAATCATGGTGTAGTTGCTGGTAGGGTAGATATAAATTCAGGTTTCGGGTTAAAGAATACTAAAGTTTCTATATTTATACCTCTTTCTGATTCAGATGAAGAGAATGATAAGATAACTGCGTTATACCCATACAAATTCCCATCAGATAAAAATTCTAATGGTGTTAGGTATAATTTACTTCCTCGTAAACAACAACACATAGATCACACACCAACAGGTACATTTCCCGATAAAAGACAAGTTTTAGATAATCCTACAATGATAGAGGTTTATGATAAATATTATAAATTTACTACTAGAACAAACGAATCGGGTGATTATATGTTCTTTGGTGTCCCTACTGGTCCACAAACAATTTTCATTGATATTGATATTAGTGATATTGGTTTCTTATCAACAAGACCTTATGAAATGATAGCTCAAGGTAAACCTATAGAGGAATTTGAAGATAAGTTTACATTCAAATCTAACAATAATTTAGAAAAATTACCTCAAATTATATCTACATCTACGGTTATAGAGGTACTCCCATTTTGGTGTGATAATTTAAGTCAAGGTGAGATATTAGGTATTACAAGGTTTGATTATAGTGTTACTGAATATGAGTTAATACCTACAGCTATCTTTATGGGTAGTATTTTTAGTGATGATGAAAAGGATTCACTAAATAAAAATTGTAGACCTAGAAAGAAAATGGGTAGACTTAATGAATTAATTACTGGTGAAGGTAAATTAGAAGCTATCACTAGGACTCAAAGTGGGGATATTGTTAAGTATAAGGATATTGATGATAAAGCCATTGATGAAAATGGTAATTGGGCAATACAACTACCAATGAGTTTACGAAAACTTGTTACTGATGAGTTTGGTGCATTAATACCAAGTCCTGATGGTGAAAAAGGTGTAGCATCTGAAGCTGATTTTAGATTCAGGGTGTCAATGAATAAAACTGATACTGATAAACGTCAAAGAACTAGAGCTAAATTATTAGTTCCTAATATGACAAACAATTATAAGTTTAATGAATATAGTAGTGATGAATTAAGTGTTGCACAAACTGCTGGTGAACCAATATATAAACTTAATGAACAATTAAGTTATGTTACTGACCCGACAAACATTGCCTTTGAGGATCCAACTAATGAATATAACTATTTAGAGGATTTCTTCACATTTAGGTGGAAGAAAGTTTATACTGTACGTCAATATATACCAAGATACCAACCAAACAAAAGAGATAAGAATAAAAACTTTATTGGATTTAAAGAAATTTCCGAAGGTGTGGGTGTTAATAAGATACCATTTAATAGATTATTCACGAAGGGTAATGTTATTTATACAATAATATGTTTCCTACTAACATTGATTGGTATTATTGTAGCATTCGTTAATAGTATCATACAGACAATTAATTTTATAATAAGTAAGATATGCCAGTTAAGAATCCCATTTCCTTGTATTGATTTTGATATAGATGCAGATGCGAGTAGTATAGAATCCACGCAATATAGAATTAGATATAGGAAAAAAACGTCACTTTATCTCAGTGGCGGCGATTGTCAAGGAAATTCAATTACAACTACCCCATTTCCAATTTTTGGCAGTTGGATTGGACAAAACCCATGGTGTGCCTGTGGTGCTGGTAAATGTGATACAATAACACCACTCCCCTCTACCATCGAGCCTTCTCCAGTAGATCC
>TARA_R110002126_G_scaffold115351_6_pt1 | contig 11019 bp, 11 predicted proteins | sample TARA_R110002126 | Tara Oceans TARA_R110002126 (sample SAMEA4397536) | marine metagenome | biome: Polar Biome; feature: [DCM] deep chlorophyll maximum layer (ENVO:01000326); material: water (ENVO:00002006), including particulate matter (ENVO:01000060) such as... | depth 30 m
ATCGGACCAGTCGGAAGCCATGCGGCACCCTTTCGAAAGCTGTGTCGGTATCGCCGAACGCAGAACGCGTGTCAGCCTTGTATTTCGCAGTGCACAATAGGCCGCACAATGTCAGCGTCAACGCGATCAGGCGCAGACCGCTGACAAGTTGCAGACATTTGCGCCGCGCCGCCGCCGGGGACGGTCGGGCTCCGGCCGCCCCAGGGCGACCGGATTCGCCTTATTCCATGCGCATATTCGCCGGAAGCAGCCCCTCATTCACCTGCCCGTCCTCGACATAGACGGTGCCACCCTTCATCACGAAATCAACGTGCTGCAGAAGATTTGGATAGGTCATGAGATCGCCGTCGATGGCGATAATGTCAGCGGTCATGCCCGGTGCGATGGAACCGGTCTGATCCGCGACGCCCATGAAGACAGCCGGCCAATAGGTCGCCGAACGGATCGCATCCATCACCGGCACATCAAGTTCGCGGGTCCAGACATCGAACTCATTCCAGGTCGACTGGCAGTGGAATTTCATCGGGATACCGCTATCGGTGCCGATCAGCATCACCACACCGGCTTCACGCAATTGCTCGAACTTGCGGCGCAGGGTTGGCGCACGCAAGGGCGTCAATTGGGTGTAGGACAAGCGCTCGGGGTGCTCGATCGAGGCGGCAATATCGGCGATCGTGTCGGGCTCAAGCCCGCGATGCCAGCAATTATCGTCGAGGAATTCGGAGTTTTCGCGCGTGCGCCCGTAATTCCACAGGCCTTCAATCGTCGGAGTCCAGTAGAGCGGGCCACCGGAAATACGGCCGCGCGCGGTGCGCGCCCGCAGCGCCTCGATCACATGAGGCGGATATTCCGGCGCCGTGGTCAGCCCGGTATGCTCGAAATTATCGATCCCGATCTCGAGCCCGAGAATGATTTCCTCGGGACGGTGGGAATGACCGACGACCCGGAGGCCGCGGGCATGCGCCTCGTCGACGACAGCGCGCGCTTCAGCGGCGGTCATCTGGTCCTGATTGACCAGTTTGATGACATCAACGCCGGCATCAGCGAGCGTGCGGACATGGGCACGGGCCTCACTGACACTGCTGACGCCCCAGCGGAAAGCTTCCGTACCCGGATAGGCCTCGTGCTGGATGAAAGGACCGGAGACGTAGAGATTCGGGCCGGGCAGCTCACCGGCATTGATGCGGTCACGCACCGAGATGGACGGTTCGAGCGGCGCGCCGAGATCGCGGACCGACGTAATTCCGGCCAGCAGCAGCTGCACGGCGGAGGCCGGCATGATCTCGTCTTCGAGCCGGTCGAGATAGGTGCGGTCCCAGTGATCATAATCGGAATGCCCGTTGAGCATCAGGTGCGCGTGCATTTCCCACAGGCCGGGCATGACGGTCATGCCCTCGGTGGAGATCACCGCATATCCATCCGGGACCGGCGTATTGTCCTGGTTACCGGTCGCGACAATGCGGTCATCCTCGACCAGGATGACGCTGTCATGGATGGGCGGGCCACCATAACCATCGATCAGCGTACCGCCCACAAGCGCCTGGCGGCCTTCCGGCCAGGCACCGGCCGTGACACAGAGCGCCAGAGCGCCCGACACTAATCCCATTGCGTATTTCATCACGCTCTCCCCAAAAAGATTCGCACAACAGACTAACCGCGCCGGTGAAAAAGCAAAATCGGTATGGCAAAACCTGCGCATCACACTAGCCTGTCGCCAGAGCAGGGAGCTGATCATGACCCAAACATCGCCATCCGCCGTCATCACCGGTGCCTCGACCGGCATTGGCCACGCCTGCACGGCCGGGCTAGCGGCGAAGGGCTGGCATGTCTTTGCCGGCGTGCGCAAACAGGCCGATATTGACCGGTTGAAGGCGGAATTCGGCGCTGCGGTCACACCCCTGATCATGGAAGTGACCGATACGGCCTCCATGCAGAGCGCCGCCGATACGGTGCGCGCCGCGCTGAACGGCGTGACGCTGAAAGGCCTGATCAATAATGCCGGAATCGCGGTCGCCGGACCGATGCTGAGCGTCCCGATCGAGGAATTCGAACACCAGATCGACGTCAATGTGACCGGCGTGGTTCGCACCACCCAGGCTTTCGGACCCCTGCTGGGCGCCGATGAGAGCCTGAGCGGTGAGCCGGGCCGGATCGTGATGATGTCATCAATGGCCGGCGAGATGGGCGCCCCGTTTCTCGGGCCCTATTCGGCGTCGAAACATGCCGTGGAAGGCCTGTCCAAATCCTTGCGGCGGGAAATGATGCTGTTCGGGATCGAAGTGATCGTGCTCGGCCCCGGCGCCGTAGCGACACCGATCTGGGCCAAGTCCGATGAAGTGGACATCACGCCCTATGAGGGTTCGGTCTATTACAAGGCGCTGACCCGCCTGCGCAATTATATGAGCAAGAGCGGCCCGGAGGGCTTCCCGCCCTCGGTGATCGCCGATCGCGCCTTCCGGGCCCTGACCGAAAACAAGCCACGTTTTCGCTACGCCATTGTGCCCAAGCGCCTGACCAACTGGTCCTTGCCACGCATGCTGCCCGAGCGCATGGTCAACAATATCGTGGCCAAAAACCTGGGCCTGACGCGGCGCAAACGCTGAACCGACACCGCTTGCCGGCCATCACTGCCTGGTCAAGAATACTGCAATCTGAATCGAGACGCGGCGCCCCGGCGCCTGGGGGACTGACATGAATTATCGCACGCTTTCGCACGTATCGATCGCCAGCCTGATGGCGCTGAGCCTGGCCGCCTGCGGCCAACAGGCCGGGACTCCGAACTCATCGGCTGCACCCGCATCGCCGGTCAGCGACGGTGCGACGCTGTCCGGGAACACGGCGGCGCCGGACGCCGCGACCGACGCAGATGCCGAAACAGCCTTTGCCGCCCTGGTCTCCGAATTTGAAGCCTTCGAACTGGCCAATAGTCCCGACGAACGCGGCCGTCGCGGCGATCTGGTCGCGGCTGGACAATGGCCGGATATCTCGCCGGACGCGCTAGCAGCGCAGTTTGCCGCCGAAGCCGGTTTCCTGGCACGCCTCGAGGCGATTGACGCCGCTTCGCTGTCACAGAGCGACCAGGTCTCGCATGCGGTGCTCGACTATATCCTGCGCTTCCGCACCGAACTCGCCCCCTTCGACGAAGCGCGTATCGCTTTCAATTCCGATAGCGGCTTCTTCTTCTGGCCCTCCTATGCAGCCTCCTCGGCCCGCCCGCGCACGATTGCCGAGGGTGAGGCCTGGATTGCCCGCATCAACGGCATTGCCGGCTATTTTCAGCAGAATATCGACTGGATGCAGCGCGGGCTCGAAACCGGCTTCACCCAGCCTCGCATCATCGCCGAATCGGCTGCCGCCCAGGTCGCCGGTCTCAGCGATCCGGCGACCCTGCGCGCAATCCTGATTGAACCGATCGACGGACTGCCGGTCGCGCTGCCTGCCGCCGAACGGGCCCGGCTCCATGCCGAGGCGACCGCCGCCATCGAGGACTCGGCCCAGCCGGCCTATGCCAGCCTGGCCAGCTTCCTGCGCGATGAATACCTGCCGCAGACCCGCGAGAGCCTGGGCATTGCCGACGTGCCCGAGGGGCGGGCCTATTATCAGACCCTGGTTCGCTACCACACCACGCTCGATACCTCACCGGAAGAGGTCCACCAGCGCGGCCTCGCCGAAGTCGCCCGCATCCGCGACGAGATGGAAGCCGTGATCGCCGAGAGCGAGTTTGAAGGCAGCTTCGCCGAATTCCTCCACTTTCTGCGCACCGATCCACAATTCTACGCGACAACGGCAGAAGAGCTGCTGATGCACGCCGCCTGGATTGCCAAGCGGCTCGACGACCAGATGCCGGCCTATTTCGGCCATTTGCCGCGCCTCTCCTATGGCGTGCGCCCGGTGCCGGACACCATGGCGCCGACCTACACCACCGGCCGCTACTGGCCCGGCGATATGGAACGCGGTATCGCCGGCGGCTATATGGTCAACACCTACGACCTGACCCAGCGCCCGCTCTACACCCTGCCTGCCCTGACCGCGCACGAGGCCGTGCCGGGGCATCATCACCAGGGCTCGATCGCTGCCGAGCTGGAAAGCGTCCCTGATTTCCGCCGCAACACCTACATCACCGCCTTCGGCGAGGGTTGGGGCCTGTATTCCGAGACGCTGGGGCGCGATATGGGCATCTATACGACGCCCTATGAGGAGTTTGGACGGCTGAGCTATGAGATGTGGCGCGCCTGCCGCCTCGTCGTTGATACCGGCGTGCACTATATGGGCTGGACCCGCGATGAGGCCGAGGCCTGCTTCCTCGAGAACTCCGCCCTGGCGCCCCACAATATCCGCACCGAAGTCCTGCGCTATATCTCCTGGCCGGGCCAGGCCCTGGCCTACAAGACCGGTGAATTGCTGATGCGTGACCTGCGCGGCGAGGCGGAAGAACGCCTGGGCGAGGAATTCGACATCCGAGCCTTCCACGATGTCCTGCTCGCCGACGGCTCCATGCCGCTTTCAGCGCTGGAGGCCAAGATGCGCCGCTGGATCGACGAAGAAGAAGCCGGAAACCGGAACTAGAACACCATGCTTTTCGCGCTCACAGACTTTCTCGTTGTCATCGGCTGCGGCCTCGGCATCTGGCGGATATGGCCGCATCGTAGCCGCGGCGATGTTCGCATGGTCCGGCTGGGCCTGGCCTTTATCGGCCTGGCGGCGCTGATCGGGGCGGTCCGCTTCGCCAGCGGCCAGATCACTGAACTGACACAGTTGCACAGCCTGGCGAGCACGTTCGCCGGGGCCGCCGGCATGGTGCTGATCGCTCTTGGTCTGGCCTGGAAAGCCTTTCCCATCGCCATGGCGCCGGGTGTCGGGCGCTATCTGCGGGTTGGCATACCGGTTCTGACCGCCGTCATGCTGGCCTGGCCGGGCAGTGACGGCGTGCTCGCCCTGATGCCGAAACTGGCTTTGCTTCTGGGCCTGGCGGCGAGCGCCGCCCTGTTGGTGCATCGCCATTGGCAGAGCGGCCTGATCTGGCTGTTTGCCTGGCTTCTGCTGGGCTTCGCCTCGATCGCGATTGGCGCCAGCCGCGAGCTGACAAGCCTTGGCCTCGCCAACTGGCACATTTATCACACGATTCTGGCGCTTTGGGCGGTCCTGGCCGGCGAAGCCATGCGGCGGGTGATTGCCAGCCGCGCTTGACCTGAAGGCCTGGCTCCACCACTTATCCACGCTCCATGACCGAGCGCACAGACAATCCCGCGGCCTCCGGTGCCGACACGCCCTCCACGCGTGAGACGGATCCGGAAAACGGCCTTGAAATCCTGACGTTTGGCTGCCGGCTGAATGCCTGGGAGAGCGAGGTCATGCGCGCCCATGCCCGCGAAGCCGGGCTGGACAATGCCATCCTGGTCAATACCTGCGCGGTAACCTCGGAAGCGGTGCGCCAGGCCCGCCAGTCCATCCGCAAGGCCCGCCGTGCCAATCCCGACGCGAAGATTATCGTCACCGGCTGCGCCGCCCAGGTCGATCCGGCGATGTTTGCGGCGATGCCGGAGGTCGACCGGGTCGTCGGCAATGCGGAAAAACTGCGCGCCGAGACCTTCAACCCCGTCACCCTGCTGGGCGGTACGGAGAAGGTCCGCGTCAACGATATCATGAGCGTGCGCGAGACCGCCGGACATCTGGTCGAGGGCATGGAGGGGCGGGCGCGCGCCTATGTCCAGGTCCAGAATGGCTGTGACCATCGCTGCACCTTCTGCATCATCCCCTATGGCCGCGGCAATTCACGCTCGGTCCCGGCCGGAGAGATTGTCGATCAGATCAAGGCGCTGGTTGCATCCGGCCATAGCGAGGTCGTGCTCACAGGGGTCGATCTGACCTCCTGGGGCGGCGATCTTCCAGGCACGCCGCCACTGGGCCGTCTGGTCCAGGCAATCCTGAAACAGGTTCCCGACCTGCCGCGCCTGCGCCTGTCCTCGATCGATGCGATCGAGATCGATGAGGCCCTGTTCGAGGCCGTCACCGGCGAGGCGCGCATCGCGCCCTACCTGCATCTCTCCCTGCAGGCCGGCGATAATATGATCCTCAAGCGCATGAAGCGACGCCATTCGCGCGAAGACGCGATTGCCCTGTGCAACCGGCTGAAAGCCGCGCGGCCCGAGATCGCCTTCGGCGCCGACATTATTGCCGGCTTCCCGACCGAGACCGAAGCCATGTTCGAGAACTCGCTGAAACTCGTCGATGAGTGCCAGCTGGCCTATCTGCACGTCTTCCCTTATTCGCCGCGCCCGGGCACGCCGGCCGCGCGCATGCCACAATCGGAGAAGTCCGTGATCAAGGCTCGCGCCGCGCGCCTGCGCGACAAGGCGGACCAGGTGCTCGCCGCCCATCTCGACTCCATGATCGGCACCGTCACGGATGCCTTGATGGAGAAGCCCGGCTTCGCACGCGCCGGGAATTTTGCCGCCATCCGCCTGCCGGAGAGTGAGTTTCCACGCGCCGGCGCGCTGGTGAATATCCAGGTCACGCATCATGACGGACGTGAATTGCACGGGGAGCTGACATCATGAGCGACGACAAGCCAGCCGGCGAGAAGAAGCGCGGCTTTTTCTCGCGCCTCGTCTCGGGTCTCAGCAAGTCCTCGTCCAAGCTCGGCGAATCGGTCACCGCGATCTTCACCAAGCGCAAGCTGGATCGCGAAGCGCTGGATGAACTCGAAGACCTGCTGATCGCCTCCGATCTCGGCACGGCTGCGGCCCTGCGCGTCACCGACCGGCTGGCGCGCGACCGCTTCGACAAGGAAATCTCTGACGAGGAAGTGCGCGAGACGCTCGCCGAAGTGATCAGCGAAACCCTCCAACCACTGGAAAAACCACTGCAGCTGACCGGCACGGATGGCCCGCACGTGATCCTGTTTGTCGGGGTGAATGGCTCCGGCAAGACAACTACGCTCGGCAAAATCGCCGTCAAGCTCAAGCGCGAGGGCCGCGACCCGATTCTGGTTGCCGGTGACACTTTCCGCGCAGCCGCGATCGAACAGGTCTCGGTGTGGGGCGAGCGGGCCAAATCACCCGTCATCAAGCGCGAGATTGGCGCCGATGCCGCCGGTCTGGCTTTCGACGCGCTGGAACAGGCCGAGCGTGAGGGCCGTGACACGGTGCTGATTGACACCGCCGGCCGGCTGCAGAACAAGGCCGAACTGATGGACGAGCTGCGCAAGATCGTCCGCGTCATCCGCAAGAAGAACCCGTCAGCCCCGCATGAGACCGTGCTGGTGCTCGACGGCACGGTCGGATCCAACGCCGTCTCCCAGGCCCAGGCCTTCCTCGATGCAGCCCAGATCACCGGCCTGGTGATGACCAAGCTCGACGGCACCGCCAAGGGCGGAGCGCTGGTCCAGGTCGCGGAGAAATTCCAGCTGCCAATCCACTATATCGGCATTGGCGAAGGCGAGGATGACCTGCAGGCCTTCAACGCCCGAGACTTCTCGCGAGCGCTGGCCGGGCTGGAGAACTAGGACTTGGAGGCCAATCTGACCGCTGGCGCCCTCGCAATGCTCGGTTCGGCGCTGGCCCATGCCGGGATGACTCTTCTGACCAAGCGCGCCCGGGACCGGCTGGTGTTTCGCGCCCTGTCGCTGATTTTCGTCGCGCTATTGATGCTGCCCTGGCTGGTCTTCCAACCCTTGCCCGGCTGGGAAGTCTGGCGCTTCCTCTTGCTCGGCGCCGCCACGATCTGGGCTTTCAACATGTTGCTGATCGCCGCCTTCGAGCGCGGCGAGATGAATCTGGTCTATCCGGTGATGCGCGGCAGTGCGCCGGCACTGGCGACACTCGCCGCCTATCTGTTTCTCGGCGAGGCGGTGTCGCTCTGGCAGCTGCTCGGCCTGGCGATTGCCTCGACGGCGCTGGTCGGCTTTGCCTGGCCGGAAAAGGACGGGGCGCCAAAGGCGCAGGTATTGTTGCTCGCCCTCGCAGCCGCCTGCATGACGGCCAGTTATACCGTGATTGATGCCGCCGGCGTGCGCGCCTCCGGAGACGTGATGGTCTACACAGGTTGGTTCTTCGTGCTTTCAGGCGTCACGATTGGCACCACAGCGATCATCCGGCGCGGGTCGCGCTTCTGGGCCGCAGCATTGCAGGAAACCCGCCCGGCCGCGACTTCGATGCTGTTCAATCTGACGACTTACGGCCTGGCCCTCTACGCCTATTCCATCGCACCGGTGGCACCTATGGCGGCCCTGCGTGAGACCAGTATCGTATTCGGGGCGCTGCTCGCGACGCTGGTCCTCAAGGAGGCTTTCGGGTTGAAGCGTATTGCGCTGGCCGTGCTATTGGTCACCGGACTTGTCGTGATGCAGACATTGTGAATACCGAGGAGAACCCCGTGAGCCAGACCGAGACCACGACGAAACAGACCGCCAGCATGCTGGTTGATTTCGGTCCCATCGGGGTCTGGATCGTCGTCTATAACCTGGCCCGCGCCTATGCGGGCGACCAGGCGATCTATATCGGCACGGGCGCCTATATGATCGCAGCCGTCATCGGCCTGGGCTATGCGATCCGGGTCGAGAAACGCTTTCCCCCCATGCTGATCTTCACCACGGTCATCGTGCTGGGCATGGGGACGATCGGCATTTTGCTGCAGGATCCGATTTTCCTCTATCTCAAGCCGACCATCATCAATCTCTTCTACTCCTTCCTCATCCTGGTCAGCGTCGCGCTGGGCCATAATGTCTGGAAGGTCTTTTTCGCCACCGTCTTCAACCTGCCCGAAGAGGCCTGGACCATGCTGGCCGTACGCTGGGCGCTCTGGTTCCAGTTTCTCGCCCTGCTCAACGAAGCCATGTGGCGGCACATCAATGATTCCGTCGTGCCGGAATCGGCGCGCTGGTTTGCGGAATTCGAGATCAGTGAAGCCTTCTGGGCCAATGCCAAGCTCGGCGTCATGGTGCTCAGCCTCGCATTCGCAGCGCTGCAAATGCCGCTCCTGCTCAAATACCAGCGGGCAGAAAACGATGACGGAGGGGAGAGCGGAGAAACCGCATAAGAAATGCGACACTCCGTGATCGGACAAACGTCATCCTTGCGTTATAAATCCGAGGCAGGATGAGCCAGATGACATCCGGAGACTGCCATGCCGAGTGACAAGCACAGCCCGAAGGCTTTCGACCTCGCGGATTCGCCCGGTCACCTCCTGCACCGGGCCCAGCAATTCGCCGCCGAGCGCTTCACCAAGGCGATGGCTGGCGCAAAGCTCACCCAGCGCCAGTTCGCTGTCCTGCACGCCACCGCGCAGAATGAGGGCCTGACCCAGACCGAGCTGGTCAAGATCACCGGAATTGATCGCTCCACCCTGGCCGAACTGGTCTCGCGTATGGCGCGCAACGGTCTTCTGGAGCGCGAAAAACTCGCCGATGATGCCCGCGCCAATGCGATCCATCTCAGCGTCTCCGGCCGCACCCTGCTTGAAGCCGCAACGCTGGGCGCGGTAGAGGCCGACCGCGCCATCATCTCTGCCCTGCCCAAGAACAAGCGCGCCAATTTTCTGGAAACCTTGCGCCGTATCGCCCTGACCCTGGAAAAGGGTGAGGAAGCGGTGATGAAGGCCAAGGTGAAAGACAAGGAAAAGAAGAAGAAGGCCAAAAAGCGGGCCAAGGACAAGGCCAAAATCAAGGCCAGAAAAGCCGAGAAAAAGGCCTCCAAGGAGGCTGGCGAACGCGCCGAGTCCTGAGACCGAACTATTCCCGCAGCGCCCCGCGCTCGAGCGCTGGATAGATCCGGTTGCGCAGGACGGTCGCCGATATGGGTCCCGACCAGCGCGTCAGGATCTGCCCGTCCGCTCCGACCACCAGGGTTTCCGGCGTTCCCGCCACGCCAAGCGCCCGAGCGGAAAGCCCGTCGACATCGAGCATCACGCCAGCATAAGGGTCGCCATGCGTGTCGAGGGAGGCATTGGCCGCCGCAGCTGTATCCCGAAAGGCGATACCATAGATCGCGATCCCCTCGGCCTGCAGCGCCATCAGGACGGGGTGTTCAATCTGGCAATAGGGACACCAGGAGCCCCAGACATTGAGCAAATACGGCCCTTCAATCGCTGCCGGATCGAAGGCGGCGCGTCCCTCAAGCACGGCCAGCGTCAGGGTCGGCAAGGGTTCTGGCGGGGCTGGCCGATCCTGATACCAGCGCAAGCCCAGCACTGTGGTCAGGGTAATGATTCCCAACAGGGCGAGAAGGCGCGCGGCCTGCATCATGCCTCATCTGTCTCCAGGCGCCGCAGCCGTTCCGCCGCCGCCTGGCGCTCGGCCAGAGCCGTCACGACAAGCGCGATCAACGCCGCCGCCGAAAGCCCCCAGGCCGACCAGACCCAGACCGCATAACCGCCCATCGCGAAAAACTCTGTCATCGGCGGCCCCCGGCTTCTTTCTGGCGCAGTAGCGCATCGGCCCGCCGGGCGATGGCGCGCGTGCGCAGGCGATAGAAGACCAGCCAGCCGGCCAGCATGGTATAGCCCAGCGCCATCAGCGCCAACGGCCAGAGCTGGCTGGAATGGATGGTCGGGCCATCGGCGCGAAAAACGGCGGCTGGCTGGTGCAGGCTCGACCACCATTCGACCGAGAATTTCACGATCACCAGATTGATCACCCCGGCCATCGCCAGAATGGCGCTGGCGCGCGCTGCCTGCTGGGCGTCCTCGAGCGCGGAACGCAGCGCCATATAGCCGAGATAGACCAGAAACAGCACCAGGACCGAGGTCATGCGGGCATCCCATTCCCACCAGGTGCCCCACATCGGCTTGCCCCAGATCGACCCGGTCGCCAGAGCCAGCGCGGTAAACACGGCCCCGATCGGCGCGATCACGGCAGCGGCCGCATCGGCAATCGCATGGCGCCAGACAAAATAGACAAAGCTCGCCCCGGCCAGCGCCGCATAGAGCGCCGAGGCCATATAGGCAGCGGGCACATGCACATACATGATCCGCACCGTGTCGCCCTGCTGATAGTCCGGCGGCGAGGCGAAGAAGGACATGTAG
>TARA_R110002126_G_scaffold206886_2_pt1 | contig 11013 bp, 8 predicted proteins | sample TARA_R110002126 | Tara Oceans TARA_R110002126 (sample SAMEA4397536) | marine metagenome | biome: Polar Biome; feature: [DCM] deep chlorophyll maximum layer (ENVO:01000326); material: water (ENVO:00002006), including particulate matter (ENVO:01000060) such as... | depth 30 m
TTCATTTTCAAATGGAAGAGCTGAAATAGTTGCAGGTAGGGGTTCTTTTACAGATGCTTTTCCACTATTCGGTTTCAGTCTAAATGATTATGATGCTCTTTTTGTAGAAAAGTTAGAACTCCTTTTGGCTATTCGTGATAATGAAACCGTCAATTGGTCTGGAAAATTTAGAACATCTTTAAAGAACCAATCAATCTACCCTAGACCTATGCAGAAATCGTTACCCATTTGGTTGGGTGTTGGCGGAACTCCTGCATCATTTGTGAGAGCTGGCACAATGGGTTTACCACTTCTGGTGGCAGTTATAGGAGGGGAAACACATCGTTTTAAACCTTTGATTGACCTTTATAAGAAAGCAGGAGCAGCTGCAGGACATTCACCAGAAAAACTAATAGTCGGCCTACACTCTTTTGGATATGTAGCTGAAACAACAGAGCAGGCCATTGCAGATTTTTATCCCGGATATGAAAAAGCTATGAATAAAGTGGGTAAAGAAAGAGGCTGGGCACCTATAACGCGTTCTCGTTTTGAAGCGCAAATTGGCGAAACTGGTGCTATAGTAATTGGAAACCCTGAAGAAGTCACAAAGAAAATTCTGCGACATAGTGAAGCTTTAGGTGGAGTTTCTAGATTTAGCTTTCAAATGGATTTAGATTTTTCAAATGAGCAATTAATGAAGTCTATAGCGTTAATCGGTAAACAAGTTAAACCTTTGGTTATTTGATTATGCCAAGGTAAAAACAATTATTTAATAAAGAAACATTAAAATTATAACCCTATTTTAACAATAACTAATTATGAAAAATTTATCAGTATTATTAAAAGCATCAACTGTTCTATGGATTATATGGGGATTTGTTCACGTATTTGCAGGAATAATGACAATGAAAGGACCTTTAACTGGAGACATTTCGGCTTCGGTATCAGGAATTGCTGATGCGATTGAACCAACTCTTGTGCAAATGGACTATTCTAAAGCCTCAGGTGCAATAATCGCTCAACACGGTTTCAATTTACTTTGGATTGGACTTTTCACATTTATTGGAGCATTTTATATCTGGAAAGGCAATAAAACAGCTATTATATTCACAGCTATTGTTGGTGGATTAACAGACTTGGGTTACTTCATATTTATAGATTTAAGTGGTTTTGCAAAGTTTGTTCCTGGAACAATTATGACGATAGTGTCAGCAACAGCAATAATTCTGAGTTTATACTTCTATTTCAAAACACAAAATAAAATAACGACTGAATAAAAACGGCGTACAATAATATACAAAAGCAATAGTTGTTTGAGTTATAACTTAAACCGCTATTTTATTTTAATTATGTATATAATATAACGAAAAGTAGAGTGTTTTAATCCGCTACTGCTCATATAGTAGAACTTTAGCGAATCATAAAAAAATCTCTTTTCCGATTAGAAAAGAGATTTAAATTTTTTTAATACCAAACTGTTTTAATCTTCGTCCTCAATATCATTTGCATCGAAATCGTCATTGTCGTCAAAAAACTCTTCGTCTTCAGCATATTCTTCCATTGCATTTTCTAATCGCTCACTAATTTTAACTAAATAATTGGTGTCATCAGTTTTTACTTCAACCGCTTTTATAGTTTCTCCTTTGGCATTTTTAAAGGAAATGATATCACTATAATCATAACCATCAGGATATTTTTCAATTAACATATCTAAAATATCTTTGGTTAATTTTGCGTATTCTACGATTACTCTTTTCATTTTTTTACTAATTTTAATTAGCATTTAGCTTTTCTAATAAAAGCATCTGTGATGCTACATTTCTAATAAATAGGCGAAAATTAACGGCGCAACAATGGTGGCATCGCTTTCTATGATAAACTTTGGCGTATCAATATCTAATTTACCCCAAGTAATTTTTTCATTAGGTACAGCACCAGAATATGAACCATAACTCGTTGTTGAATCTGAAATCTGACAAAAATAACTCCAAAATGGTGTTTCTGGTCTTTCCATATCTTGGTATAACATTGGCACAACACAAATAGGGAAATCTCCTGCTATCCCACCTCCTATTTGAAAGAATCCAATTCCGTTTTTAGAATTATCTGTATACCAATCTGCTAAAAAGGTCATGTATTCAATTCCAGATTTTACTGTACTTGCTTTTAATTCGCCTTTTAAAACATATGAAGCAAAAATATTACCCATTGTAGAATCTTCCCAACCAGGTACTACCATTGGTAGGTTTTTTTCTGCAGCAGCATACATCCAAGAATCTTTAATATCTATTTCATAATATTGCTCTAAAACTCCAGATAATAATAGCTTGTACATGTATTCATGAGGTAAATAACGTTCTCCTTTTGCCTCTGCTTCTTTCCATATTTTTACAATATGTTCTTGAATTCTACGAAATGCTTCTTCTTCTGGTATACAAGTATCTGTAACTCTATTTAAGCCTTTTTCTAACAAATCCCACTCATCTTGTGGAGTTAAATCTCTATAATTCGGTACACGTTTGTAGTGAGAATGTGCCACTAAATTCATAACATCTTCCTCTAAGTTTGCACCTGTACAAGAAATAATATGTACTTTATCTTTACGAATCATTTCTGCAAAAATTTTGCCTAATTCTGCTGTACTCATTGCACCTGCAAGAGAAACCAACATTTTAGAGCCATCTGCTAATTGTTTTTCATAGCCTTTAGCAGCATCGACTAAAGAAGCTGCGTTAAAGTGTAAAAAATATTTTTCTATAAAATTTGTAATCGGTTTATTCATCTGTTGTTTTATTTTTTTGAAATTTTTCGAACCTCAAAAATATCTGTTCTTCTATCTTTTAAATTACGTACGCTCCCAAATTGATTCAAATCTTTTAACAAATCTAAATCTACATCTGCAATTAGAATCATTTCTGTATTTGTGGTTGCTTCTGCTTTAATTCCGTTTGCAGGAAACGAAAAATCGCAAGGTGTAAATACCATAGATTGTGCAAATTGTATATCCATATTATTTACTTTTGGTAAATTACCAACACTGCCTGCAATAGCAACATAACACTCGTTTTCTATAGCTCTTGCTTGTGCACAATGTCTAACTCTTGAGTATCCATTTTGGGTATCTGTTAAAAAAGGGACAAATAAAATGTCCATGCCTTCTTCTGCTAAAATTCTACTTAATTCTGGAAACTCTGAATCGTAACAAATTAAAACCCCTACTTTACCACAATCTGTGTCAAAAGTTTTGATTTCATTGCCACCTTGCATACCCCAAACTTTTGCTTCATCTGGCGTTACATGCAATTTTTCATAACGATCTTTAGAACCATCTCTTTTACAGATATAGCCAACATTATACAACAAACCATCTTTTAACTCTGGCATACTACCCGTAATAATGTTGATGTTGTATGTAATTGCCAATTCAGAAAATTTCTGAACAATTACAGGTGTAAATTTGGCCAATTCTCTAATAGCTTGCGATTCTGGTAAATGATTATTATCTGCCATTAATGGCGCATTAAAAAACTCAGGGAACAATGCAAAATCTGATCTATAAGCAGAAACTGCATCTATAAAATATTCTGCTTGTTGCATTAATTCTTCTAAATCTTTGTACAAACGCATTTGCCACTGAATTAAGCCTAAACGCACCACCGTTTTTTTAGTAGCTGCTTTTTTAGACTTTTTTTGATAATAAATATTATCCCATTCTAACAAAACTGCATATTCTCCAGAATTTGTATCACCTTCTAAATATCCTTTTAAAATTTTTGAAGGATGAAAATCGTTAGAAATTTGAAAATTTAGAACAGGATCATAAATTTCTTTACGTTTTACTTTTTCTAAATACTCTTTTGGTGATATTTCTGAAGCAAATTTGTGATAATTTGGCATTCTTCCTCCGAAAACAATCCCTTTTAAATTTAAAGTTTCACACAATTCTTTTCTGTAGTCATATAACCTTCTGCCTAAACGTAAACCTCTAAATTCAGATTTTATAAAAACATCAATTCCGTATAAAACATCGCCTTCTTCATCATGTGTACTAAAGGTAAAGTTACCTGTAATATCTTCATACGTATGAGTTTCATCAAAATTAGTATAATCTACTTTTATAGACAAAGCGCAACCTGCTAACTGCCCATTAATTTTAATTACAACCTGCCCTTGGGGAAATTTATGAATTAAAGATTGTATTTGAGATTCTTCCCAATAGGTGTTTTCCATATTGGTGTAAATCTCAATCATTGCTTCTTTTAACGCTTGATAATCATCAATGGTTAAATACTGCAACTCTATATTTTCGATAGTTTTTATCATTATAGGTCTCTAGAAATCGTCTTCATTATCTTTAAACTTAGATAATTTATTACTTGGATTAGTACTTGAAACTTCATCTCCATTATCATAAGTATCATCGTTAGCAACAAACTTATAGCTTAGCATTTTGTAAAATAATTTAGCGGCTAAAAAGTCTGATGATTTTTCATTTTCATTAGGACAAAGTTCTACCATATCAAAACCAACAACATTCTTTTGCTCGAAAACAGATTTTAAAAACTCTAAAGTTTCATAATAAAATAATCCTCCAGGTTCTGGTGTTCCTGTTGATGGCATTATAGAAGGATCTAGAGCATCTAAATCGAAAGTAATAAATACATTTTCGGTTAATTGTTCGATTACTTCATCCATCCAATATTCGTTAGTTGCCATGTCATGTGCAAAGAAAACTTTATCAGCATTCATAGTTCTCTTTTCAGAAATATCCATACTTCTTATACCAACTTGCACAAGATTCGTTGTAGAATTTGCCTCATAAACTGCACAGGCGTGGTTGCAAGAAGAGCCTTCGTATTCTTTACGTAAATCTGCGTGCGCATCGATATGTAAGACCGTTAAATTGTCAAAACACTCGTTAAAAGCTCTAATGGTTCCAATAGAAATTGAATGTTCTCCACCAAAAACAGTTACAAACTTATTTCTGTTGATGAACTTTTTTGTTGCTTGGTGCACAGCATCTACCATGGCTTCTGGAGTAGCTTCTGCTTCTAAAGCATCCGCTAAAAACACCCCTTCTTTATACACTTCAGAATCTGTTTCTATATCATATAGTTCCATATTTTCTGAAGCATCTAAAAAAGCTTGTGGGCCTTTATCTGCTCCTTTTTGCCAAGTACTTGTTCCATCATAAGGAACAGGAATAATTACAATTTTTGATGTTGACAGTTTTCCAAACGCTTGTGGAATGCCTGCATAAGTTTTATTTGTTTCCATTTTAATTTTAGGCTAAGGGATTGAGTACCTCTTGTATTAATTCTTCTTTAATTTCAATTTCCTCTTCCATTTTTTGCCCATAGCCTAAAATGGAAAGTAATTCGCTACTTTTTTGCTGTTCTTTAAATATTTTTATCATTAGGTTTCCATCTTCATCTCTATCTATGATCAAATGTTTTGGATGTGGAATTAAGCAATGCTGTAAACCGCCAAAACCGCCTATAGATTCTTGATAAGCACCTGTATTAAAAAACCCAATAAATAACGGCTTATCTTTCTCGTAAACAGGCAAATAAATTCCGTTTATATGTTGTTCTGAGTTGTAATAATCGTCGCTATCGCAAGTTAAGCCACCTAATAAAACACGTTCGTATTTATGATTCCATTTATTAATTGGCAACATAATAAAACGTTTATTAATTGCCCAAGCATCAGGTAAAGTTGTGATGAAAGACGAGTTTATCATATTCCAACGCTCTCTATCATTTTGTTTCTTTTGATATAAAATTTCATAAATCGCCGCACCAGATTCGCCTACTGTAAAACTACCAAACTCTGTAAAAATATTAGGCACATCTACATTTGCTTCTTTACAGGCCTCATTTATTTGATTGATAATTTCATCAATCATATATGCATAATCATAATCGAAAGCCAATGAATTTTTTATAGGAAAACCACCACCAATATTTAAACTATCTAATGTTGGGCAGATTCTTTTTAGGTTGATGTATACGTTTAAACATTTCATCAGCTCGTTCCAATAATACGCATTGTCTTTAATACCCGTATTGATAAAAAAATGTAACATTTTTAAATCTACTTGTTTATTAGCTGCAATTTCACGTTCATAAAAACTAACGATATTTTTATAGCCAATACCCAATCTAGAAGTGTAAAATTCGAATTTTGGCTCTTCTTCAGATGCTATTCTGATACCTACGTTTAATTGTTCTTGTGTTTCTTGCATCAACAAATCTAATTCCTCATAATTGTCTATGATAGGAATACAATTTTTATGACCTAAGTTAATTAAATTTCCTATGTTTTTAATGTACTGATCTCTTTTAAAACCATTACAAATTACATAAGTGGTATCTTTTATTTTACCTTCCTTCTTTAAATTGTTAACGATATCGATATCAAAGGCAGAAGATGTTTCTATATGGATATCATTTTTTAAAGCTTCATTTAAAATGTGTTTAAAATGCGAGCTTTTAGTACAGTAACTATAAAAGTATTTTCCTTTATAATTATGTTTTTCCATACTGTCTTGAAACCAACCTTTCGCTTTATTGATGTTTTCTGAAATTTTTGGCAAGTAGGTAAATTTCAATGGAGCACCATATTTTTCTGCTAATTCCATTAGGTTAATACCGTGCCAAAATAATTTGTTGTTTTCTGTTTTAAATTCCTCTTGTGGAAAATCGAAAGTTTGCTCGATTAAATCTATGTATTTTGTGTTCACTTTTTATATTCAATTATTAGTAATATTTAATTTACTAAACTTTAAAAGTTTAGGTACCGCGTATTATAATAATTTTATCACTGTAATATTTGCAAGTAAACAACGTGCAGTTTCGAATAAAGCTGCAAGCTAGGAAGATGGGAAAATGGAGAGACCTTAATTTTTTCGTCGCATTTCCAAAATGCTTTATGATGATTTATCTCCTGTAAAAAATCACTTCCGAAATAAGAAAAACTAAACATTTTACTTAAATAAGTAGATCAAAAGTAAATTATTTTTTAATACAAAAAACAAAATCAAAAAAAAAGTGAAAAAATATTTTCACTTATAAGTTTAACAGTATATACTAGTCTTCAGGAGGGTGACCGTGTATTTTTTCGAAGTCTTCATCAAAATTAGAGCGTAAATAGGCGTTTAATTTCTTCCTATAATCGTCTTTTAACCAAGTTACAAAGTTATGTGTACTTTTAGAAATACATTTTGCATACCTGTTAATTCTATCATCGATCTCTTCTCCCAGCATTTTTGCTAGAATAAGCGCATCAAAAACATCTTCGCTATTTTCAATACACATTTTTGCGTGATGTTCTATCGATTTTTCTAACACTCTTTTTGATGATTCTCCTGATCTAATGGTATCAATATAGACCCCTTTCATATCGAAATACGTTTCTGTAGATTTTGCGAATTCTTTTTTTACATCAGCAGGTAATTCATATCTAAAGGTACTTTCTATTTCTTCATCAGATAAAATAGCATTGAGATAATAATCTGGCGCTCTAAACATTTTTTGCCAATCTAAATCGGCGCCCCAAGGGCCAAATCTATAGAAATTGTTACCTAAATCAATAACATCAAAATTGTTATTATCTTTATAGATACGAGATCCACGACCTATCATTTGATAATATAAGGTTAAAGATTTGGTTGCTCTGTTCAATATAATGGCCTCAATACTAGGCTCATCGAAACCAGTAGTTAAAATACTAACAGAAGATATAATTGCATTTGGTGTTTTATGAAACCATTTTAATATAAATTCTCTTTCTTTCCTTGTATTGGTATTATCTAAATGCGCAATAGGATATCCTGCTTTCTTAAATGCGTGAAATACTTGTATAGAGGTATTAATACCATTATTAAATATAAGTGTTTTTTTACCTTTTGCAGTTTCTTCGTAAGCAGCGATTAGCTTAGAAAGCATATCTGTATTGGTATATAAATCTTCTGAAGATTTTACTGTATAATCTCCATTTGCGCCAACTTCTAAAGAAGTTAAGCCAACATTATAAGAATACATATTAGCTTTCGCTAAGTACCTATTATCAATTAAATCTTGAATGGATTCGCCTACAAATAATTCTTGATAGTTCTCATACATTGGTAATTTAATATTAGAACTTAAAGGCGTTGCCGTAACACCAAGAATAAAAGATTGATCAAAAAATTTAAAAATTTTTGTAAAAGAATTGTAGTGGGCTTCATCTACAATAACCAAACCGATATCAGAAATGTCTAATTTATCATCATTTAAACGATTTTTTAGAGTTTCGACCATCGCAACAAAACAATCGAATTCATGCTGATCATCTAACTTAGCTGTAGAATTAATAATTTTATTACTAACTCCGAACTCATTTAGCATTTTAGAAGTTTGCTTGCTCAACTCGATTCTATGAGTTAAGACGAGTACTTTCTTTTTAAAAGTGGCAATATAACGTCTTACAATTTCAGAAAAAATAACGGTTTTACCCCCACCAGTTGGCAGTTGATATAACAGATGGTAATCTTTGGGAGCGTTTTCAAATCTTTTAAAGATTTCATGTAACGCATCTTTTTGATATCCGTATAATTCTTTACCTATAATTTTTTCTGAATTATTTATTTCTGCCAAACGTCTAAAAATTTAAGATACAAAAATAAGATTTAAATAAGGTTTAAACCAAGTTTATACTATATAAATCTTGTTAAATCTGTTTCAATGATATCTTGATGTGATGCATGATATACGCAAACTTCATTTTTAATGACTAATAATTGTGGAGATTGGTGCATCACCTGAGACATAGCTCCTATCTCAGCAGAAATATCCCTATAATTAAGCAAGTCTAAATAGTAAACTTTTAAATTTTGATGCTCTTCAGTAAATAGTTTTTCAAATTGTTTGATAACCATATTACTAATTCCACATCTGGTAGAATGTTTAAACATTAAAACAGAATGTGTACTAGATTCTTTTTTAATTTCTTCTAATTGTGTTACCGATGTTAAAGGAATCCAATGTAAAAAAGACTTTTTTTCTTCTTTTCCATTCTCTTCTTTTCCTCCAAATATAGTGTTGAATATTCCCATTTTAAGTTTTTCAAAATTTAAATTGCAAATATAAGAAACTTAATCAGTCAAATAGTCAGTAAAACTAGTGGATTTAGAGACAATTTGACTGTTTTTAAAAAGTTTAACATTTGGTATTGATTTTGCCATTAAACCTATGAATACTAATAGAAATAAAACCGCTATTATAAAAAATTTAAAGAAAAATGAATTTTAATAATTATACCACAAAATCGCAAGAAACCATTCAAATGGCGCAGCAATTAGCGCAAGGTTATGGACATAATCAAATAGAAAACGAACATATTTTTAAGGCTTTAACTCAAGTTGATGAAAATGTACTCCCTTTTTTATTGAAGAAATTAAATATCAATAGTACTATAATCACTCAAATTTTAGAAAAACAATTAGAGAGTTTGCCAAAAGTTTCTGGAGCAGAATTAATACTTTCGAGAGAAGCTGGTAAAACGCTAAATGAAGCAGCTATCATTGCTAAAAACATGAAAGATGATTATGTATCTATTGAGCATTTAATTTTAGCTATTTTTAAATCAAAATCGAACATAGCACAGGTTTTAAAAGATCAAGGTGTTACTGAAAAACATTTAAAAGCTGCTATTGATGAATTACGAAAAGGTGAGAGAGTTACTTCTCAATCTCAAGAAGAAACCTATAATTCTTTAAATAAATACGCTAAAAATCTAAATGAGTTAGCCAAAAACGGAAAATTAGATCCCGTTATTGGTAGAGATGAAGAAATTAGAAGGTTATTACAAATCTTATCGCGTAGAACAAAAAATAATCCCATTTTAGTTGGTGAACCCGGAACAGGAAAAACTGCAATAGCAGAAGGTTTAGCACACAGAATTGTAGATGGTGATGTGCCCGAAAATTTAAAAGATAAATTGATTTTTTCTTTAGATATGGGTGCCTTAATTGCTGGCGCGAAATACAAAGGTGAATTTGAAGAACGCTTAAAAGCGGTAATCAAAGAAGTAACAACTTCAGATGGTGATATTGTTTTGTTTATTGATGAAATTCATACTTTAGTTGGTGCTGGAGGAGGAAATGGAGCAATGGATGCGGCTAATATTTTAAAACCGGCACTAGCTCGTGGCGAATTACGTGCAATAGGTGCTACTACTTTAGACGAGTATCAAAAATATTTTGAAAAAGACAAAGCTTTAGAACGTCGTTTTCAAAAGGTAATTGTTAATGAACCAGATACAGAAAGTGCCATTTCAATTTTAAGAGGAATTAAAGAAAAATATGAAACACATCATAAAGTTCGTATTAAAGATGAAGCTATTATTGGTGCTGTAGAATTATCTCAACGTTACATAACCAATCGTTTTTTACCAGACAAAGCCATAGATTTAATGGATGAAGCTGCCTCTAAATTACGAATGGAAATTAACTCTAAACCAGAAGAATTAGATGTTTTAGATCGTAAAGTAATGCAGTTAGAAATTGAAATTGAAGCGATTAAACGTGAAAAAGATGAAACGAAATTAAAATCATTACGTTCTGATCTGGCAAATTTAAAAGAAGAACGCAATACTATTAATGCCAAGTGGAAATCAGAAAAAGAAGTGGTAGATAATATTCAGAACGCGAAATCTGATATCGAAAATTTTAAGGTTGAAGCAGAAAAAGCAGAACGCGAAGGTGATTATGGTAAAGTAGCAGAAATTAGATATGGCAAGATTAAAGAAGCTCAAGAAAGGCTTGAAGAATTTCAGAGTGTTTTGTCTGAAAATCAAAATGAAACATCTTTAATTAAGGAAGAAGTTACCTATGAAGATATTGCAGAAATCGTTGCGAAATGGACAGGGATTCCGGTAACAAAAATGATTCAATCTGAACGTGAAAAACTCCTAAAGTTAGAGCTTCAATTACACAAAAGAGTCGTAGGTCAAGAAGAGGCAATTGTTGCGATTTCTGACGCTGTTAGACGT
>TARA_R110002126_G_scaffold7828_10_pt1 | contig 11001 bp, 10 predicted proteins | sample TARA_R110002126 | Tara Oceans TARA_R110002126 (sample SAMEA4397536) | marine metagenome | biome: Polar Biome; feature: [DCM] deep chlorophyll maximum layer (ENVO:01000326); material: water (ENVO:00002006), including particulate matter (ENVO:01000060) such as... | depth 30 m
TTTTCTTGGTCGAGTGTATTTCGGGGGAAGGTCGTTCAGGCGGTTGCCCGCTTTTCTTCCGGTTCGGCTGGAAGCTCGACGCCTTCTTCCTGGGGATCGCGCAGTACATAGCCACGGCCCCAGACGGTTTCGATGTAGTTCTCTCCGCCGGTTGCGGTCGACAGTTTCTTCCGCAGCTTGCAGACGAAAACGTCAATGATCTTCAGTTCGGGCTCGTCCATACCGCCATAAAGATGGTTGAGGAACATTTCCTTCGTGAGCGTGGTCCCCTTGCGAAGCGACAGGAGTTCCAGAATTCCGTATTCCTTGCCGGTCAGGTGCAGCGGCTGGCCGTTAACTTCAACGGTTCGCGTGTCCAGGTTCACGGCGATCTTGCCGGTCCGGATGATCGATTCCGAGTATCCCTTGGAGCGGCGTACGATCGCCTGTATCCGCGCAACCAGTTCGCCCTTGTCGAAGGGCTTGGTCAGGTAATCGTCGGCACCGAAGCCGAGACCTTTTACCTTCTGATCCGGTTCGGAAAGACCGGAAAGGATCAGAATAGGCGTTTTCACCTTTGAAGACCGCAGCCGACGCAGGACCTCGTAACCGTCCATGTCGGGCAGCATCAGATCGAGAATGATCAGGTCGTAATCGTAAATTTTGCCAATCTCGAGTCCGTCTTCGCCCAGATCCGTGCAGTCACAGATGTAACCTTCGGATTTCAGCATCATCTCTATGGTTTTCGCCGTTGACGTATCGTCTTCGACCAGAAGTACTCTCATGAAATTCCCCCGGACTGACCCTGCAGTCCCTTAACCGAATTGATTAACACAACGGCCATTTTGCCCCCCAGTTGGTTAACAAAGCGTATACCGCCTACCCCGTATTCATACTTTACCAAATTTAAATACCGGTCCTGCATGATACTTGTCCAGCCTAACATATTGAGATTCAAAAGTTTTGCTAGCACAGACAACCAATTCCGACCCGGAGCAGATTTATTCTGCAATCATTAACGAAATAGATCAGCTGGCGGAACGGACCGTTTACGGACGTATTTCCGCCGTTCAGGGCATGCTTGTCGAAGTCGCCGGCATTCCCCAGTCGCTGAGCGTGGGGGACCGGTGCGAGGTCAGCGCCCGCAACGGCCGCGACGTGATGTGCGAGGTTATCGGCTTTCGCGACGGCAAGGCACTCGCGATGCCGTTCCATTCGCTCGAGGGGATCGGCCCGGGCTGCAAGGCGACGATCCTGCCCTCCCAGACGGCCTGCCGGCCGGACGATACCTGGCTTGGCCGGGTCATCAATGCCATGGGCGAGCCCGTCGACGGACTCGGCCCGCTGGGCGAGGGGCATATTTCCTATCCGCTTCGCGCATCTCCGCCGCCGGCGCACGCACGGGCGCTGGTCGGCGACAAGATCGATCTCGGCGTGCGCGCCATCAATACCTTCGTTACCTGCTGCCGTGGACAGCGGATGGGCATTTTCGCCGGTTCCGGGGTCGGCAAGTCGGTTCTGATGTCGATGCTGGCAAAATACACGACGGCCGATGTAAACGTGATCGGTCTGGTCGGCGAGCGCGGTCGCGAAGTGAAGGAATTTCTCGCCGAAAGCCTCGGCGAAGAGGGGCTCGCGCGAAGCGTCGTCGTGGTCGCGACCTCGGATGAATCGCCGCTGATGCGCCGCCAGGCGGCATTTCAGACCATGGCGGTCGCCGAGTATTTCCGGGATCAGGGCAAGGACGTGCTGTGCATGATCGACAGTGTCACCAGGTTCGCCACGGCGCAGCGCGAAATCGGCCTGTCCGCCGGCGAACCGCCGGCAAGCAAGGGGTTTACGCCGACCGTGTTCGCGGAGCTGCCTAAGCTGCTGGAACGGGCAGGGCCCGGCGCCGGAGAAGGCACGATTACCGGATTGTTCACGGTTCTGGTCGAAGGCGACGATCACGACGAACCGATTGCCGATGCGGTGCGGTCGATCATCGACGGTCATATCGTGCTCGAGCGCGGTATCGCCGAACGCGGCCGCTATCCGGCGATCAACGTGTTGCGCAGCATTTCGCGGACCATGCCGTCCTGCAACGACGAGCATGAAAACAAGCTTGTTTCGAAGGCGCGTATCCTGATGTCGGCCTATGACGATATGGAAGAGATGATCCGGCTCGGCGCTTACCGGCCCGGCAGCGATCCGCGAACCGACCAGGCCATAAAATATCATGAGCCGCTGGAAGCGTTTCTCAGTCAGCATAAGGACGATGGAACGGATCTGCCGACCGGATACGCAATGCTGCAACAAATTCTCGGGGAAAGTGAAGAATGAAGGGACTGCCGGGGCTGATTCAGCTCAATCAATGGAAAGTGGATGAACAGCGGCGCAAGGTGACGGAGCTGGAAATTCTCAGCGAGCGCCTGGCCGACGAAGTGACGCAGCTTCAGAACGACATCGAACGGGAAGGACGGAACTCCGGCGAAAGCCTTGAAGACAGTCAGGCGTTCAGCGCATTTCTGACCCGCACGATGGCCCAGCGTGCAAAATTGAAGGGCAGCATCGTCGACCTGCAAGGCCAGATATCAGCCGCCAAGGACGATCTTGCCGATGCCTATCGCGAGCTCAAGTCCTACGAAGTGGCGCAGGCCAAGCGGGATTCCCGCGAAACCCGCAAACAGGAACTGCGCGACCGCGTCAAAATGGACGAGATCGGCCTGAATATTTTCCGGCGGAACTCGCGCGTCGCGTGACGGCCCGTCACTTCGTGATGATCTCCGGACCCATCAGGGTGGTGGGCAGCCAGGTTGAAATCCATGGCACGTAGGTCACAAGGATCAGGAAGACGAACATAATCCCGACCCAGGGTAGGGCGGCCCGGACCACGCTGAATACGGACATCCCGGCGACGCCCGCAGTCACGAACAGGTTCAGCCCCACCGGTGGGGTGATCATGCCGATTTCCATGTTCACGACCATGATAATGCCGAGATGGATGGGGTCGATCCCGAGCTTTATCGCGATCGGGAAAACCAGCGGCGCGACGATAATCAGCAGGCCCGACGGCTCCATGAACTGACCGCCGATCAGCAGCAGCACGTTGACGACGATCAGGAACATGATGGGCCCCATGCCGGCGGCGAGCATGCTTTCGGCGATGGACTGGGGGATGCCTTCTTCGGTCAGAACGTGTTTCAGGATCAGTGCGTTGGCGATGATGAACATCAGCATGATGGTCAGCTTGCCCGCCTCGAACAGGGTTCGCCTCGTATCGGCATGCCAGAACACCGATATCGTCCGCCACACGCCCATGAAAATGCCGGGCGCGCCTTTCAGGGCGAAAGGGCCCATATCCCGGTATATGAAGTTCGAGATCAGGAAAGCATAGATCGCGGCGACGGCGGCGGCTTCGGTCGGGGTAAAGATACCGCCGTAAATGCCGCCCAGAATGATCACGATCAGCAGCAATCCCCAGAACGCATCGGCGCCGGCGGAAAAAAATTCGCCCCAGCCGGCCCAGGGCTGGCGCGGCAGGTCGCGGACGCGGGCGGCGATATAGATGCCCATCATCAGCATCAGCCCGGCGATCAGGCCGGGAATGACGCCGGCGAGGAACATGCGGCCGACCGAAACGTCGGTGGCGGCGGCATAGACGACCATCACGATCGACGGCGGGATAAGGATGCCGAGCGTACCGGCATTACAGATGACGCCGGCTGCGAATTCCCTGGAGTAGCCGACCTGGCGCATGCCGGCGATGACAATGGTGCCGATCGCAACCACGGTGGCGGGCGACGATCCCGAGAGGGCGGCGAACATCATGCAGGCCAGGACGGACGCGATCGCCAGGCCGCCCCGGATATGGCCGCAGACGGCGATGGCGAAGCGGATGATCCGCTGGGCGACGCCGCCCGTCGACATAAAGCTCGATGCGAGAATGAAGAACGGGATGGCCAGCAGCGTGTAGTGGCCGTCGAAGGCGGAAAACAGCGTTTGCGCGATCGATGCTAGCGAGCCGTCGGAATACATCAGCAGAACCACGATGCTCGACAGTCCCAGGCTGACGGCGACGGGCACGCCGATCATCATCAGGCCGATCACCAGACCGAAAAGGATTGCGACTTCCATGGCTCAGCCCTCCTTTTCGCCGGATGCGGTCCGTGCGGCGGCGCTTTCCTCCAGTATCTCTTCGGCTTCGTGCGATGCGATGATCGTATAGACATCTCCGCGCATGATGCGGATACCCGCCTGGATAAACCGCCAGGTCAGCAGGGTCATGCTGATTGGCAACACCGCGTAGGGAATGAATCTCGGGATCTTTTCGTATTTTTCGCCGTCGTTCATCCAGTCGGACAGGAACTGCAGAAAGCCCGGCATTGGAATGTCGTTCACTTCGAGAAATGCCCGTTTGGTCGCGAACGGGTACCAGTAGTCCCAGCTGCCGATCAGCACCAGGATACTGAAGGCGAGGCAGGCGGCTATCGCGACGAGGCCCAGGGCCTTGCGGGGGCCGGGGGCGAGCCGGGCGATAACGATATCGATACCGAGATGGAGTGATTTCTTCACGCCGTAACAGGTGCCGAGCAGCACCAGCCAGGCAAACAGGAAAACCGTGGTTTCAAGAGCCCAGAGAATGTTGTCGTTGAATATGTATCGGGCGACGACGTTCGCGAATGTGATCAACGTCATCAGGCCGAGAAAAATAGCGATCAGCGATTCTTCGAAACTATCGACCGCGCTGCGCGGTACATCGTGTTCCGCCGGCGACATGGCAGTCTCCCCCCGGTTGCGGTTCGCGCCCGCTTTTGGCAGCGGCTTAAACCCGATTTAGAAGCAATCCGCGGCCGGTGTCTACCGGCCGCGGATTTTCGTCATTCGGGTGATCGGATCGGCAGACCGGGTCAGCTGCCGGCGTTTGCCGCCTGCGCGGCTTCGATCATGTCGCTGCCGATATCGCCTTCGAACTTGGACCAGACGGGCTTCATCGCCTCGACCCAGGCCTGGCGCTGGGCGGTGTTAAGCGTGCGAATCTTGCCGCCGGCTTCCAGAATTTTCTTCCGGTTTTCCTGATTGACCGCGTAAGACGCCTTGTTCCGGGCGACCGTGACTTCTGTCATGATCGTCGAGAGCTGGTTGCGGATATCGGTTGGCAGACCGTCCCACCATTCGGTGGAGGCCACGACGAGATAATCGATAACGCCGTGATTGGTTTCGGTGACGCCGTCCTGAACTTCGAAGAACTTCTTGCCGTAAATGTTCGACCAGGTGTTTTCCTGGCCGTCGACAACCTTCGTCTGAAGCGCGCCGTAGACTTCCTTGAACGCCATTTTCTGCGGGTTCGATCCAAGCTGTTTGAACTGGGCGACCAGCACGTCGGACGCTTGCACGCGGAATTTCAGGCCGTCCGCATCGGACGGCTTGATCAGCGGACGGTTGGCCGACATCTGTTTCATGCCGTTATGCCAGAAGGCGAGGCCCTGCAGGCCGCGCCGCCGCATCGAGTTCTTCATGGCCTGGCCGGCTTCGGAATTCTGGAAACGGTCAACGGCATTGATGTCGGTAAACATGAACGGCAGATCGAAGATGCGGAATTTCTTGGTGAATTTCTCGAATTTCGACAATGACGGCGCCGCGAGGTGCACATCGCCCTGCAACATGGCTTCGAGCACCTTGTTGTCGTCATACAGGCTGGAATTCGGATAGACCGTCATGCAGGCCTTGCCGTTCATTTCCTTGTTGACGCGATCCTGAAGCAGCGTCGCGGCGATGCCCTTGGGGTGTTTGTCGGTGTTGGTGACATGGCTGAATTTGATGTGGATTTCACCCTTGTCGCAATTTGCGTAGGCGGGGGTGGCGATGGCCGCGATAGAGACGCCCGCAAGGGCGCCGACAATAATTTTGCGCATTTGTTCTTCTCCCTAGATTCTGATGCTTGTTTAGAGTGCTGTGAGTCTCCGACTTTGCGTTCTGTGAGTCTCCGACATCTTCCCGGTGACATGCAGCAGGTCAGATGTGGCACCAATATAGCAAATCTGCGGCTTTCCCACACCTTACAAAATCGGCGCCGTCGCGGGCGTCTTTTCCGCGGTCGGCAGGCGCGCAGGCGAACCGCGCTAGATTTCCATCGTCTGCGCCGGTTTGTTCGGGGTCGGGGAGGAAACGGCGAGTCAGATTGCGCCGAGGGTCTTGATCTTAACTTTCGGGTGAATTTCGTTCTGCGACAACACCATGGTGGTGGGGCGGAACCGTTCAACGATCGACCGCACATAGGGCCGAAGGGCCGGACTCGTCAAAAGCGCGGGCGTTTCGCCCATCATCGCGAAGCGGTCGAAGGTTTCGCGGACCGCGCCGATGAATTCCTGCAGACGACTGGGGGGAAGGGAGAGCTGTATGTCTTCTCCCTGGCCGATAAGGGATTCCGCGAAGGACTGTTCCCATTCCGACGACAGCGTGACAAGGGGCACATACCCGGATTCGTTGGTCGCCGCATGGCTGATCTGACGCGACAGCCGGGCCCGGACGTGCTCCGTCAGCATCGCCGGGTTCTGGGTGAACGAACAGGCTTCCGATATGCCTTCTAGGATCGTCGGCAGGTCGCGGATGGAAATGCGTTCCTGGAGCAGGTTTTTCAGCACCCGCTGGACGCCGCCGACGGAGATCTGGGCCGGGATCAGGTCGTCCACCAGTTTGCCCTGATCGGCATCAAGCTCATCGAGCAGTTTCTGGGTTTCGGAATAGGACAGCAGTTCGGCGACGTTGTCCTTGATGATCTCGGTCAGGTGGGTGGTGATCACCGTTGGCGGATCGACGACCGTATAGCCCCGGAACGACGCTTCTTCGCGCGATCCTTCGGGCACCCACATGGCGGGCAGGCCGAATGTCGGTTCGACGGTTTCCTCGCCGGGAAGTTCGATCTTGTCGCCGCGCGGGTCCATGACGAGCAGGCTGTTGGGGCGCACTTCGCCGTCGCCTGCGCCGATTTCCTTGACGTGAATCATATAGCTGTTGGCCGGCAACTGCATATTGTCCTGGATACGAACGGCGGGCATCACGAAGCCGATTTCGTTTGCGAGCTGCCGCCGAAGCCCCTTGATCTGGTCGGTGAGCAAGGCTCCGCCGGGCGAGTTCACCATCGCCAGCAGGCCGTATCCAAGCTCGATGCGGATATCGTCGAGCTGCAGCGCCGATGAAATAGGTTCGTCCGCGGGCGGCGGCGTGTCGCGCGCGTCTGCGGCGACGACCTCGTCGGCCGCGCGCGATTGTTTCTTGCTGACCATCACGGCAGTGCCGCCGGCAATCACCGCTATTCCGAGAAAGGGGACCATCGGTATCCCGGGCAGCATCGCAAGCGCCGCCATCAGGAACGAGCTCATCCCCAGGGCGCTCGGGTAGCCGCCGAGCTGGCCGAAGACGGCCTTGTCGGCGGAGCCGATTGCCGCCGATTTCGACACGAGCATGCCGGCCGCGGTCGACACGATCAGCGCCGGTATCTGGCTGACCAGCCCGTCGCCGACGGTGAGCATGGTATAGGCCTGGGATGCGTCTCCCAGAGACATGTCGTTCTGGGCCACGCCGATAATGATCCCGCCGACGACGTTGATCAGCGTGATGATCAGGCCGGCGATCGCGTCGCCCCGGACGAACTTGGCCGCGCCGTCCATGGAACCGAAAAAGTTGCTTTCGTCTTCCAGTTCCTTGCGTCGCGTCTTGGCCGTAGCCTCGTCGATAAGACCGGCGGAAAGATCGGCATCGATCGCCATCTGTTTGCCGGGCATGGCGTCCAGGGAGAATCTCGCCGCGACCTCTGCGATCCGCCCGGAACCCTTGGTGATAACAACGAAATTCACCAGGACCAGGATGGCGAAGACGATAATGCCGATGACGAAATTGCCGCTCATAACGAAGCCGCCGAAGGCTTCGATGACGGATCCGGCGGCTGATGTACCTTCGTGCCCGTTGGCGAGGATCAGCCGCGTCGAGGCGAGGTTCAGGGACAGGCGGAAAACCGTCGCCAACAGCAGAATGGTTGGAAAAGAACTGAAATCGAGCGCTCGGTTGATGAACATGACCGTCATCAGGATCAGCACCGAGAACGTGATCGACAACGCCAGCGCGAAGTCGAGCATCCACCGGGGCATAGGCATGATCATGACGGCAAGGATGCAGACCAGGCCGAGCGCGAGGGCGATGTCGCCGCGTTTCGACATTACCTCGAGCGGATTGAAACGCAGTTTTCCGCCCGAAAAACCGGCGGGCGCGGCCGTTCCGTCTATCGTAACAGGGGCGGCATTGCCGTTGCCCTCCGGAGAGGGACCGGCTTCGACGGTCGCGTCAGCCATGTATCAGTGTTCCCCAGCTATCTTAATATGCGGCACGGCTGATATCGCCGGGCACGGGGATGGCGACACCGTCTTCGGTATACTGCTTGAGTTTGTTGCGCAGCGTGCGGATCGAAATGCCGAGGATGTTCGCGGCATGGGTGCGGTTGCCGAGACAGTGATAGAGCGTATCCACGATCAGGTCCCGCTCCACGTCCGCGACGGTCCGACCGACAAGCAGGCGCACAGATGCTGCGTCGTCGCCATCTGCGGGGTCGCCGGCCTGGAGGTCGGCAGTCTGGGAAACCGCCGGAGCCTCGCCGGCGGCGCCGTTCGGCGCCGTCGATCCGGCGAGCATGATCGCTTCCGGTCCGATGATATCGCCCACCGCAAGCAGGACGGCGCGATGCATGGTGTTTTCCAGTTCCCGAACGTTGCCCCGCCAGGAATGCTGGCGCAGTTTTTCGAGCGCGGTCTCGCTGAGCGGCCGCGCGGCGACGTCGTTCGCTTCGGAATATTTGCGGACGAAGTGCCCGGCCAGCATCTGAATATCTGCCGGACGCTCGCGGAGGGAGGGCAGCTGCAGGCTGATGACGTTCAGCCGGAACAGAAGATCTTCCCGGAACGTGCCCTTGCGGACTTCGGCCTCGAGGTCGCGGTTCGAGGTCGCGAGCAACCGGATGTCGACCTTGATCGGGGTGGTGCCGCCGACCCGGTCGATTTCACGCTCCTGCACGGCACGCAGAAGTTTGGCCTGCAGCCGCGGGTCCATTTCGCTGATTTCGTCGAGCAGCAAGGTGCCGCCATTGGCTTCTTCGAATTTCCCCACCCGTCTGGCAACGGCGCCCGTAAAAGCGCCTTTCTCATGACCGAAAAGTTCGGATTCCAGCAGGTTCTCGGGGATCGCTGCGCAGTTGACCGAAATGAACTGTTCCTTGGACCGTTTGCTCTTCTGATGCACGTAGCGCGCCAGCAGTTCCTTACCTGTCCCGCTTTCACCTGTGATCAGGATACTGGCATCGCTGCCTGCGACCTGGTCGGCGAGCTTGAGCAGGTTCTCCATCGACGGATCGCTGAACACGATCGCGTTGGATTCCTCGGTCACGGCTTCCAGAACCGCCGCGATCATATTCGCGTCCGGCGGCAGCGGAACATATTCCTTCGCCCCGGCATTGATCGCGCGCACGGCGGCGGCGGTATCGTTGCCGATTCCACAGCCGATCACCGGGACACTGATGCGTTCAAGGGCCAGGCTGTCGACCAGGTGCTTGATATCGAGCTTGATGTCCGCCATCACCAGATCGGCGCCCTGTCCGGACCGCAGCGACATGAGCGCGCTTTCGACATCGTCGACATGGGCAACCGTGGCGCCGCGTGCCATGGCGATCTGGCTGGCCGCCCCGATTTGACCGTTTAACGATCCAACAATCAAAAGTCGCATCTAGATTCTCTCCTTGCCCGTAGCATCAGGCGAACGTTGAAATACGGTTGGCGGGCGGCAGGAGCGCATTGATGAGCGCCTCCAGCCGTCGCGGGTTTTCCTGGCGACCGATGGATGCGGCCGCGAACATGTATATGCGTGCGTTGAGCGCTTCCTTCTCCGAGCTGCGCTCCAGCTTGGACGCCAGCGGGGCGAACAGCATGCTCGACAGGATGGCGCCATAGAACGTCGTCAGCAGCGCGACGGCCATGTTGGGGCCGATGGTCGACGGATCGTCGAGATTGCCCAGCATCTGGACGAGGCCGATCAGGGTTCCGATCAGTCCCATCGCCGGCGCGGTTTCTGCTGCCTTGCGAAGGATGCTGGCGCCATTGTAGTGGCGGTAGGTCATTTCCTCGATTTCCTGCTTCAGTATTTTCTCGATGTCTTCCGGCGTCTGGCCGTCGACCACCATCTGGAGGGCGCGTCGGCCGAACGCATTGCCGATTTCGGTCTGAATGATGTCTTCAATGGCAAGATGGCCGCGCTGACGGGCGACGACCGCGATTTCGACCATTTTCCGTGCTGTCTTTCCGGGGGCAGGCGTCGTGCGAAGGACGGTTTTGGCGACGATCGGGTGGGTGCGCAGGACATCTTCGAGCGAGAACGAAATGATCGTGACGCCGAACGTACCCCCCAGCACGATCAGCATTGCCGGGGCATCGAGGAATGATTCCGGGGATCCGCCAATAGCCATTGCAAGCGCGACGAGGCCGAAAGCGGCAAGCAGGCCGAGCAGCGTTGCCGGGTCGAACCGTCTGCTGCGACGACCTTCGAGTACCTCGCCGGCGACATATGTATCGCTATATTGCGTGCGTGCCATGACTGCCTGTCCCTGTAATCAGTTCGTGCGGTCGGATTTGATGATTTCCGTCATCGTGATGCCAAGGCGTTCTTCGACAACGACGACTTCGCCGCGCGCGACGAGGCGGTTGTTGACGTATATGTCGATCGCTTCGCCGACCTTGCGGTCGAGTTCGACGACAGCGCCGCGACCGAGCTTGAGCAGCTGGCTGACCTGCATGTTCGCGCGGCCAAGCACCGCCGAAAGCTGGACGGGGATGTCATATACGGCGTCGAGATCCCGCGCGGTGCGGGTGATTTCCGGCGGATCTTCCTGCGCGAGAAGTTCATCCGAATTATCGACGCTTGCGACTTCGGTGCCGCCGTCGCCGATATCTTCCATGTCGGGTCCTCCTGCATCCGGTCCGCCGGTTTCATCGACCGTCGGATCGG
>TARA_R110002126_G_scaffold50551_5_pt1 | contig 11000 bp, 12 predicted proteins | sample TARA_R110002126 | Tara Oceans TARA_R110002126 (sample SAMEA4397536) | marine metagenome | biome: Polar Biome; feature: [DCM] deep chlorophyll maximum layer (ENVO:01000326); material: water (ENVO:00002006), including particulate matter (ENVO:01000060) such as... | depth 30 m
GTACTTAGATAATCTAATCCTTCTCTATGTATTCCAAATATTAATAACTTTCCATTCTCACTTACTTTCCAATCTCTTAAGTATCCTTCTATTGCTTTCATTTTTCCTTCAATAGCTAATTTTCTTAATACTTGTAAAGCTACTAAGTGTTCAGCCTCCTGAGCCTTCTCTGCTGATTCAGCTCCTTTGGTTTCACGAATATAATCAATTAAATCATTCAATGCTCTTTTAATCTTAACTTTATTTGTTATTGGCATTTGAATAACTTGCTTTGTTACATCTGGAAGTTCAGATAATACATCTCTCTTCTCTCTTCTTATATAACAAACCTCTCTTAATTTTCTATTAAGTTCTAATGTATTTGTAGCTCCGTCAGTTACCCAACCAAACTTTCCTCTATATCCACCACAGTATCTAGTAATGAATTGCATCCAGTCTTTTGCTATTTGTTTTTCTCTTTTAGCTAATACAAGTAAGTTCCATAATTCAACAGGTCTACTCATTACAGCAGTTCCTGTTAGCATCTGGATCTTCATATCTCCTTTAAGTGTAATCTTCTTTGCAGCCATTGCTCTTTGTGAAGACTTCTCTTTTAAGAAGTGTGCTTCATCAAATATAATCATTGACCAATCTGTTTTGATTAGCTCTGCAAATTTAACTGTAGCACCCTTTCCTTGTTTCTTACCAATTATATCATAGTTGATAATTACAACTTCTGCACTCCAATTATTCTTTCTAGTTTTTGTTTCTTTAGATTCTATTACAGCAACATCTCTTTTGTTACCTGTAATCTCTAACCATTTTTCTTGCCAATTATATTTGACTGATGCTGGAACAACTACTAGACATGGAAATGAATTTGTAGTCTCAGCATACATTATACTTTCAAATGTCTTACCAAGTCCTACATCATCTCCATTTATTATATTACCTTTATCTAAAGCATAACCTAATGCTTCAATTTGATAATCTCTTGGCTCGTATGTAAATCCTCTGGAATCACAAAGTCCTCTTAGATAAGCATAATCAACTTCAGTCTGTTTGTAATCAATTACTACATCTTCTTCTACTACTTGCTCTACTTGTTTAAAGTTATAGTTAGCAATTAGTTGTAATGCTTTTGATTTACTATATGAGTTGATAGGAATTATCCATTGTCTATACTCTGGATTAAACCTAACGTTAAAATCACAATTCTTTATATCATTAACTATTGCTTGATCAAAAGCAAAGTCAAGATTTATCGTCTTGTTAATCTTATCTATATAAAATGTATTATTCGCCATCTTGTCTTTTTAAATACTGAGCAATTAAGAACGCATCTATTTTGTTATCATCATTCTTTCTAGCTCTAGTTGATTTTCTGAAATCAATATCTGGATATTCAGCTTTAACAATCATCTCTGCTACAGCCTTTGGATCTCTTACTTGAGTCTTTCCTGTACTACTTGATTTCTTTATATCAGGATATCCAGCTCTCATTACTGATTGCCACTTTTGTGGTCTAACCATTAATATGTCTGCTTCTAACATTATCATCATCATTTTCTGAAGTCCAGCAGTATATCCAAAATTGAAGTTATTCTGAGCTGACCAACCACCTCTTCCGGTTACTTGTTCAATTGCTACCTTTACTTCATATCCTTTACATATAGATACTAAATCTTCAACTAATGGCTTGAGACATCTTTCACAGAATACCTTTTTACCATCTACTTTTTCATAAGGCATTTCAAAGAATATAAATTCTTCATCCTTAATGATTGAAATAAAACCCTGCTTTCCAGGATCAATACCTATATATATAGTTTTCATAAATCTAGTTTTAATTGCTTAGGATCCTCAAATTGTTCATCACTTCTTGTTTCAGTCCATTTAATAGGTAACTTACCTGTTGTTGTAATTCCTAATCTTTCTTCTTGAAATCCTGGGTTATCCATAATGTACTTTTCTAATGAATTCATCTTTTATTTATTTAAGGTTATTATTATTCTATCCGTATCTCTACTTAATTGTTGTAGATATATATTAAATGCTTCAATTACTGGGACTCTTGTTTGAGTTTGTATTCTCATATTGGTTGCAAAGTTTAAAGTATTGTTTACTTTAAAGTTTGGAACATCTTCTAAATATCCTAATAATTCATTATTGTGTTTTGATACAAAATCATCTTCGTTTAATAGAAGAATTGTTGGTTGTCTTTGTTTAGCTTTTCTTAACATAACTTATTCCGTTTATTTTTTCTATTAATAATATATCGTCATTTACTTCTTCGTCTGTAACGTGTGTTATAATCATAACAGCTACATTGAGCTTTTTAGCTGAGCCTACTAGTTTCTTTAAACCTAAAGAATCAACACCCTCAAATACTTCATCAATAGATAAAAAATCTAAACCTCCATAAGGATGGGTTTGATTAATCATATGTCTATTTGCCAAAATCGCCGCGAATAGTAAACGTCCTTGTTCGCCACCTGAGAAGCTACTAAAGGTTCTTTCCACAGTTCTTATTATCTTAGCAGTGATCTCATCTTTGAATGTTCCATTCGCAAGCATCTTAAATCCTTCTAACTTAACTTTAAGGTCTGACTGCATTCCTACTAAATATCTATTCATGTGAAACTCTATTGCTTCTAATGATTGATTTGCAAGGTGCATTCTGAATTGCTTGAAATTATTAGACCATTGGTTGTTTAAGTAGATCTCATCTCCTTTTACATTCAATTCATTCTCTAATTCTAGCTTTTCTTTGTTTAAACTTACTAGGGACGCTTGTAAGCCCTTAACATTACTTATTGATGTATTTGTACCGATGTTCTTTATATCTGCCTCTAAGCTAGCTATATTCAAGTCATATTTCTTTATATCAGCTTTGCAGTCTGCTATATCGGTTTTATGCTCTAATAAGATCTTTTCTAACTTTATTACTTGTCTTGATGATAGTTGTACTTCATTTAATACTTTATTCAAAGCATTTTGTAACTCTTGCTTCTTATCTTCTTGTATTTTATTTTCAGTAGCTATATTATCAATCTCAATATCTAAGTTACTAATCTTATCTTCTATTGATTCTTTTATCTCATTAGCTTTAGTCTGCTTAGCTTTTGCTTCATCTACAGTTCCATGTTTACAATCTAATATAAATTCATGTTCACATTTAGGACATTCAATAGATCCAGATAATTCAATATCTAATTCATTTAATAATTTATCTACCTTTAATTGTTTAGTTGATAAAGTATCAATTTGATCTTCTAAAGATTTACTACTTACTAATTCTAATTCAAAATTGTAAAATGTAGATTCTATATTAGTAACCTTTCTATTTGCAGCAGTTAATTTCTTTTCTGCATCAGCTAATAATATATTATCGTCTTTTTGTAATTGTACAAATTCTTTTATTTCATCTTTAATATCTAAAATATCTTTATAACAATCTGCAATTCCAGATTCATAAGATTCTTTTAATGTTTTATTATCTGAATCAACATCTCTTTCAGACTCATCTTGAATTTGATCTTGTGTTAATTCTATTTTTCCATCTATCTTATCTATATTGGATTTGATAGTATTATATTCATTATCTAATTGAGAATTATCAATCTTATCCAATCCATCTATTATTGATGCATCACTAAATCTATTAATTAATTCTACCTTTTCCTTATTACTAGCTTTAAAGAAAGTTTTAAATCTACTTTTATTTATTATATAATAATTAAATAGATCTTCTTTTTCTATTGCAAACCAATTAAGGATATACTTCTTTCCATCATTTACATTTGAGAATGATATCTCTTCATACTCTCCACCATATGTTTTCTTACTTAATGTAAGTACATTTGATCCTTTTACTTTTATTAACCATTCTATTTTTATACTCTCTTTTCTTACATCACATGAAGCAAACAATTTTGTTTTAGCTTCTTTCATTCCAAACATTACTAATTCTTGATCTCTAACATCTCTTGAATTAGATGCTGTAATACAGAATTCTATTCCACTGAATATTCCTGACTTACCAGAACCGTTTGATTCTTGATCTTCTTCAGTCTTATTCAAACCTTGTACTAACAGAGGTTTCTTGGATATATCATAGTCCAAGTACTCATACGTTAGAAAGTTTTCTAATATTATTTTATCTAATCTCATATTGATTGTTATTTAATAAACACAAAGATAGGAACATTATTTCGAAAAACAACATCCCTATCAATATATTTTAAATTAATTTAATTTTAATTACATCCAAGATTATTTCTTTGGAAGCTCCAAGCTGATAAATAGTCAGACATTACTGATCTATAAATTGCAAAATTTGGATCATAATAATAATCATAATATCCAGGTTCAAATGGATTTGTAACATTCAACTCATAAAACTGAGTTGGATCCCAACCTTGTGCTACTGCTTCATCATATATTAACTGTGAAAAATATGCATCTACTTCACCACACGTTTGTGCTGGTTCAAATAGATTATCTTCTGTTGTACATGATGTAGCGACAAATACTGCCATTGATACTAGGAATACTATTCCGTACTTTTTTATAAATGTTTTCATTACTTTCTTATTTCTTTTAGTTCTTCTGTTAATTTTTCAAACAAATCTGGATTCTCATCCAACACAACTCTTAGCTTTTTCATACCTTGAGCAATATTTGTTCCTTCATATCTAAACCAAGCTCCAGCCTTTTCTAATACTCCTTCGAATACTAATGCTTCAACTAAACCTTGTGTTAAATCAATTCCTTTTCCATATATAATGTCTTCTTGTAACATTTGGAAAGGCGCAGCTACTTTATTTTTAACAATTTTAATTTGTTGTTTGAATCCAATAAAGTCATCTCCTTCTTTTATCATACCTCTATTCTTAATCTCAAGTCTTTGTGTAGCATAGAATTTTAATGCTTTACCACCTGTCGTTGTTTCAGTAGGACCGTACATTGCGATAGTCTTTCTTAATTGATTAATAAATATTACAGTACATTTATTATCTGATGCTGGTCCTGTAATCAATTTCATACCTTGACTCATCATTCTAGCTTGTAAAGCTATTTTAGCTTCTCCACTTTCTCCTTCTAATTCTGCTTTTGGAATCATAGCTGCAACTGAATCAACTACAATCAAATCAACTTCTCCGGTTCCAATCAAAGCTCTAATAGCTTCGAATCCTTGCTCACCATAAGTTGGTTGACTAATATATAAGTCATCAGTATTAATTCCTATTTGCTCACAATACTCTGTATTCAAAGCATGCTCTGCATCTATAATTGCACATACACCATCTCTTGATTGCATAGACTTAATAGCTTCTAAAGCTAATCCTGTCTTACCACATCCTGATTCAGCATAGATCTCAACGATCTTACCGATACCATATCCACCACCTAGTTTTCCATCTAAAGATTCTCTTCCAGAAGAAAATACATCAATACCTGTATTGGCATCATCCATTTTCATTACTACAGGTTCTCCAAATCTCTTTTCTAATGCAGCTAATGCACTTTTAATTCCTTTGCTCATAATTATTTATTTTTTAAAAATTCGTCTAATAACACAACACCTTCTTGGTAGTCGTATCCTTTGTCGTTACAAAAGCCTTTAAATGCTTCTCTAACTTGATCCTCTCCATAGCTTTCAATTACAGTTGGTAATGTTAGTTGATCATCTGTATAGTCATACTTAACATTAAACTTTATCTTTACATCTATTCCTGAACCATTGAATTGAGACTTATCTAAAGCCTTTAACTTACTCTCGTCTCCTATAAACTCAAATCTAATTGTATCTGAGCTATTCTCATACGTTGTAATCAATTCTTTTATATCCTTTGCTGTACTCTTATTGATATCAATAGTTACCTTCTTAAATCGTTTGAAATCTCCATTCACTAGCTTATAGCTTAGATCTTTATGTAGTATTGCAAATCCTTTGTTATCATCTTCTCCAAAATTACTTTGTCTTAAAGATGGAAGGTGTACTATATCATTACTAATCTCATGATGATTATGATAATGACCTAAATATGTTTTTGTAAACTTACTTAATAATTTCTTATTAATTGTAGATTTACTTGAAACTTTTCCTAAGTGTGTTGATCCTGCCATTTCAAAATGACTAATCAATACATCAGTACCTTCAGCTTCTTCCAACATAGGTATTAACATATCGTCTGAAAAGAATGGTAATAAAGTAATCTTTATTCCTTCTAATTCAATAACAGATATCTCTCTATTAAATATTACATTTGGATAATGTCTATATACATCAAGGAAACTATCATAAGAAGCATAAACTGTCTTATCATGATTACCAGGAAATATATATAACGTACATCCAGCTCTATTTATTAAATCTAATATCTCATCAAAAGCCTGCAATACAGACTGTCTTTGAAATGATCTTGAATCAAATAGATCTCCAGCAAATATTAAATTAGTAATACCTTCCTGCTTAGCATACTTTAACATATGTTTTACAGAATGTATTACATCAGCCTCATTCCCAGTTTTGAGATGAGCATCATTAAATATTATTGCTATTGGTTCTTTCATATTATTTTGCAACTCTAATTGCTTTGTTAAAATCTATATCGTCTAATACAAACAATACTCCTTCCGAAGCATTTGTATATACGTGTTTTTTATTCTTTTGTTGATTGATAAGCTCTGCAGTTGTATCTCCTACTATATAGTAGAATGATGCATCTATAATATTTCTTCCAAATCTTTTTTGGATAAATACCTTATCTCCTAATTCAACCTCAAGTGATCCTGTCTTAGAATCATTCTGGTTAACTTGGTATATCTTTTTTGAGTTTACAAATATAGCATAATTTCTAGCTTCTGATTTGTAACTCTTAGTTCTATTCACATCTGGGAATACTAATTCTAATTTCATATGTTATAATTTTTAAGATAAAAGATAAAGGGATCCGAAGATCCCTATATCAAATTTATTGTTTACTATCCAAGCAAAGCATCAAGTTGGTCATCTAAATCAGATTCTTCAACTGCTGCAACTGCTGGAGTTGCTTTTGCTGCTGGTGTTACAGCCTTAGCTGCAACAGGTGCCTTAGCTACCGGTGCTTCTGATAATGTTTTACCAACTACTTTGTTAGTTACTTCATTAACATACCACTCATTTAAATCTTCAAAGAATCTTTTAATGTTCTTTGATCCTGCAGACTTAAACCACTCTCCTGGTTGAGAAGGACTTCCTTCTACTCTTAGAGCAATCTTTTCTCCATTCTGTCTAAATGAAATACCCATAGCTCTCTTTTTGTCTTTTCCTACGAAATCGTAAGGCTTAACAAATAAAGGCTGAGATAAATCAGCATTTAATAATGCTTTCATTAAATCTTGAGAATAACGATTGTTTGTTGATACTGATAAAATGAAGGCTTCTCCATTTGCATCAATAGTAACATTAATGTTTTCTCCGTACTGAGGATGTGTTCTAAATTCAACATTAGAAACTAATCCGGTTAAGTCTGCGTAACGAGCTCCTGCTCTTTCACCTACTGTACCATCAGCTCTGTTGAACTCTTGTGTTGCGTAATTTGCGTTAGACGCTTCCGCTTTTCTGTCCCAGATGTATCCACCTGCAACTGTTAAGAACGTTGAACGTCCACCTTGTTTTACTGATCCTAATCCACTCATAATAATATAGTTTTGTGTCGACTTACTTATGCGACTGATTTATACTTAAGGACTTTTTGTTTAATTAAGATGCCTTGAGTCTTAATTTTTCTTTAATAATATTCCATTAACCTTACCTTCAATCATTCCTTCAATAAATTCTTCTGGAGTCGTTCCATTAGTTAATCCATTAAGTTTTCTTGATTTATCTTGACAAGCCCAATATAAACTACTTAGTGCATTGAAATTTTTCTCTGCAGTAATAAAGTTCTTTTTTAATTCAATCCATTTCTCATCAGTTTCAAATGAAGAAGCTAATGATGTTTCAGTAGCTTTTACTCTTACATCTTCATTGTCAACTCTAATAGTATAAAATCCTGCATTGTTAGCAGCTTGCTTTCTTAATTTAGATTTAAATGTACCTTCGTATATTTTATATTCTAATTTAGTAGTAGCCATTTGTGCTTCAACTTCAGACTTTAATAAGCCTATTCTATTTACTGCAGCAGATATTGTAACTGCTTCACCAAATATGTTTGATGTATCTATAATAGTTAGATCATCTACGTTTATAGTAGAGTCTAAATTATCATGTTCTAAGATTATAGGATTCTCTCCTATATGAATTGTGTATTGCATATGTTATATATTTATAAGTTATTAACTGTTTCACTTAAATCAATACCTCTCTCGATATTGTTATTCCACTCATCAGTACCTTGCTGTCCCTTGTTCATCTTGAACCAGAAGCTTAATTGATCTAATTCATACTGTGCGTTTTCTACGTAAGTCAATGTTTTCATAGTAGTTTATCTTTATTTGTTTCCATAAAGATACTCCAATAGTTCCCATCTAGCAACTATAATACAATTAATTTTGAATTTTCTTTAATTGTAAATTGATTAGCCTTAGCCCACTTACCATCATATCTAAGTTCTGCGTCAAATAGAATCAAATTCTTTTCTGATCCTTTTAGCTGAGACTTAAAGTTTATAAACTCATCAGTCCATACCATAATTTTAAATAACTTATAATTATGTTCAATAGTTATTCTACAGTATTCACCTTTAGCTCCTCTTCCAATCTTAGCTTCTACAATATATCCACCAAATGATCTAAACATTGGTCTATCTTGCTTTTGATTAGCTTCACTTAATGAAAGGAATTGAGTTTCAACTCCCAGATCTTCAGCTATTTGTTTGTAATCAATTAAAGCAAGTCCTGTTAATCTCTTTTGTTGTAGATTCCACCACCATCTTTGATCTGTTGATCCAATAGTATATGCATCTCTTTTAGGATTAGCTACTTTAACTTTATTGTAAATTCTAAATCTCTTAATTAAACTGAATCTTTTCTCTTCTTGTCCTTCAAAGTTATAAAGTTTATCAAAACAACCTGATGCAATTAATGCTTCGTATGTTTGTTTCTTTACTTTAGATCCTTTGAATTTGTGTCTAGATAAGAAATCAGCAAATGATTTATATTTACCATTGTTACTTCTTTCATTAATTATCTGCATTGCAGTATCTTCTCCAATACCCTTAATAGATCCTAATCCCCAGAATATAGTTGAAGTCTCTTGATCAGATTTCATACTCATTGCTGACTTATTAATGTCTGGAGCCTTTATCTCAATTGCTTTTGTTTGTATAATCTCAGATAAATACTTTAACGTATCTTCTTCATTAGCATAATCTAAAGCTACAGTCCAATATTCAATTGGATAATGTACTTTTAAATATTGAGATGCATATCCTGTCATAGCATATGCAGCAGAGTGACTCTTATTGAATCCATACTTAGCAAATTCCATTACTGCAATCCATACAGCATCAAATTCAGCTGATGTTGCACCCTTTGAAATAAACCCTTCAGATACCTTCTCTTTCCACTTTGTTAAAGCAGATAGCTTCTTCTTACCCATCGCTCGTCTAACATCATCAGCTTCCTTCATACTAAGTCCTCCAACCTCTTGGAACACTTGCATTACTTGCTCTTGATATATTAACAAACCAAATGTGTCTTTTGCAATTGATTCAGTACCCCATAAATAAGTAGGTACTTGTCCATCATTTTTACATTTAACATAGGTTGTGTGATATCCGTTCTCCATAGGACCAGGTCTGTATACTGCAGTTGCTGCAATAAGATCCTCTAATTTTTGAGGCTTAAGTGCTTTCGTATACTCAGTTAATCCTGTGGAGCCTAATTGAAATACATCTCCATTCCAGCCGTTTCCGAAATAACGGAATACTTCTTGGTCGTACGGGAGATTATATATATTAGGAGTCTCTTTTCCATTCTTATCAATTAAAGATAGAATGTCTGTAAATTTATCTAATTGTTTAATTCCTAAGATATCATCTTTTAAGAATCCAGCATCATCCATTTCAGTACCTGACCATTCACTTACTAATAATCCATTAGTAGTTCTAGTTGGTACCCATTCTGATGCACTCATTACCTTTGGAAAGATAATTACAGCACATGGATGAATTGATTGTGTCTTAGGTTGATCTAATATAGTAGGTACCATATAGAAGATTTCTGAATTCCTCTGTATGAATGATTTCAATTTAGGCTCATGACTTGCTCTTTTGATTAAGTCTAGCATAGTTGAATCACCTGCATCTATAATACTAGTAATTAAGTTTGCTTCTTGAAAATCAACTGAAGAAATTCTAGCAAAATCTTTTACTAGTCCTTTCAATTTCATAGTAGAATAAGATCCTACCGAACATACTTGTTCAGTACCAAATCTATCTTCCATATATTGTTTGATCTCTGCTCTATTTCTACCAGCGAAATCTGTATCAATATCAGGAAGCGTTCCATCTACTAATTTCTTAGAAGTACTTTCTTGTATGTTTATTATTTTCATATTAATAGTTTATTATATCATCTCCTTCTACAAGTTCATGTACAAAGACAACTGTTTCTTTTCCATCTCTTTGAATTCTCACTAAAGATCCTTCTTCAAATTCAACTATGCTACCATCTTCTTGAGTTATTTTAAAACTAGGTCTTTCTTCAAACTGACCCATACGTCCTTCATTCAAGAATCTTTCGAATAATAAATCAAACCTTAAAGGATCAACTTGTATTATTCCCATTAGATAAGCAACTAAACTACCTCCAGCAGATCCACGACCAATTCCTGTAAGCATTTTTTGTCTTTTAGCATAACCAATTATATCATGTAGACTTAAAAAGTAATCTATTACATCACCCATCTTAAGTACTGCAATTTCTTTCTTTAATCTAGCTACATATTTATCAGCATCTTTAATTTCTCTATCCTTAAATCCTTTTTTAACTAGATGTAAGAATAATTTCTCATTAGTATCGAACTGACT